>Ga0099850_1000927_pt1 | contig 13629 bp, 13 predicted proteins | sample CB_VirMetaG_5_FD_79182 | JGI IMG/M metagenome (GOLD analysis project Ga0099850, IMG submission 79182) | Freshwater to marine saline gradient viral communities from Chesapeake Bay - CB_1508_1D Viral MetaG | ecosystem: Environmental > Aquatic > Marine > Coastal | place: USA: Chesapeake Bay... | reverse complement strand
TTTCAAAACCAGGAGTCCCAGGGTTCATGATTTCTGTGTTAAAGTAAATGTCTCCTGATGGACCAAAGATTTCTAATTGTGTTTTTTTAGGAAGTTTTCTTGCAAATTCTTCAAATGCTTGGAGAGCCTCAACAAAAGAATAACGTAGGGCTTGTGCTGGATGTTCGGAGAAGAAGTCATCCAATTGTTCTGGTGTTAAACCACCTGCTTTTATTTGGGTTTTGTTTCTGATAGCCTTTGCTTTTTGAGAGTCAACGTCAAAGGAAATAAAAAGGTTTTGACCATCAGTTTTTTCGGTTCCACGTAACTCACCAGCGACAGCAGAACGGAGCAAATCCTTCAGTTGTCCGAAGGTTAGCTCGTCGTTGTCGTAAGGGTGATTCATGTGGCCACCAACGCCACCTTCTAAAAGCAGTTTGTTTTCCATAATTTACCCTACTATTATACCAGTTATTTGGTCCACTCTTTTACAAGTTTTTCAAACAATCTGTTGTTTTTCGGAGCAAATCTGCTTTCATAAAGTGCGTTTTCTTGCTCTGGTGTTTGAATCTTAGATTCTTCCTGTTTTTCCTTGTCAGCAGCCGCCTTCTTCATAGACTCTTCTTTGTCTCCGTCACCATCGATGTCGATGTAATCTGGTTTTGCTGCTTCTTCTACTTTGCCGCAGATGCACTCTGACTTTGGAGCATCACCATCGCAATGAGGGCACTTCTTCGCTTCTTCAAGCTCATTAGCTTCTTCCATTGGGTAACAAGAAGAGCAAGACTTATCATCACAACGCTTACCAGGCGCTGATCCGCAGCCACCTTCTTCAAGACTTGGTGCCGGCTTTGCAACAGCAGAAGCTGCAGCCATACCAGCCTTCATTTTAGCAAACATCTCTTCGGCTTGTGCCATTTCTTCAGCAGAACCACTTTTAAGTGCTGCTATAACAGTGTTTAAAAATCTCTTCTTAAGCTGCTCTTTGTCAAGTTCTCTATCGGTCCCTTGTAGTTCGGGTGCTTTTTCAAGACTTGCAATTGCTGCTTGTACTGGATCTTGCTCTGCAAGAACTTTTCTTATGGTTTCTTTAAGAAACTCTTTTGTAATCTTTGTAGTCATTGTTTTATTCTCCTTTAAAAATTTTGACTCTGCTAGTTTGATTAGTATTAAATCTTTATCTTCAATAGTGTCTTCCCAATCACGGAAACACATGTTACCTTTTAAATAGGCTTCTTGTTCCATTTTACGCATGTGATCATTATCCTGAGCGTAATTTGAGCCCATTTCTCCCATCTTTTCCGACGTTAAATCACCACGTTCATTCTGGCAGTGATGCACAAGTTCATGAGTAAAAGAACGTAGTATGTCTTTTGGGTGTCTGCCGTGGATAAAAAGAGTAACAGATTGCTCTTGTGGATTATAAAAAGCAGTCTTACCTAATGCTTGTTGGGAATTTTGAGAATCGTTGCGCAAAAATAGCCTTGGAGGATGTTTAAAACCCAGTCTTTCTTGTGAAAAAAGTGCTAATTTGCCTAATAGTGGCTTTAATTGATCGATCATTTGCGCAAAAACCTCTATTGATAATTAGTTTTATGATTTTGGATCCCCAAGAAAACTTTTATAGGCTTTGGAAGTGGTTTGTTCTCTAATATTCACGGCTCCATTCAAGTGAAACCTGAATGGCACAAAACCACAATTTACTTCTGGCTCTCTTTGTTGCTCTGATGTCTTGCACTCAAGATTGATTGTATAGTCATTATCTATATAACCATTGCAAGATCCAGTTGTAGGTGGTGCCCCAAGACTAGGGCCTTCTATAATACCAGACATAGTATTTTAAATAGTTAGGTTAAGCTTATGAATCAGATAAATTCTTTGTCTCCGGAGAACATAACCTCTATATTATCATCTACCTCAAGTTCTAGCTTACCAGATAACCAAAGTTCAATGTCATCACGCTTTTTGAATTGGTAAAGATTTGGTCCGTCATAAAGGCACCAAGCGTCAAGACCCTCAAGGACATCCATTTTATTGAATACTACTTTGGTACATCCGTTAATACGTGTTGCCATTTTCAACATGTCAAAATCAAGCCAATTGATCTGTCTTGGTCTCCCTGTTGTAGCTCCGTATTCTTGTCCTCTTTCACGGATAGTTTCAAAGATTTCATCTGGACCCTCAAAATCTTTTGCGCCGACATAAGTTTCATAAATCTTTGCGACACCCCATACATCACGAATGGCTCGTGGAGGGACGCCATTTAGAAGGGCAGAACCCACAGTACAATGTGAAGAAGTAACATAAGGATAGTCACCCCAATCAACATCGAGGCCAAATCCTTGGGCCCCTTCAAATAAGATTTCAATTTCATTGTAAGCCTCGTTTTCATAAAGTTCTCGGTACATGTCAATAAGATAAGGGTAAAGTTTTGGATCATCTAGGGCTCTAACGCCCTTTCTGCCGTACTTATCACGATAAGCAGGACCATTACCTCGTCTTGTGGTCCCAATGGCTTCATCCTTACCATCTTCCGCTCTGTGGAAGTCTGTAATAATGTGAGCATTATTGGCAACGTGAACCAGTTTCTTTGCTGGAATACCTGCTGCTTCTAATTCTTCTAACTCTTTTAAAAAAGTATCTGTGTGAACTACACATCCGGGACCAATAATAGACTTGATACCAAAAAAGACACCACAAGGGATGTGGTGGGTTACGAACTTTTGTCCGTTATGATAAATGGTATGACCAGCGTTACAGCCCCCATTATAGCGAATAACATGTGTATACTTTCGTTCCCTGCATAAAGCATGCGCAATTTTACCTTTCCCGCAGTCTCCATACTGCAGATCTACAACAACATCAGCAATCATTTATTTTCCTTTCGAGTGATTACATCATAAGAGTATCAAATTATTGACGTTCTTTTAATAACTTCCTGGCTGCTTGTGGATTTTTCATTGCTAAATTTAAGTCTGATCTTAATTCTACAAGTTGTTTTTCTAGTTTTCTAAATTTCCAGACTATTGCCCCGGAAAAAACAATAAAAGCAATATCAACTACCATGTTCATGTTCATCCAATCAAAAAAGCTCATACTTTCTCCTTGATGTCAACATCGACATCTCCATCATCTTCTGTGTTTGTTAGGTGGTCCCATGGCGCCGGCTTACTTGGGTCCATAAGGTTGTCTACACTTGCTAGGGGGTGATCATCAAAAGCAAGGTAATCTTCATCTTGTTGATTACGAAAATAATCCTTAATCTCTTCAATTACTTCTTCTGTTACTCCACCAGCGTAGCGGGCTGCAATAGAATCTTCTGCTTTCTTTTTAGATGTGTGGCAAGAAGATTTTTCTCCTGTGTTCTTTTTTATAACAATGTAAGCACCTTTTTTGCCGCTTGATTGTTTGCATTTTTGTTTTTTAACTGAATAAGGCATTATTTGTCCCCCTGTTCTAAATAGTGGCGCCAAACCTTGTTTTCGTCTATCTTTCCACCTTTGAGACTAAGAGACATCATACGATCATAAGCTTCTATTTTGAGAGCAGAAAGTTTTTCAAGATACCCAGCATTGCGAAGCATCTTAAAAGCTAGGTTCTCCGGAGAATAAATCCCTTGATCTGATAAACCCATCTGTCGCATTTTTGCAATCTTGACTTTTACTTTATCAGCGTACTCATAAGCTTCTTTAAACTTCTCTTCATGGAACATTTCAAAAAGATGTTCTATCTGTCTAGCTATCGCCTCTGCTTTCTTTTCAGTGGTTTCGATGTCTAGCTCTACTTTTTCTTTTTTGGGTTCTACAAGCCACTTCTCAAGCTCTAAAGACCAAATACCATTAGCTTCGTGTGGTTCGTCATAATGTTGAAAGTAAAGTTCCACTTCTTTGCCATCAATAAGAATGTTGTGCTTCTTATTCCAATTTATTCTTGTTTGATCTAACATTCTTTTTACTAAATCAAAGTTTTCGTCTATCTCTTCAAAGTCTAAAAGTATGTGTAGGTCGATGTCAGATAAATCGTGCCAGTTATAGGATGCAATAGATCCAGTTATGATAACATCCTTAATTTCTACATCTAAATCTAATGATTTTATGATGTCATCAGCAATTTGAATTAATTTACGAGCAACAATTGGATTTATTTCGTTATTTTTCCAGAACTTTGGATACAAAGTATCTTTTGGCTTCAATAAATTAGTGTTGAACTCTGGTTCAAACTTCATGTCGTCTCTTCTAATAGAAAGTTTAATCATTTTTCATCTCCAAAGCTTTTAGAGCCATTTTCTCGAACTTTCCTTTTGGGTCAAGGTCTTTTTTCGGGAAAAATCGAAATTGTGTGTGCTCATGACTTAACTTTATTGGCTTATCAGGGCATTCACACCAATAAAAGTCAAGATTATCTATTTTATCAACAAAAATACATTCTCCAACGTCCAAACCAGTCTCTTCTTTGACTTCTCGCTTCATCCCAACCTCAAAGTCTTCACCAACTTGAATGTGTCCGCCTGGAAGGTCCCATTCTCCTGCAAACTTGTCTACGTAGTCGGATCTTTTCAACATTAGGATGTGATCTTCTCTGTTGATGATTATTACTTTTGCTACTTTTCTTGAATCTTTTGGCACAATCTTTACTCTTATCATTTTGTCACTCCGGACCATAACTAACTAGTTTGCGATGGCATTATAGAACCTTTTTGCCTCTTCTAGTGTATGGACGTTTCTGATTTTGTAGTCTTTTTCTTTCAATGCTTGTTCTGCCATTTTAGCACGCTTTCCCGTTGAACAATAAAGCACAAGCACCTTGTTTTTTGGTATCATTTGTTCCCAAAAGCCACTAGAAAAGCCGTATCCAACTGAAAGAACTTTTCTAACTGGCATGTTAAGGGAGTTTGGGATAAAATCTTGAATAAACTCTTCTTCTTCCCGGACATCAAGGAAAAAATACTCTTTTTTGTTAGTATTCATGGCTCTATATTATCTAGTATTCTCTTAGTATTGTCATAAAGATACATAATAGGGTAAAGTCCAGCTTTTTTAATAGTATCCATTGTTTGTAGGGCTTCATCTACACCTGGTAAACTAATCGTAAGTACTTTATTATTGTATGAATTGACCTCAGAACAAAGAACACCACAGTCTTGTAGTTCTTTGAAATAATTTCCAACATCAAATAACACAAGCACCACGCCAAATGGGTGAAATGATTCTATCCATATATCAACAAGGTCATCCATGGAAACGGAATATACTTCTTGATAAAAAACATCTGAATTTTCTAATTTTCCTCTTCTTTTCATTTTGAATGTTTATCCGCTATTGTTTGAGAGGCCCATGCGTCCGGTTTGAGCCGATAATCAACGCCAAAGCCCTGTACGTATCCTTTAAGCATGTCAGAGTACCTAGAGGTGCCGTTATTTGCCCCAAATGGGCTTACATCGAGGTGTAGTTCAATGTTTTGTGGATCGATCCCGTATTCATCCATAAAAAGACATGCGATTTCTACGGATCGTCTGGTTTCTTCTGTTATTCTTGTTACGAGTTGTGAATATTGAGGTTTTGGAAGAAAATCTTTAAAGAAAAAGTATCTTCCACCTTCTTCTCCACCGTGAAGGCACACAGCGGAAGCAAAACAAACTTTATCTCGGGAAATAAAAGAATCAGAGCCAATAAAAACTTTGGCTCCTTTTTGGATGTATTCTCTGGTAAGACGAAGCATATCGTAAAAATCTATTTGTTTGTTATTTCCACAAACCCAACTCTTTTTAACTATGTGCTCCATTATCCTACCTTATCATACGTTTTTTTCTTTATCAAGTGTTTTTTCTCTAGCAGCTTTTAGTTGCTGTAGGATCTCAACACCAATAGACTTGTTAGAACCAGCCATTTCAAGTACATCTCTAAAAAGATCTTGGTCTTTTACAAAGAGTTTAGCTACTTCAACTGCTGCATCCTCCATTGTCTTTGGATCTCCGTCTACATTTTTTACTTTTGACCCGCAAACTTCATCAACAAGAGCTTTCCATTCGACCATGTAGTCTTCATCTGATTCTCCTTCGCTTGGTTCGTTTGCGTTGTAAGGGTATTTGCTGTAATTCTCGTTGAGAACTTCTGCAACTAAATCTCTTATGTCTTTTTTACTCATTTGTTTAACTTCCTTTATTTTTGTTTGTGCTCCGGCAACTGGCCTGTCTAATAGTTCTATACCATTTTCTTTAAAAAATTCTTCATACATTGGCCAGGTCCAGCCTCTGTTTGTTCTTTCAAAATGCATTGTGTCTGGATTGTCCCAATGAACGCCCCAATCCCAGCCTGCGTCTACCCAAGCTTTTGCAAAGTCTCGTCCAGCTTGTGTTTGCGTTAAACGAGTTTTGATCTTTGGTCGAGCATTTTCTTTCGAGTCTACGTCAAAAGTTATTCCATAAGAGTGTAAACTTATAGAAGAATTAGGATCTGTAGAAATAGTTCTTGGATTGGCGCCAACAAAAGTTTCTGGCTTATAGCCTGATTTATTTGCTATTTTTGCTATCTCTTTTACTTGATCTGCAATTTTTTTATGAAACCACGTCTCCCCACCCCAAGGTAGGCTAACTTTTTCAAAGTTTCTCCACATTTTATCTACAGCACGGCCCTCAATTTCACGTTTTCCTGGAACTCGATTCCAGTCTTTACCTTCCTCTCCAAAGCTTCCAAAAATTCTTTCAATGGCTTCTTTATTTGCACGTGGCACCGGTACACCATTAACTGTATTTGGTGTTATTGGTCTTAATTTAGGTAATTTAGGTATACCAAAAATAGGATTAGTGTGCTTCTTTACACTTGAATTTTTGTCATTATATGAACTCATGCTAACTGACCGAGCACTAGGACCAGTAAAAATTTTATTCAAATCTATTACTCTGTTTTGTTTCGTGTATTTTTCTTTTTGATCAACTACATTTTTAAGGTATTCCACGAGTTTGCCATCAAAATTTTCGTTAAAAAGAAACAATTCAGAAATAATTCTGTACATAACTTCTTTCTTTTGGGAGATAACTTCAAAATTATCAGTACCATACAACTCTTTTGTTGGGACTTTTCTCTCTAAAGAATCCAGCACATCATCCTTATGAAGCTCAGAAAAGTCTTTCAACAATTCCTTGGAGTACGGTATTAATTCATCTACAGGTATTTTTTGTGGATTGATGTTTGCTAATTTTTCTATAAACATTTTTGTTTTTTCATTATTTGGATTAAAAATAATTTTTAACAATTCTTGTTTAGCTTTAGGGGTGTCAAGAACTTTTTTATCTAATTTCTGGTATTGCTCTCTACCCATAAAGCCGTTGACTTTACTAAACATAGAATCGTCATCAAAATACCATGGGGCTTTTGACGGCTCTGGGACCTTAGCTGCACGATATGCTGCGACTAGGGTTCCAGCAGTAGCCATAGTGATTACAGTAGCGAGACGCCCTTTGGTAATCACTGCACCAGATTTATTGGCTTGCTCTACAACATCATCATAAACTTCCTGACCAATCTTCTCTGCACTTTCTTTAATTTTCTCTATTTGCTCCGGAGCTTTTTTAGGATCTATATCGGGCAAGTCTTTTGATAGTCTTCTAACAGTTTCATCGACTCTATCTTTTATTATTTTTTGCGCCTCTGATCTTGTAAGTTGTTCTCCAACTTCACCAGCGGCTTGTGTTGCAAATTTATTAAAATCTTCAATGTCAATCCTAAGATTTTTTGCATCTCTCGATACTCTATCCATAAGGTACCCTAAAATTTCAAGCTTGGTAACTGGTTGTCCAGATGCTGTCGCTTGTTTTTGAGCATCCGCTGCAAATTCAATTAAATTCTTCTTATCCAGAAGTGGCCCTTTAATAAAACCTCTACTTTTGGCTGTCTTCATTATGTCATCGATTAACTCTGCAGCTTTATCAATACTCTTTTCGTCAAATGCGGAGTTCATTAATTTTTCAGTTGTTGAAAAGTTTTCAGAAGTCAATACATCTCCAAAGCCTAAATCCATCTGACCACGAAGCTGCTTAACAACATCATTGTATTGTTTTTCAGCTTGCTTGGCCATATCCAGTGCTCGTTCTCCACGCTTGGCAGAAACTAACTTATAATCATTATCTATTTTGGTAAAAACTTCATCCATCAATCTATTTGCTAACTCTTTTTGTCGTGGGTCTGTAGGATCTATGGTGCCATAGACATACGTTGAAAGTTTTTCACCAGTTACTCCAAACCGACCAGCTAATTCAGGGATCGCACGAATAGTAGCAATAGTCTCTTGAGGAAGTTCTTCTAGGGCATCTCTATTATTCGGATTGTTTACAACTTCTTCAACTGCTTCTTCTACGATCTGTTTTGTTTCTTGTCCACGTGACCTTAAGATTGAGATCAGCTTTGTTGCAAAATATTTTGTAAATTGTGCCGTCGATTTGAGAGTAAGTCTACCTCCTGCAACTGCCCCCTTCCCTAGTCTTACTAGTGCTGCAGTCGAAAGCCACCAAGTCACAGCTGCAGCCAAGGCAATTATAATTGCTTCGGTGATAACAACACAGTCAGTGCCTACTTTTCTGGGGTCTGGAACAAGCCCGGCACCAACTAAGACACCAGTAAAACTACCCCATCCTTGTTCAAGAAGTTCGGAAAATGATTCAAAATTTTGGCTCGCTTTAATTGCAACGTTACCTAAAGCTGTTGCTGTAATAATGCCAGCAGCAATTTTACCTGGTTTTCCGAATTTCGAAAGAATTCCTTTGAGAACTGCTCTCACTGCTGTAGTCGTATAGACCGCACTCTTTGAGACTGCCCAAGTAACAGTAAGCGCTGCGCTTATGTGGGCCAACCCTTCTGTGGAGGTAATGAACCTGTAGCATGGCTCAGGAAACTGTGCTTCTCTGAGTAATTCGACCAGAGCACTAATTTCTGCTGGCTGAGAAACTTTAGCAGAAGCCGAGGTGCTAGCAGATGAACCATCACCAACATCACCTGGCTCATCAGAATCACCTGTTACAGCAAATCCTGTCCCTGTTCCCTTGAGAATCTGAATTTCTTGCCACACTGGTTGAAGACCAGGTAACTCATCAGGTTTGCGTAAAGTTATAGGTTCAAAATCTTGTGTTATGATTGTATCTTGCGGTTCATCTTTTTTTGGCTCTTGCTTTTTTGGCTCCTGCTTGACAACAGGTGCAATTTTTTTCTTCACAGCTTTTTCAGGCTTTTCTTTTGGAGTTTCTGGAGTCTCCCCAGGTCCTGCAGTAGTTGTGGTGCCCACGCCAGTTGTAGTTGGCTCTTCTGGCTTTTTAAGCTCTCTGTTTCCAGAAGTTAAGTCGTCAATTCTTTTGGAAAGGGTTTTTGAAACTCCTTTTTCTTCTAATTTTGCTTTTTGTTCTTTAATCATTATTTTTTTATTGACTCCTTTAAAAAAACCTGATGTTGTTTTGAGAGAAAAACATTTCTATTCTATTAAGCATTCCAAGATACATAAAGATTAAACCAGACGCCTCTCTCACATTTTTTACGGCTTGTATTTTTTGCTCTTGAGAACTTTTTTGTGTTACTGAATTGTCAATTTGTTGTATTTCCGCTTTTGCTTGTTTTTCTGCTCCTGCTAATGCGCTCGAAAAGTCTTTAATTAAATTTATGGTGATAAGGTTTATCTCAAGAATTGTTGCTAAGTTCCGGCTACCTTTAAAACCTTTAAGGTTTTGTAGGGCTCTTTTCGTATCACTCTCGGTCAACAGAAGGGAGGCTATTTTTTGGTTAGCCATCAGTATGCTAGTAAATTTATCAAATCTTGGGCCCTTGCTTACATCAAGCGATCTATCAGCTAGGTCCTTGAATTGTTGAGAAGTCCTTGACATCGGTTCTAAGCTTAAGCATGAGTTTTTCTCCAAAAACCATACTAGCGGAGCGCAAATGAATTGGTACCTTTCTTTTGTGGAAAACATGGACCCACGACCAGAAAGAATAGCTAATAAGCCAAAATTATAGTACCCAGGTCTAACAAATGTCGGCACAACTCCAAACTTTGTGCCATTGTATTCACTAGTTTTACTGAGGGGTTCTCCAAAAGCTTCCCACTTCTTGGTGAAAAACTGATTATACCTACCTAGCATATCAGAGTTATAGGCAATTTTTTCTAAAATTGATTTTAAGTCTTTTAATTTTTCTAAAGTTAGAGATAAATTATCGCCTCTTAATCCTGAGCTGCTTAGATCATACCATGATACAAGCTTGGAAATGAAATCTTCAGTTAGACCAGAAGTTGTCAGTTCAGGTTTCAAAACCTTTATGCCCCTGAAAGTTAGATCTCCCGAAGGAGATTTAGCCTTGTCTTGTTCAATTCCCGCAAACTTTGTTATTGGGTCAATAACTGTTTTGACTGGCCCTAAAAGAGGCTTTAAGATAGCATCTAAAGCAGGGTCCGACCCTCGTCCTGTTAGGATGTAGTCAATAGCCCATTCGATCATTCCTGTAGTTTTATTGTATTTTGGATCAAGTTGGCCGCTTTGTTTTAAAGATTTGAATTTTGCAATAATTGCATTTTTAGCTTTTATATTTTTCGGGTCGTTGATTGTGTTTAAGATATTTTGTATTTGTGATGGGTTCGGAATCGAAGCCCCTCCCGGAGCTTGTTCGAAAAGATTAACATCTTTCCTTGCTTTATTGTAAGCGTCTGTTATTGAGCCTTGGTAAGCGTCAATAGTTTTAATGAATTCGTCAAAGTCTTGCTTATTATTTATGTTTTTCCAATCACCAAAGATTTGTTGTCTCATTTTGTTAAGACTATCGTTAAATAACACAAAGTTATTAGTTAATTCCTCCGCTGTCATTGAAAGTAAGTCTTGGTCATAAGCGCTTTGGAACTCATCTATAACAATATTTATGGGTTGAATTAGGATGTTTTTTATCTTTTCAACATCTTCTGTTGTAAATTGATAGTTTTTTTGCTTGCCAATTTTATTGGCAGCAGCTTTTGCATTTTTAACCGCCTCAACAATTCCCATTCTGTCCCAAAGACCAGTGCCAAACATATCATTTGCTACATTGAAAAACTTATTAAGAGCAGCCGTTGCCAGAATTACTATACCGGCATGCGCCAGAGTAGCTTTCCATCCATGCTTAACTGCGACACCAATAACGTCTTCTGTTGTATCCCTAATTTTTAGGATGTGTTTAGAAATTAAATTTTCAAGTTTCTCTCCCGCACCAAACTGAAGCACAAAGGTACCCAAGTTAAATGGTACGTCAGTACTTTTTGCCACAACATTACGATAAGCTTTTTTCCAGTCTTCTATGTCTTTAGTTAGCGTTGGATCTAATCTAGAATACAAATAATAGGCACCAAAGTCTTCTTTGTATTCTTTGTTTAAATAATTGAACATTACAATCAGGTCTGTATCAAGAAACTCTAAAATGTCTTGCTCTGGTTCTAATATTTCATTAAGATAAGGGTCAAATTTATATTGTAAATTAAAAGGTCTTTTAAAAAAGAGTTTTGTAATTTGCTCTGTGCTTATATTTTTCTTCTTACCAGTTTCTATAATTTGTTTAGCACTATCTTCAGAGACCAAGACGTTTTCTGAAACATCTCCCATGCCAAACAAACCTGGAGAATAAAAATCCTTAAGAGTATCGTAAATTTTCTTAGGGTCTTTCATTGTAGAGGTTTTATTTAAGGTTTTTGTCAAATCTTGGGAAACAATAAAATTATCCTTATTTAAAGAAGTTAAAATTAGTTCAGTTGCTAGGTTTGTTTCATAAACACTAAAAAAATATTTTATTTCTCTTGGCGCATCCGAGTTGAATAAAGCTTGCATTGCTTTATCACCTCCAGAATAGAGAAGTTTGTCACTAGCCCTAACATACCAAGCAGGTAATTCTAGAATTTTATTTGCAATGGTGGTGCTTATTTTATTAATTTCGCCATCATCTTTTGATAATGCAGATCCGGCGCCGACATCTTGTGGGCCAATTTCTTTTAAGTAGGTTTTAACTTGTTCTTCCAGGAATTTTCGATTTGCAATAGTGATTTTTGACATTTAAGATAAACCTCTTTTGGTATTTTACCTTATAACTAGTTTTTTTTAATCTAAACTGGGTAGTTTTTTAGCGGATAGAGCTTCTACGTGGGAAAAGTGCGAGAATAAAAAATAAAAAGAATGAAAAACCAAAATCTTGTTTTTTAGAAGTGCTACATCCTGTATCTTCTTTGATATAAATCACCTCTGGGAACTCTTGTGCTCCCAAATCGGTGTCAATACCTTGGTCTAGGGTCAAACTTGGCTTATAAGGCAAATCTCGGCTTCTAGTGAGTGCTTCTGTTCCCCAATCTGGAACAAATTGATCCACTGGTATAGCAGCGTCTGGAATTTCTTCTTCAATTGGTTTTAAAATTTCATAAAAAGGGCGATTTATAATAATTGGCCCAACTGAAATGCCAACTTCTTCGTGTGTTGGATCATACCAGCCAATATCAAAGTTTCCAAGCAAGTTTATAGTGTCAATTTGGAATTCTTCACCTTCTTCTACTTGAATACTAAGGAAATATTCGTGATAAGCTGATTGTTCGTCCCTGGCAGAAAGATTTAAGTACATATCCCAAGCCATAAGGTCTGCTCTGCCGTCAACAAATACTTCCCACTCCCAAAGAGTGATGTCATACTGGGTTTTTACTTTGAATTCTTCGTTTGCGAAGCCTTTTACTTGAATTTTTCCTTCTGCTTTTACATTTCCTTCTTCATCAATAGGGTATTCACCATGAGCAACCACTGCTCCTTCTGCGTTTAGTCCCAAACCATACTCATTTTTTAGTGTGACCTGCCCATAAGCATCAATTCCATAGGATTCAAAAGGAATAGACCAGTCCCAACGAAAAGCACCGTGTCCTGTGGTGACATCTGTGTGCGCTTCAACAGAAAGAACAGGGTGTTCGCCCCAATCTTGCCATTGATCGGTCCACAAATGACACTTTACACCATCAGCCCACGAAAAAGGAGCCCATTGGCAATCATCACCTGGTGTAACACGTGCTTTTATGACGGCAACATAAAAATCAGAGCCACGATCAATAGAAGATTCAAACCAAAAGAACTCAACAATAGCATCAATGGTGTTTCCGTGAAGATCCGAGGACCCAAGATAAAGAGAATTGCCTTCAAAAAAAGCATAATGGTCTAAATTTAATGGATTTGAGCCAATTGGACCATAAGTTTCAATAAAAACGTCTTCATCACCAGTTAAAATCTTGGCGCCCCGGAAAGAAGTTTCAGAATTTGATAAATTTTGTGCTGATAATGCTGTTGGAAGCAAAAAAAGGAGTGCAAATAAAATTTTTTTCATGATTTTAGTAGTTTCCACCCTCACCAGGAGCATAACCTGGGTTCTCTTCTCTATCTGAAGGCAACATTTCGTCATCTTCCTCGTTGGGATTTGCGATTCCAAGCTTAATCATCATCTCTGCGACCTCTTCGGCGTTTGGCAAACCTTCTTCTGGGTGGTTATCAGCGAACCTATTGACCAAAAGGTCCTCAAGCTCATCATAAACCATGTCGTGAAGTTCTCTTTCTGTGTAATTTTTAGCGATGTCTGCTATGGCACGCTCCATAGCAACCTGCTCATCAGACATTTTAGGCTCTTCAGCCATTTT
>Ga0099850_1000924_pt1 | contig 13650 bp, 17 predicted proteins | sample CB_VirMetaG_5_FD_79182 | JGI IMG/M metagenome (GOLD analysis project Ga0099850, IMG submission 79182) | Freshwater to marine saline gradient viral communities from Chesapeake Bay - CB_1508_1D Viral MetaG | ecosystem: Environmental > Aquatic > Marine > Coastal | place: USA: Chesapeake Bay... | reverse complement strand
TGGGGCGCTAATGATGCAATTGAGGAGTTTTCAGTTACTCTCACCTATCAATGGTGGGAGGCTATTGCAGACGGTGTTGTGTAAATTGGAAGGCTTCGGCCTTCCTATTTTAATTTTTAGAATGGATAATTCATGGCGGTAAAACTTTTCGGTTTCACACTAGGAAGAAAAGATGTTGTTCAGGTTCAATCGCCTGAGCAACCATCTTTTGCACTTCCAAATGAGGCATTGGATGATGGTGCAGTCACCGTTACTCAAAATGCTTATTACGGCACTTATGTAGATTTAGAAGGTGCTGTTAGAAATGAATTGGAACTCATTACACGTTATCGTGAAATGGCTAATCATCCTGAATTGGAACAAGCTATTGACGATATTGTGAATGAAGCTATCTCACACGATGTAACTGGTCGTGCTGTTGATATTAATACAGATGGTTTAAAGCAACCAGAAACAGTTAAAAGAAAAATCCGAGAAGAATTTGAAAATGTTCTTCGGATGTTAAATTTTAGTAATCTTGCTGATGATTTGTTTAAGCGTTGGTACATTGACGGCAGAATTTATTTTCACGTTGTCGTTGATGAGAAAAGTCCAAAAGAAGGTATTCAAGAGCTTAGATACATTGACCCACGCAAGATTCGTAAGGTAAGAGAAGTACAAAAAGACCGTGACCCTAAAACTGGGGCACAAATTATTAAGTCTATTGCCGAATATTATGTTTATTCGGATAAAGGCGCTAGTACCACACAAAACTTTACATCATCAGTAAATGCCGGTCTAAGAATTGCAACCGATTCTATTATCAATGTTAATTCCGGTTTGATGGATGCAAAGAATACTTTTGTAATTTCTTATCTACACAAAGCAATCAAGCCTCTCAATCAATTGCGTATGATTGAAGACGCAGTTGTAATCTATCGTTTATCAAGAGCGCCAGAACGCAGAATCTTTTACATTGACGTTGGTAACTTACCAAAAGGTAAGGCCGAACAATATCTGCGTGATGTTATGATTAAATATCGTAACAAGATGGTCTACGATGCATCAACTGGTGAACTCAGAGATGACCGCAAACATATGTCGATGCTTGAAGATTTCTGGTTACCACGGCGTGAAGGTGGTAAAGGAACAGAAATTACAACTCTACCAGCTGGCCAAAACCTTGGTGAGTTGGAAGATGTAAAGTATTTCAGAAACAAGCTGTTGCAGTCTCTGAATGTTCCTATTTCTCGTTTAGAACCACAACAAGGCGGCATGATTGGTCTTGGCCGTGTTTCTGAGGTTACAAGAGATGAAGTTAAGTTTAGTAAATTTATTGACAGACTTCGTAATAAGTTTACACAAATCTTTGACAATGCTCTAGCAATTCAATTGATCCTAAAAGGTATTTGTTCCAGAGAAGAATGGGAAAAATTTAAAGAGTCTATTTATTACGACTTCCAAAAAGATAACAACTTTACGGAGATGCGTGATGCTGAAATTCTCCGTGAGAGATTGAATCTTTTATCTGCTGTTGACCCGTATTTGGGCAGATATTATTCTGCTAGATGGGTTAAAAAGAAAATTCTTCAAATGACTGATACAGAAATTGAAGAAATGCAAAAAGACATAGAAGAAGAACAAGAATTGGGCATTGGTCAACCGGCACAACAAGACGGTGAGCAAGTTGACTCAAATCAATACCCACCTGAAGATAATACTGTTGATGGTGAACAAACTACAACAGAATCACATACACCTCAATTGGATATGGAAGTAGAAAAATATTATCCTCTACTAAATAGGCGATAAAGGAAAAAATATGGATATTAAAACATTTATTGATAACGTAGCGAGTGGCCAGGCCAATGATGCTAAAGAAAATTTAACAGATATTCTTTCTAACAGAGCTTTTGAAGCTTTGGGTGAAAGAAAGACTCAGATGGCTTCTACACTTTTTTCTGATAAACAAGATGAACAGCCGGCTGAATCATCTGAAGAAGAAACTGTAACAGTTGAAGTTCAGGATACAGAAGAAGAATGAAATCTTTAACAGAATTTAGAATTCTTACTGAAGAATCAGACTACGCAAAGTTTGATATGCTTGTTCGTGCCGGATTGGCAAATAAAGCACAACTCCAAAGAATTCATAAAATTCTGAATAAGATGAAAGAAGATAGACCGGTGTTCAATAATACCGATAGAGCTATTCTTCAAAACTTGTTTAATAAGATGGTAGATTTGTTGGCAAATAATAAACAAATTTTTCAAAAAACAAGACAAGCTGTTCGTGAAGATGTCGAACTAGAAGAAAAAGTTGAAGATGTTGAAACAGCAGATTATAAAATAGGTCCTTCTGGCAAAAAAGTTAGAGCTCATAAATTTAAAGTTGGCGATAAAGTTGAAAGAGAAGATGACGTAGAAGAAATACAAGAGGCAAAAACTGATGAACTCAAAGACCCGCCTTTTGTACTTGTTCTAAAGAGAAAATCCTTTAGACAGTTTCCCAACAAGACCAAAGTTGCTTTATATTACAATGCAAAGTTGGATAAGTATTTTACTATACCCTATGGTCCAAATATTACTCCTGGTGCCTTGCAAGCCGAAGAGGTTGAACAACTGCAAGAAGGTGTCATGGACCAATTGCACAACATTGTAAACAAAAAAGCAAAAACAAATACAGTTAAGTTTGCTAATGGGCAAACTAGAAAAGTTGACCATTTTACAGCATCTGCAATTACACAGATACACAATGCGGTCAATGATGATAATAAAAAGAAGTTGGCAGACATGGTTCATAAATCACCTGCTCACTTAGAAAAAGCAGCGGCATTTGCGTTCAGTAAAGCGAAGAAATGACCTTTATAGAATTAATTATAGAAAATCGTTTAGATGAGGCAAAAGAAAAACTTTTTGAACGTCTAAATGAAATCACAACAAAACGCCTTGAAGAAGCAAAGCGTTATGTTCAAGCGGATATTTTTGAAGAAGTAGAAGAACTGGATGAAGCTGCAAAGCGTAATACAAATATTATCAAGATGGGCCGAATTAAAAAAATTCGGCGTAGAGTTAGAAGGAATAAAAAAGGCAAAATTGTTGTACAGAAAAATGTCAGAAGGTCTGGCGTTAAAGGGTACAGAATTTCAGGCAATACAGTAAAACGTATTCCTGCCACAGAAAGATTAAGAAAAGCACGCTTATTGAAGCGTTCATGGAAAACAACTAGAAGAGCAAAACTCCGTCGGTCAATGCTAAAAAGAAAAATGTCAATGCGCCGGCGTTCATCATTAGGACTAAGATAAAATGCCATCAACAGTAACTAACCCAGTAAGAGGCCCATCAGTCATTCGGGCTGTAGGTGCAGGTTCATACACCATCTCCCTTAACGATTTAAGAGGAAATACTACTATTGAGACAGTATCGTCGGCTGACATTCGTAGAGTTCTTTGGTCAACAAACGGCTATATTACGATTGTAAGAAACGGTACGACTATCATGGGTCTTAATGGTTCAGGTGATATGCCAGTTTCAGAACTAGCTTCAATTACAGAACAAAATAATCAATCAATTGTTATTACAATTAATACTGGCGGCACACTTTTGATGGAAGTTTCTAAATCTGCTACATACAACGTAGCACCAGATACAGGGTTCACGGTATGAAACTAATTAGAGAAAATATAGAGACAGTCAAATACCTAACAGAAGAATCTGAAAGCGGTAAAAAAAGACTTTACATAGAAGGTACTTTTCTTGTTGGTGATGCCGTCAATAAGAATAATCGTATGTACAAAATGGACACTCTCAGAAATGAAGTTGCCAGGTACAACGAAGAATACATTAAGTCCGGTAGAGCATTGGGTGAACTAGGCCATCCCGATACCCCGACTATTAATTTAGAAAGAGTTAGTCACAAAATCATTTCGCTCGATGAAGATGGTAACACTTTCTATGGCAAAGCACTTGTACTTGAAACCCCCTATGGTGAAATTGTAAGGAATTTCATCGACAACGAAGTTAATCTTGGTGTCTCGTCCAGAGCCCTTGGTTCTCTGACACAAACAAAAGAGGGTTATAATCTTGTACAGGATGATTTGCGCTTAGCTACTGCTGCCGATATTGTAGCAGACCCTTCAGCTCCTGGTGCCTTTGTAAATGGTATCATGGAGAATAAAGAGTGGATGTTTGTTGACGGCAAGTTTGTTGAAGCACACTTTGACCATGCCAAAAAAACAATTCGGAGAGCTTCCAAAGGTCAAATTGAGGAAGTTGCTCTAAAACTTTTTGAAAACTACCTACGAAAACTTTAATTTTATAAATAAGAAAATCATAAGGAGAATCCTAATGGCACAAAATAAATTAATGGAAGCCGCCGCCGACATCCTTGCAAGTAGCAAGAAGTCAGCTCCAGCTGAGTCCATGGAAAAAATGCCCGGCGCTGAGGTTGTAGACCTTGGTGGACCTACACCCGAAAATGCGAAACCTGATGATGATTCGCATAAAATCGATGCTGGTAAGTCTGCTAAAAAAGCAACTCCTCCCGCTACAAAGCCCTCTGCCGCTTCTGCTAAAATGGAAGAAACAGAGCAAGAAGAAGAAGAAGTTATTGCTGAAGAAGAAGAGCAAATCGACCTATCTAGCGACATTGAAGCTCTTTTTGCTGATGACAAGACTATCTCTGAAGAATTCAAGTCCAAGGCCACGACAATTTTTGAAGCTCGTGTTCATGACCGCATTTCTCAAATCCAAGAACAAATGGAAGAAAAGTATGCTACACAACTAGAGGAAGCTGTTGAAAGCATCCGTAGCGACTTGACCGAGAAGGTTGATGACTACCTCAATTATGTTGTTGAGCAATGGATGAAAGACAATGAAATCGCTATCGAATCTGGTCTGCGTTCTGAGTTGACCGAAGAATTCATTGTTGGTTTGCGTAATCTCTTTGCTGAGCACTACATTTCGGTGCCGGAAGAAAAAGTTGACCTCGTTGATGAACTTGCCACTAAAGTCGAAGAACTTGAAGGCAAACTCGATGAAGAAATTGAGCGTGGTATGTCTTTTGCCAAGGCTCTGGTCGAATCCCGTAAATCTGAACTTACCCGTGAAGTTTGCGAAGGTCTTACGACTACTCAAGTTGAAAAAATTAAAACACTTGCAGAGAGTGTTGAATTTTCCACAGAGGAAGAATACAAAGAAAAACTTGAGACAATCCGTGAGAATTACTTCCCGTCTGGCGTAAAGAAGGCCGATGAAGAACAACTCCACGAACAAGTAGAAGAAGCTGAAGAAAAGAAAGAGTCGATTTCAGATCCTTTCGTTGCTGCAGTTTCTCAAGCGATTTCCAAAACTAAGAAATAATAATAACTAAGGAGACTTAAATGTATCTGTCTGAATCTCTACAGAAAAAATGGCAAGGCGTTCTGGACCATCCAGACCTCGCCCCCATTCAAGACCCGTATCGTAAAGCCGTTACGGCCGTTATCCTTGAGAACCAAGCTCAAGAGATGACAAAAGCCGCTGGTGTGCTGAATGAAACATCGCCTGCTAACTTTGCCGACACCGGCGGTTTTGGCGGCAGTGCTGCTTCACCCCAAGCTGGTTTTGACCCCATTCTCATTTCGTTGGTTCGCCGTTCGTTGCCGAATCTGATTGCGTATGATGTCTGCGGCGTTCAGCCGATGACAGGTCCTACCGGTCTGATTTTTGCAATGCGCTCGAAGTACAGCACGATGGGTGGCACCGAGGCCTTCTACAATGAGGCTAACACAGGCTTCTCTGGTCTTGGCACTGCTCAAACAGCTTTGGCCGTTGGCGGTACGCCTCCGACAGCCGTCTTTACTGGTAACGCTGCTCCTGTTGCTGCGATGGCCACAGGCCGTGCTGAAGCTCTGGGTGATGGCACTGCTGCTAACACCTTCCAAGAAATGGCCTTCTCTATTGAGAAAGTTACCGTTACTGCGAAAACCCGCGCTCTGAAGGCCGAGTATTCGATGGAACTTGCTCAAGACCTGAAAGCTGTTCATGGTCTGGACGCTGAAACCGAACTCAGCAACATCCTTTCTTCGGAAATTCTTGCTGAAATCAACCGTGAAGTTGTTCGTACAATCTATCAAACCGCTAAAGTCGGTGCTGCTGTTGGTACTACAACTGCTGGTAAATTTGACCTCGACACCGATTCAAATGGTCGTTGGATGGTTGAAAAAGTTAAAGGTCTTGCCTTCCAAATCGAGCGTGAAGCGAATACTATCGCCAAGACAACTCGTAGAGGCAAGGGTAATGTTATGATTTGCTCGAGCGATGTTGCTTCTGCTCTTGCAATGGCTGGCATCCTTGACTACAACTCGGCTCTGCAATCGAATGTTAACCTGACGGTTGACGATACTGGCAATACTTTTGCTGGTACTCTGTTCGGTCGCATCAAAGTCTACATTGACCCGTATGCTCCCACGAGCTCGACCAATGAGTTCTTTGTTTTGGGCTACAAAGGTTCGAACGCTTATGACTCAGGTCTGTTCTATTGCCCGTATGTTCCTCTGCAAATGGTTCGTGCGGTTGATACAGGCACCTTCCAACCGAAGATTGGCTTCAAGACCCGTTACGGTCTCGTTTCCAACCCGTTCGCCGATGGCGCAACTGGTTCGTTGGCCGGCGCTCTGACAGCCCAGAGCAATGAGTACTATCGTGCCGTTCAAGTTGCTAACTTGATGTAATCGTGTACTTAAAGTCTCAATTATAACAATAATAAATGAGAGACTTTTTAAAGACCCGCTTCGGCGGGTCTTTTTTTTGTTTATAAATAATGTTATGAGTGAAATCATTTTAATGTCTGATTTGCTCGACATTAAGGCAAGAAAAGAGCAAGAATTGGACTTTTATACCCAACAACTCAAAGAGTTGCAGGTTAAGATGGTTTTTATTCAACAAGAAATTAAATTGACCAATAAAATAATTGATATGATTGAAAGAGAAACAGTTATTGATATTGGTTTAAGAATTAAAGATACTACATGACGGCAGTAACTAGAAATCCTACGAACCCAAATTTTCTACATCCCAATAAGTTTATATTGGAGTTTAGTCGAGCACCAAACATACAGTACTTTTGCCAATCTGTAAGTGTGCCTGGTATTTCTATGTCTGAAGTACCTCAAAATACTCCGTTTGTGGATGTATATGTGCCTGGTGAAAAGGCCATTTATGATTTGTTAAATGTGACTTTTGTTATTGATGAAGAAATGAAAAGTTGGATTGAGATACATGATTGGATTCGTGCTATGACCTTTCCAGAAAACTTTGAAGAATATCAAAAACTAGACCGCCTAAGCAGAATTGCTGGCGTAAACAATCCAAAGCCACAATACTCTGAGGCCTCGGTAACTATTTTGTCATCGTCAAATACCCCATATTATAGATTTAAATACCACGCAGTATTTCCTACCACATTGTCTACCATGATTTTAAATGCCAGCGATGGTCCAGATTCTGTTGTTACCGCAGATGCCACGTTTAGGTATAGTTACTTTGATATTGAAAAATTATTTTAAAACCACTTGACAGGTTGGTTTAAATGGTGTAACCTTCTATCTGGAGGTTTTTTAATTTATGAAACAACTTGAAGATTTGCTTGAAGAATGGCGTAAAGATTCTGAAATCGATAGAACTGAGCCAGGCAAAGCATTACTAGACATTCCCAAACTTCACAGTAAGTACCTGAATATCCTCTCGCAACATAGGTTGTATGCGAAGCAGGCTCAATTCAAGTATAACAAAATGAAGAAACTAAAATGGGAATATTATACTGGCAAACTAGATGAGGATGACCTTGAGAAATATGGTTGGGAACCATTCCCTTATGTGTTGAAATCCGACATATCTACATACTTGGATGGTGATGAAGATTTGAACAAGTGTTTAGCATCGAAAGCCATGCATGATGAAATTGTTGATATTTGTACCGCTGTATTGAAAGAACTAAACAGTAGAACCTTTCAACTTAGAGACTTTATATCCTGGGAGCGGTTTATCCAAGGTGTTTGATGGATATTATTTTACATAAAAAAAATGAAGCGTTTATTCAGTTTGAGTGTGATAGAGGCCTAGCGCAAGAACTCAGCGATTACTTTACTTTTTTTGTTCCAAATTATCAATTCACTCCTGCCTACAAAAATAGAATGTGGGACGGCAAAATACGCCTGGCCGATTTGCGTAATTTTACCATTTATCATGGTTTGGTGCCATACATTAAAAAGTTTTGTGAAGAAAGAAAATACTCACTAGATATTGATAGTGAAATAACTATCACAGAAAATTTTTCATTAACAGAAGCTCAGGCATTTATTGATACATTGAATTTGCCTCATGTGCCTAGAGATTATCAAATTAAATCTTTTGTGAATTCTGTAAGAAACAAAAGACAATTACTACTATCACCAACAGCATCAGGTAAGTCTCTTATCATTTATTTGATTGTTCGTTGGCTACAAGAAGCGGATTATAAAAAAGGTTTGTTAATTGTTCCCACAACTTCTCTTGTTGAACAGATGTATTCTGATTTTGCTTCTTATAACTATGATTCAGAAGAATATTGTCATCGTCAATACTCAGGTAAAGAAAAACACACAAACAAGTTTCTTACTATCACCACATGGCAATCAATTTATAAAAATTCAGGCGAATATTTTGAACAATTTGATTTTGTTTTGGGTGATGAAGCTCACCAATTTAAAGCTAAGTCACTTACAACCATATTATCTGGTTGCATAAACGCTAAATATAGGATAGGAACAACAGGTACTTTAGATGGTACACAGACACATAGACTGGTGTTAGAAGGGTTGTTTGGTCCTGTTTATAAAGCAACAACCACATCAGAGTTGATTGAAAAAGGCCAACTGGCAGATTTTAATATTAAATGTCTATTACTAAAGTATCCGGACGATGTTTGTAAACTCGCAAGAGGTTGGGATTACAATACAGAAATAGAATACATCGTAAAGAATCAAGCTAGAAATGAGTTCATTAAAAATCTGGCTATGTCGTTAAAAGGCAATACACTTATTCTATTTCAATTTGTAGAAAAACATGGCAAAGACTTACACACACTCATCAAAGAACACGCCGGTAAAAGACACGTTTTCTTTGTCTTTGGAGGAACAGATGTTGAAGTTAGGGAGTCGGTTCGTGCAATTACTGAAAAAGAACAAGACGCAATTATTGTGGCATCTTATGGCACTTTTAGTACTGGCGTTAACATTCGAAACTTACACAATATCGTCTTTGCCTCTCCTTCTAAATCTAGGATTCGGAATTTGCAGTCCATCGGTAGGGGTTTACGGATAGGTGATAACAAAGAGAAAGCTACATTATTTGATATTGCAGATGACTTTCGTATAGGCAAATTTGTTAATTATACCTTGAAACACTTTATTGAAAGAGTTAAAATTTACGATGAAGAAAAATTTAACTATAAATTCTATAACATAGAGATAAAAGATGGAAAATAACATAAAGATTGTTAGATTAGAAAGTGGTGAAGATATTATAGCAAATTATTTTGAAGATGAAGAAACCGGTGCAGTCTTATTAAATTCACCAATGCATATAATCTTTAAAAGAATGCCTACTGGTAGAACAGTAATGATGATGTTACCTTGGTTACCACTAGAATTAATTAAAGACAACCATGCAATTATTGGTAATGAGAAGATTTTAACAATGATAGAACCGAAAGATGAATTGGTGACATATTATAATAAGATGATTGATGAAACAAATGATATTATTGATGATGATATGCTTGCTAAAGCCTTAGAAGAAGATGAAGAAGAAAACGAAGATGAAATGCAAGAACTAATAGAAGAATTTAAAGAACAAAGAAAAAAACATTTACACTGATTATGGATTATACTGATGTTATTGTGAAGAAACCTTGGGGTAAAGAATATCTCTGTTACAGAAACTCTGAGGTAGCAATTTGGTTTCTACATATAGAAAAAGGCAAGCAAACATCGATGCATTGTCATCCTAGGAAGAATACTGGTTTTGTTGTCTTAGAAGGCACCGCTATTCTATCGTTCTTGAGAAATGAAGTCAAGCTTAAATCGTTAGAAAAAATCCATATTTTCCGTTCTAGATTTCATTCAACTAAGGCCACTTCTAAACAAGGTGCCTACATATTTGAGATTGAGACTCCAGAAGATAAACATGATTTGGTGAGATTAGAAGATTCTTATGGCCGAGCTGGCACAGAATATGAAGGTAAAAATTTTCATACAGAAAAAACTGATGACTGTCTTTGGATAGATGAAGCAATAGAGTCACCAGAACCCACTAAGGTTTTGGGTTGTGAAATAAAACACATTTCAGTTAAAGACAAAACCAAACTGCTAAATAAAGATGAGAAAGAACTTTTTATTTTTACCAATGGTGGTTTGATTACAGACAAAAACCAAAAGGTGCTTTGGCCAGGCGATGTTTGTGATGGTAAAACTTTAGATTTGTTGGTAAGAAATTTTAATATTGATGAAAATACTACTGTTATTCATGTGATAAAATGATGCACATATTTGATTTGGATTTAACATTATGGGATTGTTTTGATAAACATGGTAATTCTATTTGGGCTAAACAACTAGTACCTCCTTATAGATTAGAAAGCGACACAATATTTGATGATGTGGGCTCTAAATGTATTTTACGTTTTGGTGTTAGAGAATACCTACAAAATCTAAAATCAAAACAGTACAAAATTGGATTTGCTTCTGTTGGTGGCATTTATAAATTGCCTAATGAGTTTCAACCATCAATACAGTTATTGACATTATTTGGAATATATGAGTATTTTAGTGATTTAAAATCCCTACAGTATAAAACGGCCGATAAAACAGAACTGCTTAAATATATTAGTGAAGATGTTGTGTTTTATGATGACAGTCAAAATGTTTTAAAAAATTTAAAAAAGTATAGCAATGTAACTGCTATAGATTCTACTAATATAATGAATTGGAATAAGTTAATATGATTGATATTTTATTTGTACATCCAAATGCTTCAGAAAAAATTTATCAAGGTCTAGCAAAAAATAATGCCGCAATTGAACCCCCTATTTGGGCTGCAATGTTGGCAAATAGTGTTAGAAAAAAAGGTTTTTCTACCGAGATACTTGATGCTGAAGTAGAAGGCCTTGATTATTTGTCAGCTGCAAAAGCAATTACAGAACGCAAAGCAAAAATTGTTTGTTTTGTAGTTTATGGTCAACAACCTAGTGCCTCATCACAAAATATGGAAGGTGCTACGGCAACATCAAAAGAACTTAAACGATTACAACCAGATACCTTCACATTGTTTGTTGGTGGCCACGTAGCGGCTTTACCACAAGAAACGATGGATACAGAAGAATCTATTGATGCTGTGTGTCAAAATGAAGGTGTCTATACAATCCATGCTCTACTTTCTTTAGATAAAATTAATCCTACAGAATTAAAACGAGTACCAGGTTTGGTGTTCAGAGATGAAGATAATTTTATTCATGTAAATGACTCATCTCCTATTGTACCGAAAGATAAACTTGAAGAAGAATTGCCTGGTATGGCTTGGGATTTATTGCCATCTTTAGATAGATATCGTACGGCTGGATGGCACTCTTGGTCAAACAACACAGAGAAACAACCATTTGCAGCAATTTACACAAGTCTTGGTTGTCCTTATAAGTGTTCTTTCTGTATGATTAATATTATTAACAGAACTAAACAAGGACCAAATGTTTCAAGTGCCGATAGTAATATGTTTAGGTGGTGGTCACCAGAATTTATCATTAAACAATTTGACCACATCGCTTCACAAGGTGTAAAAAACATTAAAATTGCTGATGAATTGTTTGTTTTAAATCCAAATCATTTTGAAAAAATTTGTGATTTAATTATTGAACGTGGGTATGATTTTAACATTTGGGCATATTCACGGGTTGATAGTTGTAAACCAAAATATTTGGATAAACTGTATAAAGCGGGTGTCAGATGGTTGGGTTTAGGCATTGAAAATCCAAACAATGAACTGCGTAAAGAAATCCATAAACAAGGATTTCAAGAAGTCAAAGTTTTAGATTTAATTCAAACAATTAGAGATTCTGGTATCAATGTTGGTGGCAATTACATTTTTGGTTTGCCATATGATACACATGAAACAATGCAAGCCACTTTGGATTTTGCTTTAGAAAATCCAACAGAAATGGCCAATTTTTATTCTGCAATGGCATATCCCGGAAGTCCATTACACAATCAGGCTAGATTGTTTAATTTAGATTTGCCAAAAACATATTCTGGTTATAGTCAACACTCTTATGACACATTAAATTTACCAAATGAACACTTATCATCGGCAGAAATTTTGGCATTTAGAGACAAGGCTTGGGATACATATCACTCAAATGATAAGTATCTAAACCTGATGAAAGATAGATTTGGCCAAAAAGCGGTTGATGAACTCAACTCTACCAAAAAAGTTAAACTAAAACGTAAATTACTTGGAGATTAATATGAAGGCATTGATTTTGACATGGGAAAACTTTCAAGACCAGGAAGTTGTTTATCCTTTTTATCGTCTGAAAGAAGAAACAGATGAAGTCCATATTATGGCAAATGTTATGGGAAGATTTCATGGCATTATGGGTGTGAATATGACATCCCATTTGTTGATTAATTCTTTATCAAACGAAGAAAATTATAATCTGTTTTTGCAAGCCTACGATATGCTTGTTTTGCCAGGTGGTGTTAAATCTTTGGAAAAATTGAGACAAGAAAAACAAGTACTTAAATTTATTTCTGATTTTGCTAAAACAGGTAAAATTATTGCTAGTACTTGCCATGGTGCTCAACTTATGATATCATCTAAAATTGTAGCAGGCAAAGAAATTAGTGGTTACTACAGTATTGAAGATGATATTAACAATGCAGGCGCTAAATATGTAAATGCACCTGTTGTTGTTTCTGACAACATCGTGTCATCACCCCATTATGACCACATGGGTATTTGGATGAAAACAGCTATTGATATGGTGAAAAATGGAACTAGAACATGATTCTCTTTTAGAGATACACAAAAAAGCATCTTTATGCAGAGCCTTTGAAGAAGAAGTTTATAGACAAGTAGAAAACAAAAACATAAACATTCCGGTTTATCTTTCTGCTGGTCAAGAATATACTTCTTCGGCTCTTTCTGTCTTTTTAGATAAAATAGGTTGTACTGACAGGCAGTTGTTTATTCAACACCGAGGTCATTCAACCTATTTGTCTTTTGGTGGCAACATAGAAGAACTTGCATTAGAATTGCTTGGTGATAAAAATGGTTGCGCCAACGGCATGGGAGGTTCTGCATCAATTCAATCCAGAGAAAAAAACATTTACGGCCACGATGGTTTAATGGGCACCCACGGTCCAATTTCTGTTGGTGCTTGTTACGGTAATCGTAAGTTTACTATGTGTTTTACTGGTGATGCGGCAGCTGAAGAAGATTATTTTCTAACATCTATTGGTTGGGCATCTACTAAAAAATTACCAATTTGGTTTATTGTAGAAGATAATAATTTGTCAATTCTAACTGAGAAAAAAGTTAGAAGAAATTGGGAGATGCATGATGTAGCAAAAGCATTTAACATGAAAGCCTTTGATGTTACAG
>Ga0099850_1000923_pt1 | contig 13670 bp, 14 predicted proteins | sample CB_VirMetaG_5_FD_79182 | JGI IMG/M metagenome (GOLD analysis project Ga0099850, IMG submission 79182) | Freshwater to marine saline gradient viral communities from Chesapeake Bay - CB_1508_1D Viral MetaG | ecosystem: Environmental > Aquatic > Marine > Coastal | place: USA: Chesapeake Bay... | reverse complement strand
TTCCCTAACACCATCTAAATTTCTAAGATTTCTTATGAATTCCCAATAAATATAATTGTTTTTTACTAAGACCATATATCAACCTGTTTAACGAAAGGACTTCCAGAATTTAGCCAATAACCTGTTAAGTAGCCTCTGGTATATTTCCATCCTTCTAAAGAAAGGAGAGGATTCAAACAAGAACCAATATCTAAAAAGGTATTACTGTTGTTTTCCTTAAAACAATCGTGAATAACAAAATTAGATAAACTTGCCGCTGAACATAATACTACCGCATCTTTAACATTGTTTTTAGCAATATATTCTTTAACTTTCTCAGAAGTATCATAATTGTCAATCATGCAATTAGAACCAATATAAAAATGCTTTTTAATATCGAATGGCAACTTGCTGGTATCCGCCATTTCATTTACAACATAAAGTATATCACGTTCAACAAAATTTTCAACCATTTCTTCTATAAAACGAGAATAGTTGCCATTAATCAACAAGTTAGCATAAGTCAAATTTGGATGATCCCCGCCGTGAAAGTCGATCATCCAATCAAAGTTTTCTTTTCCAACATGTCCGTCTGTAGAAGTACAGATGCCTTTAAAATAATTGTCCTGATTGTGCCTAAAACATTCTATTAGTTTATCTCGATATACTTGATGGCGGTCAGGATAGAATTCCTTATGCTCTTCTTTCGTATATCTATTCGGCCCTCTTATATCGCCTGTCACATAATGATTATCTGCTAGTACAACAGTCTTATTTTGCAGAATAAACAACTCACCATCAGAAAATCTAGAAAAAGCAAAGTTTTCGCCACTTTTAAGTTTGTTGAGTAAAGTATCGAATGCTTGTCTAAAATCTTTCATAGTTTAACACCTCTAACCGTGTTCCAGCCCTTTTTTAATCCTTCCCTTACACATATGTCTCGTTCAGAAAAAAACTGTTCGTGAGATATGCTAGAGTTCGTTGATGTGGCTTTGCTGTCTATTCCCAGTTCGTTCCCCAACACGGATCCGTGTAGACTTCTGTCTTCTGGTGGATGTGGAGGACAGTATGTTGGAATTCCGCCGTAAACCTTAGCCATAAAGCCAAATTGGATATCCTCGCCGTTGTCCCAAGTCACAGGCTTCTCTTGCCACAAGAATCTCAACCACTCTCTCTTGAAAAACCATGCATGGCCTACTAAATCTACTTCTGTAGTTTCTTTATTTTGTGTAGGCCAACCACAACGATCATGATTAACATATCTATCGCTCTTTAAAATGATTCCGGCAGAACCCATAATACCTTCATGAGTTTTCATAGTATTTAGACAGTTTTCATGCCATCTATTTCCCGGCACAGTATCATCATCATAAATAGCGATGTATTCTGTGTCTGCTAATAGAGCAGCGGCGAATCTTCCATAGAACTTCCAATTATAATCATTCTTAAATATTCTGTCAACTCCGATGGTTGTTGGATCAAAATCAACATTGTCTTCATGATGATTAATCCACAGCCATATTTGCTTTGGCTTTACAGACTGATTTCTCAAAGCCTCTACCTGCATTTTTAAATTATATGGCCTTCTGTAACAATTTAGAATTACCGTGATATCTCCATCAACTACTTCTTTTTGGCGAAATAGCTCTTCACTTATTAAGTTTGCTATCTCTTCTCTTTTCTGGTCTACAAAATCAACTAGCTCTAAGCCTTTTGTGCTTTTAAACCACTCTTCGTAAGTACATCCATTAAGGTTGTTGGTTACTAGTTTGCAATTTAGCATTCTAGCTTCTAGAATTATTCTACTGAATGTTTCTAGAGTATTTGGAAAGAATACAAACTTGTCATATTCAGCTAGCTTTTCAATAAACTGAGAATACTCCATCTTATCGAATAGATCATATTCTAGTTGCTTAGAATCACAAAATTCTAATGCTTTAGGAGTCCCTTTTATTGGATTTTGGTCATTAATAATAAATGCTTTGTCGTTCTTTTCTTTATTAATAGCATTTCTTATAATATCAGTTTGCTCCTTAGACCATAAAGAACATCCAAGATTTACTACATTATCTATATTTAAATTGCTTTTTAAAACTTCATAATGTTTTATTGATTGACAAAAAATCTTTTTAGCTGATCGATAAAAATTAACATTTATCAGCATTTGTTCTGGTGCCTTAAAATTTGCAAAAATAGAAGGGTTTCTCGTCTTTAGATATTTGTGGTCGTGCTCGATTATGCAGTATTCGCCATCTAAAGATATAACCTTCTTTACATCTTCCGATAAGCCAACAAAATTAGAAATCAAAAAACTAAACCCACAAGATTTATAAAGATTAAAATGTTTGACTGTAAACTCAGAAGAATTAAACTTGCAAATCTTGTGGGTTTTTGATAGTTCTTTGATCAAAACACCATCACATATCTCGGCACCACCAGATACTTGATTTTCGAAAAAATCAGATACAAAGATTATCTTCTTCATTCAAATTCCAAAACGATCTCTTCTTCCTGCTGCTGTTCAATCAATGAAGAATCAAATCCCAAAACATTATCAACAAACTGTTTATACATTTTATCAAACGAGAAAGTATCATGCAGTCGCTTTGCGTTTTGTTCCAAAGCAATCATTTGTGTACCACGAGTTTCCTCATTTGTCATTTGATCATAGCAAAGACGCATCTTTTCCTTTGCCGACTGCTCGCGAGCATAAGCCCACATCGATTCTTTGATCAGTACTCCATCCCATACAACCTCTTGCTGAACTGGCTGTAGGTCAAATGCGACATTGTAAAAATGTTCTTTACCCTCTTCATCGGTGAGGAAATCTAAATGCCCCGACCAGCCTGTAGCGACCACTGGAAGACCAGAATAAGCAGCCTCAAAGAGTGGTATACCAAAACCCTCTCCATGAGGTAGGGAAATATAAGCATCAATCTTCTCGTGCTTGTATAGCGAGTGGATTTCAGCATCAGTCATATCTCCGTGGAGAAGATAAACCTTACATTGGCGATCAGGATATAGATTAGTAATGCCACGAAGATTATTTAAAGTTGCTTCGCGATCCATCAAACAGTTTTTTGCAATGTTTGTCTTTACAACTAATCCAACATTATCATTTTTAAATTCTTCAATAAACCACTTGATCGTGTTAGCTAGATTCTTTCTCGGTCCGAATTGGGCGACAGTTAAAAAATTAAAATCAGTTGTCAATTCCAAATCTAGTTCTGGCAGATTATCAAAATTCTTTGTTGGATATGAAACATACTCAATAGGAGTATTCAAGCGATATTCAAAAGTTTCGCCAGTCTGCTGATTTTGTGCCGTTGCCACCGTATTTTGATAGACATTCTTAGAATGACTGGAAATGGTAATAATCTTATCTACCTGCTCGTTTCCTTTCTGTAGCCAGTGAGGTGCGACTTTGTTTGTTTCAATGCCAGCAGTATATCCAATGTCAACAGAAGTCATCTTCTGGAACTCATTTGGAATAGTTACTTGAACCGACATATCGAATTGTCCACCGTTCTGCATATAAGCAATAGTCTTTTCAATGGTATTGTCGATCCATACTCGTTCTTCGTCCATATCAGAAACCCAAGAAGTTTGACCCCACTTAATAGGCTGGATAAAAACTTCGAATAGATCTTCTCGACTACGCAATGCTCTCAAGGCGAAACGAGCCTGTTCCCCGTACCCAGAACGAGTTAGTAAAGGGCCTCTAAAAAATACTTTCTTTCTCATGCTACCTCCAACAAATGCCAGCGATTATATCCTGTTCTTGTATTCCAAGAACCATGTCGAGCCGTAATCTCATCCATCAATTCTACCCATTGCTTTTCAAATGCCTCAAAGTTGTAGTTATTTCTAACATGCTCTCGACCTTGCACGGACATCTTTTGATAAGTCTTCTTGCCAGCCCGTAGAGCCTTATTTAGAGCATTAAAAAAGTCTTCACGGGAGATACGATCCTCATAAATATAAGGCACTTGCAATGAGCCGATAACTGCCTTAGATGAAGGTTCGATGCCGTAGCCAAACCAATTTTTTCCATCGGTTACTTGTTCTTGTAGACCACCAGTCATATTAACTATAATCGGTGTACCACATGAAAGCGATTCAAGAGTTGCCAATCCAAAGCCCTCTGCGTCAGAGATGTTGATTGTGTAATCGGCGGCGTTATAAATATTGGCGAGATCTTCCGGAGAAACCTTGTTAGTCGATAGTAAAACCTGCCCATCATCTACTCCTAAGTGTTCGATAAGGTGTGGTAGGTCTTGGCCGTGTGGATCTCTGGGATCTGTATGCATTAACAAAGTAGCCTTATCGTGACCTACCTGATCTAACCATTCCTTAAACCACCAAATCATAGTACCGCTCTGCTTTCGTCGTGCATTTCGGTTATTCCAGAAGAAAATCTTTTTATCTGGATTCTTGTGGTTTTTAGAAGCTTCTAAACAAATTCTTCGTCTTGTGTTTTCTACACCAGCAACTCGCTCATCATCTTTAAACTTGTGAAAAATATCAGAGTTTACTGCATGTGGCAAGTATGTTGAGTTTACTTCTGGTGCTACTTGCTTAACAATCTCATTCGTAACCTTTGAGATACAGACTATCTCATCAGTAGAATTATAAAATCTAGCATTATAGTGTGGTGCCGGGAAGTTATCCCAAACATGATAGTAAATCATTGGGATATTGGCACGAATCTCGTTTTCGATTTCCCATAGCCACTCATAGAAACGAGGATCGGTCATAAACCATAGAGCATCAGGCCGCTCTTTTTGTAGGATAGACCTGATAATCTCATCGTTTCCATAGCCATCGATGGGGAAGATTCTCCAATCTTCTCCCCAAGGCTGAACGATTTGTGGCTGATAATTGTGGTGCTTTACAGCGCCACCTAGACATACAAACTGATATCGACCTGTTTTCAACAGTGCTTCGATAAAATACTTCGTCTGTGTACCAACACCAGACGGAGATAGGGGATGGTCAGAAATGACCAAGATCTTTTGTTTTCTCATTAAGTCTCCACTAAAATGATAAAGTGTAGACTTTCTTATAAAACTAAGGACAATGTTCCGTATGTCTAAACTTGCAGTTCCTACAAGAAAGTCTATTCTTTATGTATCTCTTATTTGTAATATTGTATAATGCTTTGTTTAAAAGTTTAAGGGCATTTTCAGTTTTTTTCGCACCACTAGTGACACGGAAAAATTCAATTTGATCTTTTTTAGCTGTGCGCTTGACAAGTGCAAAATGGGTTTCGATGTCTTTCGGATCTACACCCATCTTTTGTGCAAAGAAATGTTTATATAATGTTAGTTGATATGTCGTGATTGCATCATTCTTTTTACGAGAATCCCACCCCCACGAACATGTTTTCCAGTCAAAAATGTGTACCTTGCCATCTGGTGTGGCTACGATACCATCAATATACCCTTTGAAGCGATAGTCTTCGTAGCCTTCGACTGGTTCGTAGAGTTCCATTTCTGCTTCCAATACTTCATATCCATCCTTAAAATACTCCTTTAGGGCATTTTCTATCACAGGTTCACTTAGTAGATTTTGACCCTGTGTTTTCATTTGTTCGACTAGCTTTGGATCCACTTCAACATCATCGGGAAGTTTTTCTAAATACTTGTCGAACTCAGATAGAAAATACTGCTGATCTTCAATATGCTCGTTTAACAATTTCTTTTCACAAACATTGTGGATCGCATTGCCGAAAGCAGTAAAAGCATTGCCCTTAAAGCCTTCGATCTTATCGATTCGAATCAGTTTGTGACTGAAAGCACAATGCACCCATTCTTTTAGCTCAGAATATGAAATATGGTTCATTTTTTTCTCCGTGTAGATTTATTCTAACACAGGTAGAAATAAAAATCAATCGTCAGTATAAAGATTTTTGATTTTTTGGTACAGAACCGGAGAAACAGTTTTTAATAATTTATGATCTGGGTACATAAAAAATTCTGTAAAACCGCTTGCAAAATACTCTCGCAAAGAAGTGGCTGCATATGGGCTTATAAACATACCCTGCATTAGCAGGGCAAGCTTATCATATCCGACAGTATTTAGTAAGAAGTTATCGAATTCGACATCATATTCTGTATTTAAGAAGAAATTAATCTGTGTTTTGTAGTCATGATCCCACAAAATGTTTCTTAATTCCCTTCTTTTATTAAGAAACTCTGCCTCCAAATCTCCATCTGAATAAATCTCGTACCCATATGGCTCTTCTATCGAGTGTGCTATCTCGTGAATAATATCATCGATTAAATCTTCTTCATTATCTTGATCGGGGGTGATATATAGGCACCCATCCTGATATAAAGCATTAATCTTTCTTTCTTCAAAATCATCTAAGCGACCAATAATAACCATTTCTACCTCAGATAAAAACTTTTTTGGTATTCGCTTTTCGATGTACTGCATAATCTGTTCTATGTCGATGCCATTTGATATTGGCTCCTTGACATAAACAGATATGCCGTTTGAAGTATAGAAATTTTGCATTTGTTTATTCTTCTCTATGAGATAATCCAGCATCTTCCAATCCTAGTTCATATCCTCTAATAAAGTTTTCTTCTGCAAAAGCATAAGCAAACTCTGCGAAGTCAGTTGCCAGCACTTCTGCTATCATCTGGACTGTAACCTCTTCTCTGTTAAATTTTTTACCTACATACTCAACCAAAAATGTCTTTAGTTCACTATCTTTCTCCACTACCATAGAAAAGGCTGGATTAGTATGTAGTTCTTCTTCTGAAATAACTTTTTCTTCGATCATTTAAACTCCTAGCACGTTATTTTCATAAAACCTTCGAAGCAAGAGTTGCTAGTTCAGATCTCTCACCTTTTCGGAAAGTTATATGACCAGCAATCTTGTATTCTTTAAATTTCTCTACTGCGTGAGCCAAACCATTAGAGGTTTCGTTCACATAGATATTATCTATCTGTTCTATGTCGCCTGTCAAGATAATTTTAGTGTTTTCGCCAATACGAGTGATAATTGTTTTGATTTCATGCCTCGTAAGGTTCTGTGCTTCATCAATAATCACAAAAGCATCAGATATAGATCGGCCACGAATATAAGTTAGTGCTTCAATTTCAATTTTACCTTTTCCCATGTAAAGTTCTAGTGAACTTTTATCTCCCATGAGATATTTTAGGTTATCTTGGATAGGCATAAGCCATGGAAGCATCTTTTCTTCCATAGTACCGGGCAAGAACCCAATATCTTTGCCCATTGGTTGTACTGGACGGGAAACAATCAAGCGAGAATAAAGATTTTTCGACTTATCTATACCAATTGTCTGTTGTAGTCCAGCAGCAATAGCACAAAGGGTCTTTCCAGAGCCAGCACGACCAATAAGGGACACCAACTTGATGTCTGGGTTTAGAAGCATATCAATAGCGAAGTTCTGTTCCTTGTTTCTCGGCTTAATATTCCAATCAGGTATGGAACCATTGTAAATCTTTTTTAATGGACTCTGGGGGTCTGTAAAGCGGGCTAAACAAGTCTTCTTAGGGTTAGAGTTGGATGTTAGTAGAAGATATTGGTTAGGAAACATTGGCTCAGTACAATCAAACTCGTCTAAATAGATTTTTTCGTCTGCATAGAACAAATCAATCAACTGATCGTCTACTAAAATGTTACTAAACCCATCATATAGCTCATCAGAAGAGTGAACTGCCTCTTCGCTGGTATAATCCTGAGACATTAGACCCAAAGAATCACAAATAACCCGCATATTGATGTCGTTACTGACTAGAATTGTTTTTCTACGAGGATATTGGGTTGAAATGTATAAACCAGTAGCAATAATAATGTGATCGGGTACACTTTTAGTTAAATCTTCCGGAAAATCAGCTTTTTCAGCATCCTCATAGGTCATGACCTTGAGAATACCCTTTCCTTTACCCAAACGAACGCCTTTTTGTAGGCTTCCGACCGCTCTTAGCTCGTCTAGAGTTCTAATGATTCTTCTAGCATTAATACCAACAGAATCTTGGCGTTTTTTATGCTTATCGATCTCTTCTAACACTTTTAGCGGCAAGAAAATATCATTATTATCAAATTTGTTGATAGCATCAGCATCAGTTAGACACACACTGGTATCAAGTATATAATTCTTTTTAGTAGGCATTTTGTCTCCTCAAATATACCATAGGTAATTAGACCACAAGTCGCTTATTTGTTTTTCGTCCACATTTTTGAGTATGTACGACTTGGGACGGTAAGGCTGACGTATTAGTTTCATTCCTGCTTCTTCTGGAGTTCTGGCTCCTTTCTTCTGGTTGCAGGAATGACAACAAGCAGTTAAATTTAGCCAAGTATTTCCACCACCACGGCTCTTTGGTTTTATATGATCTACTGTAAGCTCACGAGAGTTAAAATTTTTACCACAATATTGACACTGATTACCATCTCGCCAAATAATATTTTTCTTAGTTGGAGCAATTTGCTTTGTTCTGTGCCTTACAAAAGTATGTAAAACAATAACGGCTGGTAACTGAAATATATCTGAAACAGATCGTATTGTTTTTTCATAAGCTTCTAGAACGATTGCTTTACCACAAAGACATAAAACTAAAGCCTCTAAAGAGTCGATAACTTCTACTGGGCGGTATGAAGAATCTAGCTTTAGGGCTTTAGAACATATTTCGGTTGCTATGTCAGACATCTTTATTTGGTTTGTTGTTTTTCCTCAAATGGGAATAAGTTAAAGGACTTTCAAATTTTACTTCTTCGTATTCAGCATCTATAAAATCTGGTTTTTTAAAAAATGCTAAGTAAAACTTATAAGCAATATCATACCAGAAAAGATAGCTATGTTTCAGAAGTAAAATTATCAGTCTCACATTTTTATATAGAACGATCAATCAGGTAAGGGCAGCATAAAAATTACTGCTTTGTGATAAAAAATATTCTTGTGTATTTTCTTCATCTGATTTCGTTAATACCGATAGTTTTACCAGTTTGTTAATCGATTCACCAATACTAATAAAACGAATTTTATCAATGCGATTCCATTCTTCTTCGCGTTCTAGATTTCTCAAACGGCACACCAAGTTAACATCATGTTCAAATGCTTCGTCTTCTACCCAACGGCAGCGAACGAAAGTCCATCCATCTTCTACTTTTGTATTGGTTATAACTCCGTATCGAAAACTATTGCCAAATGGCATCATTACAGATCTTCCGATAATTTCACTCATGTTTCCTCCGAATAGTAGTTGTCGAGTTTTTGTGTCTCAATCGGCCTCCAAATAACAGCGATTAATGTATCATCGTCACCTTTGTCTTGTGGGTAGATAAAACCAATAGTACCGTATCTTTCTTCTGCTAGTTGGGCTACTAGCTCATAGGTATTTGGCTTTTGTCTATGGAACTTGGGGTCATCAAGCAATAGTGATGGAACACCTCTTACTTTTTCCCAAGCCAACCCATCAGAGTTTGGTGTTTTGGCACAAATGTGCCAGCGTTTGTAATCATTCGCAACACTGTCGCATTTTTCAGCTTGTTGATATTTTACTGCATATTCGGGTACGTTGTCAACCATATACTTTTCTTTTTCTTGTGGGGATGACAATTGTGCTGGATCTTTTGTAACTGGATATAGTTTTTCTGGGGATATTTTAATTTTATAATAGTTCTCACCGGGAATCTTGCCAATGCCTGTATCTTCCTGACCTAGTTTTGTAAAAAAGAAAACTCTGGGTCTATTCCAAGTGATGTATTCTCTTATTGTGTAGTTTTGAGCGGATCCAGCAGCAATGTCTGGATCAAATGTTTCAATATCAGGTGTTGGTGAAATATGATATAAAATAACATTTCCTTCTTCATCATAATCTAAATCAAAATTATAATCAGAAATAAAATTTGCTTCTGCTAGGAACTGTTTCCATTCTTTAATAAACTTCATCTTCTTCTTCCTTATTTTATACCATACTTTTTTCTGAACATTAAATAGTTTTCTAAATCAAGACCAAGAAATCTAGCTCCTTCATTCTTAGAAGTGGTGATACTGTCGGCAACTCTGAGTAATGCTTCTTTTGTTATATTAGGCATTTTCTTCCAGAGCAGTAAGCCATACATTTTATTTTTTAAATTGCTAGCAGTTAATTCAATTTTAATTGCAATCAGATCTTCTAATGTTAAATTTGATATTAGAACCAATAATTCGTTGCTAATCATATGTTTTTGTGTTAAACTATTAATATTATTAACTTTCATTTCTTCTTCTTTGCTAGCAAATATATTATAATAACTTAAATTCTAAAAGTCAAGTATTTTATAAACCTAAATCTAACTCATCATCTGTTGGCTGGTCTAGATCGACTTCGCCTCCACTCTCGGCTTCGCCTTCTTCGGAAGCAGTCTGGTATGCTTGGTTAGTTGGTTCTTCGATTGATCCAGCTAATTCATCTTCAAACTTATCAAAATATAATTTTACATTTGCAATTAAATAATCATGAAAGAGTTCCTTATCTTCAGGATCTCCCAATAATTCATAAGAATCAATGATATTAGATTCAATCTTCTTGAAGGAACTATAAGCCATGTTTCTTCCAGTCTCATCTTCACCTTCGATTCCGAATTCTTCGCGAGGATCTGCTGGTTCTTCGTCTGCTTGTTTTTCTTTATCAGAACGAATATCAATAAACTTATCCGCATCATCAGTTTCCTCTTCACCATCGGTGATATCGATACTTATTTCTTCGTTCATTGCTTCCGGGTCTGCTTCGTTATTTACTTCAACAGGTTTAAGGGTGTTTACGATGGCATTGATAACATGGGAACGAAAAGACATTCGTTGCTTCTCAGAAGTTGTTAGTATTTTATAATCTACTTCGAGAACAGGAATTATTTTCTTTAGTAGGTCTTCCAGAACATTGATTCCAGTAGATTTATTGGGTGTTGGATCGGTATCAGCGACCTCTGCCTCGTGTAGCATTTCATAATCCAACATGGAACGAATGATCTTTCGTAGCTCATTCTCTTCATTGAGTCTTTTTTGCTTGACAAACTTGATAACAGTCTGTATATTCTCTCGTAGTAATCTTTCTTCTTTGTTCATTTTATAAACCCCTGTTTTAGTAAATAATTTAATACTTCATTGACCAAATCTTCTTCTTCATCGTCATCCGATGTAGATCCCAAAGGGCCAGCAACTGCGCCTCCCGACATAGAAGACATTTCTTGTAGGTTGCCAAATTTTTCTTTTAGCATCTCATAGATATCTGGATCAAAGAAGTCCATGATGTTTTGGAAGTCCTCTTTGCTGGCGTTAGCCAATGCTCTTCGTAAAGTAGTGCCAGACATTTCTCCATAACCGGGAACATCAAGCGAGATATGTGGAGCGACATAAAGATATCCGTGTTCTGTGTAAGGCTTTAGATTTCCTTCGTTCTCAGAATACTTCTGGAAATAACTTGGTTGTCCGTTCTTCTTGAAACCGATACGGAAACGAGGATCCTCGCGCATATCTTTATCACCAACAGCAAATAGAACCGCTGTGGTTTCGGGATCAAAGCGCTTTGTGATTTCCTCTGCTTTGTATGGGTTTTTCACATTTACAACATTCTTTATACCATGCTTATTGATAACTTTTAATTTTTCTACAAAATTTAGTGGAGACTTTGGTAAAGCAACTTTATTGGTTGTAGCAATAAAAGTATTTTCTTCGCCAAAGCGTTTCGCAAGTTCTTTATAAACTCCAGCGTGATGTTTGCCCATAGGCTGGAAACGACCGGGATAAATCATGATGATATTTTCGATATTTGGGCTATCGTCAATAACTTCTATTTCTTCGCGGTCGTCTTCCATGTCTTCGTCTTCATCATCGAAATCAATATCAATACTCTCGGATACAACACCAAAACCGCCACCCAAGTTCTTGATAATGAAGTCGCCAGTGATTTTGACTGGTCTATCGGTATCAAACTTTTCAGCATTTCGTAGAACGATGCCTTCCTGATCTCTCAGGTCGCCGAGAACACTTGTATAAGCATCGAGAAGATTATTTCCTAAAAGTCTGTTAGCATGAACGATAACAGCACCAGAAATAGCAGTACTGGCGGCATCTTCTTCCATTAGGTCATAGACAGCCAGTCCGTTCTCAACAAGATTTAGATAATTCTGTCGAGATAAAGCACCGATAGTTTTTCCATCTTTTAGTCGGAAAGGTACATGTCCGGGGTTTTCGACAGATTGTAGCCACTCGGACAACGGCTTTGTAATCTCTTTATCGTCCGTTAGTTTGATGGTTAGAGGTGCCGCTAAAGCACTGCTATAATCAGCAAGTTCACCTTTCGACTCGATAGGTGCCTCGTTGATAACCTCAAAGCCATATGCTCTAGCATTTTTATCAATTTTAGCAACCATGCTGTCCATAGTCGCTTTATTATATGGAATCTCCGTGCTTGGAGGCGGGTTCTTCATAGGCTTGCCAGTCATCGGATCTTCTGGAACTGAAAGTCCCGGTCTGTAGTTGCCTTTGCTAGCACCAGACTTGGCGGATCTCTCATAAAACTGGCTTAGACCATGAATAGCAAGAAAGTTCTTATCGTATTGAGTGACATTGAGCGGCTTGGCTTCGACAAACTCGGTGTTCAAGAATCTACTGGGATCATCATACATCCCAAACTCTTTTAGTTCCTCGGTTATCTCTGGTAAAGTCTCATTGAGAATAGAAAGAAGAATGGTACTCATTCTTATCATTCCATGAGGTGGTCTGAATCTTTCTTTGACTCTATCAACTGTAACACCTTCGATATCTAAATTAGACATAGAGCCGCGATCAACAGCAAATTCCTTATTACTGTCGTCACCGACTAGTTTGAACGAAACATTTGCTCCGTCAATCTTGACTGTTCCTTTTAGATCTTTAGCGAGTTCATAGAACCTCAATAAATCTTTACCACTTTTGACCCAATCCAAATCATATGGATGGGCCATATGTCCGCCTGCACCGCCCATTATCTGTCTCCTAAATTATTTTTTGAACTTTACATTCTTTAGCAACTTACGAATCTTCTGGCGAACGACAGCCTCATTCATAGGACGGCGGCGCTCATCAGGCTCCATACCTTCTCTATCGCGACCACGACCACGACGCTCCATCATAGCAGCATCATTTTGCATAGCCATAGAACCCTGTAATTGAGAAAGAAGATTCTGAATCTGCATCATAATCTGTTCGGGTGCCATTTCTTGAGCGTACATTTCGTCACCGTCTGGCTCCATATGCATACCACCGTGCATTGGTGCTGGATCACCACACATCTCGTCTAATTCTTCTTCATCATCACGCTTTGCTGGATGTCCTCCATGATCTTCTGCGAGAGAAGCATTGGTTACTTGGATATCTTCGAAAGCAACATTTTCTAGAATTGTTCCATCAGCCAACTTCATATCGTAGTGAGTAACACGACCGAGTTTCTTATTATAGTTATGAGAAACAGCCTCGGCCATCTCCATCTTGCCGTTGTGCTCTACACCACCGTGATGAACACAATAGTGATTTGGAGCGAAGATCTCTTGGCTCTCGTTCTGTTTATTTTTTTTCTGATAAGCAGCCAATTGTGGAGGCTGTTTGCCTTTTGTTTTTTTCTTTTCTGTTTCGCCCTTATCTAAGAAAGCTGGTACTTTATCTGTAGTATCACCGTCTTCATCAGCGTCC
>Ga0099850_1000922_pt1 | contig 13670 bp, 14 predicted proteins | sample CB_VirMetaG_5_FD_79182 | JGI IMG/M metagenome (GOLD analysis project Ga0099850, IMG submission 79182) | Freshwater to marine saline gradient viral communities from Chesapeake Bay - CB_1508_1D Viral MetaG | ecosystem: Environmental > Aquatic > Marine > Coastal | place: USA: Chesapeake Bay... | reverse complement strand
TTTTAAGTAGTCATATTCAACAACAGAAAATTCATATCCAAAACTATCCCATAATTGTAAATAATCTAATTCCATTAATGGAGCATCATCTTTCCAAGATAACATATGTATAGGAACTCTACTCCTTACTGCTCCACAATCTGTTAAAGTATGAAAAGTTATTGCTCTACCTGGAATAGATTGAATTCCAAAAACTATTACATCTTGAAACCCTTCCCTACCATCTTGTTGATATAAATGTTGATTTCTTATTTTAGCATAGAAGTGTGTAATACTACCATTCAAATTCATTTTTGATTTTCCCTTTTATTATCTTTTTTTGAATAACTAATTTCATTTATTGTTAAAATCAAGAAAACTACAATCATATTGATTGTTGTAGATGAATTGATTTCATTTGATTAAACTAACAATTCAAACTCACGAAAACTTTTTGACAATTCCAAATTAACATATTCGTTATTTTTTTTAAAAAATTAAAATCGCCAGGTAAATATTTTAATAAATGTATTTTCATTTTTTTCTTTATAATATAAAATTTTTATTTTGTAAATCATCATCTACTATAAATTTAATAGTACTTCTTTTTTTATTTAAAGCATATACATCCGCTATAACATTGTTTCCCTTATAAAAATCATCAGGTATATTTTCAATTTTTAAATATTCTACTAACTTTTTAATTCTATCAGATTTTATAGGTCCAAATTCAAACTGACCTAATAATCTTTCATTTCTCAATATTGCAGTATCAACATTTTTAATGTCTGTATTAAATGTAAGAAGAGCTTGTATATTTAACATACCATTAAGTATACCATCTGTAGTATTTAAAAGATTTGATATTCCATTATTTATATAATTATTATCTCTTTGCATCACAAGTTGTTCTGAATCTTCAATTATGAAAAAAAGATTTTCATCTAACTTATTAAAAATATTTGCTTCGTATAATAAAAAATCAATAAATTCTGGATCTGTAAAATTACTTATCATATCTGAACTTAAATATATTGGTATTTTATTTTCAATACGTGTTAATAGATGTTGAATACAATAAGTTTTTCCAGTTCCAGGTAATCCATGAAATAATATCATACCTTTTTTATTAGTATTTATATTTTCAATAAGTTGCTCATATTTATTATTAAAGCCGTCACCATAATGTAAATCAACTTCTTCAAATTTTAAATCTTTTGCAATTTCTTTTTGTATTATATTATAACCGTCGGAACCTTTTGTTATAATATTAATAAATGCTGAACTTTTTTTGTATTTTTTTATCTTTAATGTATCAAGTACACCATTAATTATAGTTATAATATTGTTAATAGTTTTATCATTTGTTTCATTATCATTAATATCTGGGTAAAACAATATTTGAAAATCGTGAATTACTAAATTTTTATTTGGTGTATCATTATAATCAGAATAATCATATTTAATCATTAAATACATTGGCATATCTGAATGTACATAAATTATACTACCTTCTGATACTTCGCTACTAGTTCTATCTTCATATGATAAAATTGAATAACCTGAATTTTCAAGTATTTCAAATAATTTTATATCATTGTATAATGTTATGTTTTTTTCTTTTTTGTATGTATTATATCTTTTTTCATGGAATAAAAAATTCAATTTACATGAATTATATACACTATTATGCTTACTTGAAATATAATAATAAAAAAATTCAGAGTTTGATATATATTCAGGTCTTGAATTTTCCATAACTCTTTGTTCTGGTGTATATTTTTGAAATGTATCACTCTTTTTTATTTTCTGTATATTCTGAAACATTATCTTCAGCGGAATGCACTTCTGAATTTTCTTGTCGTGAATCTTTTCCATTATTTGTGTTAATGTCATGTAATTCATCCTTTATTTTTTTAATATATTCTATTTGTTCTTGAGATAAGTCTGGATATTTTATATGAAATAATATAATATGTGGTGAATATTCATTTTTACCGAATATTTTAGGTATACCAGCATTTGGAATTAATATTCTATGGTCTTTAAAAATTTGCATAGGTTTAATATTAACATCAGCAATACCTCTTAAAGTTTTACATTCAATATCAATTCCAGTTATAGCATCAAAAAAATCAATAATTTCTTCTGTAAAAATATATTTATCTTTAGTGCCTGGTGACATTTGAAATGTACTAGAACTTATAATATCTTTTATATGAATTATTAAATCACCATATTCACCATTACTACCTTGATTACCAAACCCCTTCATTCTAGTAGTAGTTGCTATAGTAATTCCTTTAGGTATATTTATTTTTACTTCTTTTTTTTCTTTATTAAATCCATCACCGCCACATGTAATACAAGTTGAATGTATTTTACCACTACCATCACATGCCGCACATTGTAATGGGTGTTCTTTTGTCATATAAAATATTCCGGTACCATTACATACATTACATATTACAGATTTATAACCATCACTATTACATATATGACATATTATATTTCTATTATATGTAATTTTTTTAGAAAAGTCCACTATAGTATCTTCTGGAAAAATTTCTAATGATATTTTTAAATCAGACCCTCTAGTTTTTTGTTTTTTTGATTCACTATGTGGTACATTGTCATAATGCGATTTTATAAATGGATCATCATAAAAACCATCAGTTGATTCATATGACCCAGATTTATTTTTAAAAAAATCATCAAAACTGAAATTAAATCTTGTACGTCTAGTATTTGTATGATTTAATTTTATATCATATTCTGCTTTTTTACTAGAGTCATTTAATATTTGATATGCTTCATTTATATTTTTAAATTTTTCGCTATCACCACCTAAATCTGGATGATATTCTTTGGCCATTTTTTTAAAAGCATTTTTTATTTCACTAGCAGTTGCGTTTTTAGACAACCCTAATGCTTCATAATAGTTTTTCATTATTTACTCAAATTGAAGATTTAGGTATTTTAATATACTTATTACCATGTATATTAAAATTAACTAATAATCTATAATAGTTCGTATCATCATAAGACTCTAAAATAAAACCTTTTCCATAATCTTTATATTTAATATATGTACCAGGCCTCAACATTATGATTTAATTAATTCATAATAATCGCCACCATGTGTAGCATTTTCAGTTAAAACATTTTTAACTTCGTTTTTATTAAATCTTTTTATTTCTACGCCAGATGCTTCAAAAATATATTCATCATTTAATATTTTATATGAATCTGCGAGTATTGTAAATGTTAAATTATTACTTTCAACTGTAAAGTTTTTCATTTTTATTCCTATATGAAATTTAAAAAATATAAATTAAGTGCTTTATTTATATATTCAATATTATTGTGAGCAAAAAATAATGTTCCTGTTTGTGGTATTTTAAATTCATTTTTTGTAGTAAATATAGTAAAATTTTTTTTATCAAAATAATATTCTAAGATATTTTTAATAATATCTTTATTATTGTTGAAACATTCAACATATGATGTATATTTATATTGATGTATTAAAGAATTCATTATTAATAAAAATGGATACTTTGTATTATGTAATAATTCAGATTGTAAAAGTTTTATGAAAGTATCTTCATTTTTCTTAGACCACAAGAAATATGAATATTTCATACTTTCATGCTGTGTTTTCATCGGAGATTTATATTTATATAAATTCCATAAAAATTCAGGGTCTAAGTTTTTTATTAAATATAATTTTTTAAAATCAATGAATATTGGATCTATATGTTTTTTATCAGTATCTAAATCAGATTTATTAAAAGTGTTTATAACATCGTGTTTATATTCTTCTAAATCAAATATAGTATCAACGATTTTATCATTTCTTTCTTTTATTGTTGAAGTTTTTATTAATATGCTATCAGTATTCATTTAAAATAAAGTTGGTGTATCAAAAACATCTATTTTCTTTTGTAATTTAGGTAATTCAGATTTTTTAAAATCTAACATAGGTTGAATTTGTGAAATTTCATATTTTAATTTTGAAATCTTATCATTCAAAGAATTAACTTTACTTTTATGTCCTGCCATTGATAAAATTGATCTACGAATTTCATCAGTATATTCGTATTTATCCATTATTTTATAAATTTCTTGGGAATTTAAACTACGTTTTTTATTAAGTTTCATTAATCCTTGCTGAGTGCTTATGTCACGTGCAGCTTGATATTTATTTTGAATATCTTTCCAATTATTTTCTATATCATCAACTTCTTTTTTTAAAAATTTGATATTATTTTTTAATTCATCAATTTTTAATTCATCTTTTTGAATTCTTAATATTAAACTATCTTTTTGATTTAAAAGTATATTTAACTTTTCTTCTCTTTCTTTATAAGTATCCATAATATTATTTTAATTGTGCATTATTTGCTAAAAATAAATAAAAATTGTCATTTAATAAATCAGTAGATGCATTTTCAATCACCCATTCAGGTTGTCCAAAAAATTCTAATAATTCATTTGGTTTACCATTTATATCAATTAAATCAATATCTAACATGGGTATTTCAATTTCTTTAAAATTTTCGTCTAACATTTTTGATGCTTTATCATAATGTCTTCCATATAAATGCATTGAATTTGATATATGTGTATATGTGCCTAATTTCAAATTAGAATATGTAGATTGTTTTAAATGTTTAAACATTTGTATTTGTAATACTGAAAAGAATACTACATCATTCATCAAACCAAATACAACATCATTTGAACGCATACATACTGTCATATTTAAATATGGTATATCATTATCATCAGGTCTAATTTGAAAAATTGCATACATCGTGCATACAAAATCTTTATTATTTTCATATTGATGTATGGGCAAATTAAAATGTATAATAGCTTGTCTACTATACATATCAGATATTAAAGAATTTAGTGCCCATGTATATTGACTACAATATTTTTTATTTTCAGTTTTATCTGGTGTTAAATCTATAGAATCTTTAAATATTAAATTACCATATGCAGAATTACATGTACCATCTGCATTACAAATATTTTTCCAAAAGTTTGAATATTTTGAAATATATTCTACATCATTCCTACCTAAAAAATACCAAATTAATTCACCTGCAATATATTGAAATTTAGATCCATGTGCTTTATTCTCAAACATACAAGACAATGGATTTGTAATTGTGAATTTATAATTTGTAATCTCTTTAGTTTCTAAATCTCTTACTTTTAATTCATTTCCAAAAAAATAAACATCGTTTAATATAGAATTTATGGCTTTTGCAAATGTTGGATATGTAGACATACCGGTCTCTTAATTTTTTTTACATATTATATTTTAGTATTGTAAAAAGATAAAGTTTTTAAAAAAAATCCGCATAACTAATAAATTATACGGATTTAAATTTTTAAATTATGTATTTATTCTTTATTTATAAGCAATACCAAAGTAATCACCAATAAATGTCATTGACATCGTTAATGGTGTATTTGAAGTATAATTAAAATCAAAATCTTTAATAGCTTCAGCTGGAAATATATTTTTAATTTCCCATTTTCTATGAACATCAAACTCTTTATTAAATGCGACAATTGTCATACCAGTTTGAGAAACATAATCTTTCTTTAAAGTCTGTGCACCAGTTAATGGATTATAACATAAATCAGACCATTTTCTTAATGCTTTATATAAGAAGTTTTGATTTTCATTATTCAAATTCATTTCAAAATCAATTTTTGGTTTAACTGACGTTGAACCTGGAATTACGCCAATGAAATTACGATCAGTTCCTTTAAATTTTTGAGTAACCACTTCTGGTATTTTATCTACAGATAATCCATTTATAGCTGTGATTTCTTCTATAATTAATTCTCTACCTGCACCCCAATCTGGGTCCTGCGCCAAAATATCCGGCGGTGTAATAGTAACTTCAAATAAATTACCATATATTGGTTCGAATAGGTTTGTACCTACTTTAGAATTTGTAAAATGTTGTCTTTTTGCCATTTTTAAATGATTAAGTTTTATAGTATATTATATATATTGAAATTTTTATTTCTTTGACTTATCAAACATATCTTCACCTGCAAATTGTGTGTTTTTATCAATTTCAGCATTTCCAGATAATAATTCTTTTGGTGCTGAAATAATGCATCTGGTCATTATACCTTTTATTCTTTTATCAACTGCCTGAATATAACAATTATCTAAATGTACAGCAGACCCAATACTCGAATTATATATTTTACTATTTTTTACATCAGTGGCTCCTGTTATTTCACAAGAACCTAATATTGAATTATTTATGATACAATTGTAAATACCACAAGATTCAAAAAATCCAGATATTTCACAAGAAAATAATTCAATATTCCAAAACATTTTTAAATTCGTAAGTTTTGCGTCTCTTACTTGAAGTCTAGATATATCTGAATCATAATTTACACCGCCGGATTTCATATCATTAATTATTATTAAATCATATAATAATGGTCTAATTTCATTAAATCTCATAGTTAATAAACCAGTGTCGCTCTTTAAATCTACAGAAAGTTTAATATCTGGATAATTTTTTGCAAATAACTTATAATTTTTAAATGCCTCAATTTTAGATATTTTTTTCTTAATTTGCTTAATGAATTTATCTGATCTAATTGTATTGATTGTTGTATTAGTTAAGTTTTCATACATTAAATATATGAAATCATCTGTATAATTTAATATCTTATCTATCTTTTTTTCATATCCACTACCACCAATATATCTAAATTCAATATAATTTTTTTTAATATTTTTAAAATTTACACCGAAATACCTACTTTCAAGTGGTAACAAAAATTTCATTTTTTCAATAGATAAATTATTTAAATCCAATTGCATATAATTAAAATCTGGAACCAACCTTGCAATTGAATTCGTATAAATATTATTTTTTCTACTTGGAAAATCTTTATAAATATCTTTTTCAATATCTAAAAAATCTATACAAAATTTTAGAATGTTTATGTGCATAGCATGTAAATCACCGTCATTAAATGATATATTAATATGTAATCCGCATCTATCATTTGTCATTCCAATTTCTTGAATTTTTTTTAACGTCAATATTAATATTTTTCGAGCATCAAAATATCTTATTGGACCTGTTATAAGTTCATACATATCAGGTCCGCCAGAATAATCTTTTTCTAATTTAAATATTTTATCAGTTGGTACAAATTCTGCAGTATTTCCTAACAATTCACGTGCAAATGACCTTTCTTTAACACCTGTTGTAACTTTAACACCTAATGTTTTTTTAAGTTCGGACATTAATTTTCTAGAATTTAATTTTGTAAAAAATTCAAATTCAAATCCTATTTTAACTTTATTTAAAATGCCATAAGGTCTTTGTATGTGAGTGTATTTATTCATTTTTTATACGGACATGTTAAAAATATTTTACCTGTTTTATAATCCATTCTATCAATAAAAACTTCGTATTCTTTATCAATTTCAATACGTTTATCATATTTATATGCTTCTATATCATATAAAAGTGCAATAACATTTTTATCAATTTCAAATAAAAATCCAGTAGATGTTTTTTTAATGGATTTTGCTTTTATTTTTTTATGATAAAATTTTTCTTGTAAATCATCCCATATTTTTTGAGATTCTATAAAACTCTTTTCACTTAATATAATTTTCTTATCATTATAAGTTTTAATAAAAAAACTAATTGTATCATCTATTTTATATTTATCGTCTTTAAATGATTCTAATGTTTCAGGTTCCATTTCAGAAATATGTAATAGTCCATTAAAATATTCCATGAAGTTTATAAAAATTCCAAAATCTGAAATTCCAGTTATTGTTCCAGAAAATTTTTCATTTAAATCAAGTTTAGAAATTTCTTCAGTTATCATATTTTCAATATATCTTTTATTTGATACTATAAAAATATTTCTATCTTTAACATAACCTGCAATCATAACTTTTATAGTAGAACCAATTAATTCAGAATAGTCATCTATTTTTTTATGTGACGCTAAAGATCCAGGTATAAATACGCATATTCCATCTATATGTCCAAGATAACCACCTTTATTTAAATCATTTATTTTACATTCATATGATTTAGTAGGGTTTTTAATTTGTTCAAAAAATTCTATTTCCTTTGTTTTTTGGAATGCATTTGATATTGAACCATAAATATTAGAATTTATCGACCCTAATATTTCAACATAAATGTCTTCATTTAAAAATCGGTCATTCACTCGATCTAAATTATATTCTAAATGTGCAAGCATTTCACGTTTGTTTTTAAATAAATGTTCTTTAAAGAAGACTTCATTTAACCAAACTTTTTCATGCGTAGTATTTAATTCTATTTTTTTACCCGCATCTATTAAAGCATATAAAGCATCGTCTTGTATGCTAAGAGAATATACTTTAAATCTTTCGCCTTTTGTAGGGTCTTGTACTTTTAATTGTTCGTCTGTTGTAAAACTAGAAAGTATTTCTAGATATGACTTATCGTCAATTGTGGTAGATGAATCCAAAATATCGTCGATATTATTATAATATTTTTTGGATGACATGTATTTTACCTCATGAGTATATTAATTAATATTTTATAATTTTAAAAATTAAAAAAATGAAAGTTTTTTAAAATTCAGAATTTGCAGCAATCCAATCTTTCAAAATACTTTCATATTTATATGTGTATCTATCTAATAAAAGAATATATCTATTTAATTCACTTTCATATTCATCTTTTGGGTCTCTTCCAACTTGATATTTCCATATATCTCTAGATCTATATCTATTTGATGTAGCATAATCATTATTATCAAAAACTCTACGTAAAGTTGATATAAAGTCAACACCTAATTTTAATTCTTGTGAAAAAAAATTAATCCAATATCTATATTGTGCAGAATTTATATTTCTTAAAGCATACAACCAACCATGTTTTAAAACATCGTTTAATAGATTTATTTTTCTATTATTATCATATGAATTTTCATTAATGTGTTGTTCAAAAGTTAACATATATTTTCAATAAATTATATATTCTATATATCTATAAATAAAATAGTATGCATTATTTCATCTCTAAAAGTGGATTAACTTCAGGTATTGGAAATCTTGCACCTTTTTTTGCGGCAACTAAAAACTCTGCCAAAAAGAATAAAAATGGTATATTTTTCAAATGCAATCTTTCCCATGCTGGTAAATCATCTTGTATATAAGGTGCAGCATTTGTTAATTCTGGTAATAAATCAAAAATAGCGTCTGCAGTTATTCCCATGTCTGCAAATGTTAAATTAGATTGCATGCTTTGATCCATAGGTATAATATCTGCAAGATTTGGAAATTCATTGACACCGAATGTTGTTTTTAATTCATCAATTTTCAATTTTCCATTTTTTAAATCTGGAAGTCCATTTGAAATACCTTCTTCTTTTTTACTAACTGACGGTGGTAATATAGAATTTTTTAATTTAGCATAATTATTAAGAGCTTTTTTATAAGATTCTTTACGTTTTTGTGCATCTAACATTTGGCATATTAAATTAGGATTTGGCCAATTTATCATTTTATATAAATTTTTTTCTCCTGCATTTTTTAAATGTTGTAAATATAATTTTGTTGGTTTTATTAATTGTTCAATAATGTTATCTAATCTAAGACTTTTTATATCACCTAATTTTGCACAAATATTAGGAACTACACCATTTTTATTTGAAAAGCCCAGACCCATAGAAGAATTAATAAGTCCTTCTATTTGTGTTTTAATAGGAACAGTATGACTTCCCCAATTTCTTTTTATCATTTTTATTGGATTCGTAAAATCTGCAGTTACTATAAATTTTATAGCATTTGGCTCTATAAGTCCGGGTACTGCAGCATTTGAAAGATTCACACATAATAAAAATGGATAAGGTAAAGGATTAAATCCTATAAAAAATACAAATAGTAAATGTGGGAAATTAAGTTGCACCAACGGTATATTTGTAAGATATTTTCCTAAATCTGGTAAATTCATTAAACTTCTAAAATCAAAACCAGCATTTGCTAAACCTGCTCTTAATATATTATAAAATCTTTTAATTAATTTACCTGTTAATATATCAGATAAAAATTTTAATTTTGGAAACATTTCATAAATTGCAGAATCTTTAAAATCTTTTTTTACTTCTTCAATTTTATCCTTAATTTCTTTTTTATATTCGGATGCAGTATCTTTTAAATCATTAAATTCATCTTTAAAGTCTTTTTTAAGCTCTTTAATATATTTTTCAACTTCATCAGTGATTGGTTTTAAAAAATCTTTAATTGTGTCAGAAACTTCAAGATATTCATCTAATATTAAAAAAGGCATAATAATATCACCAATGTCTAATGGTGTATTTACTAAATAATTCGTAGAATCTCTAATAGACCTTGCTGTACCACTAGCGTCTTTTATGGTATCATTTATTTCAGAAAATTCTTCATTTTCTGATATACATACTCCAAATATTTTTAATATACTTTCAGCTGCTTGTACAATTTCAGTAATATCATTTAAATAATCTAATACATTTTTTCCACCAATTTCAAAATTTATAGATTCTTGTATTCCAACGATTGCTTTATTAATATCTGATATTAAAGGTTGAATTTCTTTTTGTAATCTTAATCCAATTTTTTGAATTAATCCTTGTATAAATACTTTAGCATTATTTGCTTCATTAGCCGCTATTTGATTTGGTTCAAATGAATTATTCTGAATATACGTAAAAATTTCAGATTTTACAATTTCTATTATTTTACCATTTAATTTTGAAATTTCGCCAAATGCAAATGTCAACGCAGGCGTGTCAGATACTCCCATTAATTTTATTATTGAATCTAATGTTGCATTTGGAATTTTAGAATATGCTGCATCCAATGGGTCATCTTGTGATATTATAAATGCAGCATCACGTAATGGCTCAATTTCTAAATATTTTTCATTTAATTTTTTTTCTAATTCTTTTAAAGGATCTTTTAATTCAAATTTTGTCATATATTTCAAAAGCATTGGCATTGGAATTCTTAATAAAAAATCTGGAGGAGTTGGCACTGGTATTGGCAAACCTATTGGCCAAAATAAAAATCTAGGAATAGCATCTTCATCTATTGCAATAGATCCATATGGTAATTTGATTTCTGCGTCTTCACCAGTAAATTGAACTTTAAAATCATTAGATCCTATAAATTGCGGTATTGGTAAAGCACCAACTTTTGAAGCAAGGTCTGCAAATCTTCTCCAATAATCACCATCTAAAATAGTTGGATTTGATGGGTCAGGTGCTCCACTAAAATCTAAATTTTCATCTGGTAAATCTTTAGCAACTCTTAAATTTGAATCACATTTCAAATTATCTAATTCTTCTAATATACTTTTTGTTTTTGCAGCACGTGCTTTTATATCATTATCTATTTTTTTTAATTTAGTTTCTATGATATTTAATCTTTTATCAGAATCTTCTTTTGTTATATTAAGTGTTTTTAATATTTTATTATTTTGATTTGAATCAAATTTATTACCATAACTTTTACCAGTTTCATAACCGTCATTAAATATATTACGTTTATATGAATTAAATAATTGTAATATTTCATTATCTTTCTTTTTCAGTATATTTTCTACTTCATCATATGATTCAAATTTTTTACTACTTAATATTTTACCATATTTATTTTCAATATTAAATCTTGCACCTTTATTTTTTTTTCTTTTTTTACTAAAACCAATAGGAACCCTTGCACTTCTTACAGAAAAATTTATTTTTTTATTATTTATAGAAATTTCATCTGAATATTTATTTAGAACTTCTAATTTTAAAGGTTGTAAACCAATTCCAATACCTAAATCTATTGCATTTTTTATACCAGAAATTATACCTTGTATATTTGCATTAAATAAAGTTTCATATTCTAAATCTAGTTTTAAATAAGTTTCTGTTTGTTTATCTTTAGTATCTGATATTGCAGATTCTTGTAAATGTTTGCTGGCATTAAATACTTTTTCTGCACATATTAATGTATTATCCTCTTTATCTAAAGTATCTGCAACTTTTTTAAAATTTTCAAATATTTGGTCTAGTGTTAAACCCTCGCCTTCAACTGGTAATTCGTCGTCATTAGTGTTAAATGAATTTGGTATATTTTTAATTTCCGGAGTGCCTGTTAAATCATCAGAAAGTCCGACATCTATATCTTCTGGAAGTATACAATTATCAATAACTTTTTGTAATTCTTCTGAAGTCCAGATTTCAGGATTTTGTAAACTTTTAAGTAATGTATTATCTGTCTTACATCTTTCCAATACTTTAAATGCTTTAGAATCTTTATTAAGTGTTTTTATAAAATCTGAATGCAATTGTTGATTTCTTTTTAACGCATCAGATAAATCTTCATTTAAAATAACACAAGGATCCCCTATAGAAATTGAGTCATTTAATATTTCATTAGAAATTCCAATGTCTAATAAATCTTTATTATTAGACATCGATTCATAAAATTTAGAATTGATGTTTTGTATTATTTCAGCGATACGCTGATTTTGTATAATCAATGGGTCATCTAATATTGATGAATTTATAGAATTTTGATTTTTAGATAATTTATTAATTATAGATATAGTATTAAAATCACCAGATTCTTCTAATGCTTTTTTTATAGAAGCACTATTTGGTAAAAATAATTCACAATCTTTTGCTTTTGATATAGCATTTAAAATAGGCGCAACTTGATTATACACTAATGTTACCAAACGTGCATACTTACCTATTGTCGGAAAATAATCAGCTATATTACTTATAATATTCATATGCTATATATTTTAAATATAGCATATGAATTTACAATTTATAAATTTTTATATCTTCAACATCTAAATGTTCATTTGTCTGGTATCTAATTTTCAATAAATTCAAATACATGCTTGAATGATATTTATCTAAATCTTTTATTGCATCTTTTGTATATAAAATTTTCTGTGCAACTGACAAATCTTTCATTTTAATATAGTCTTCATTTACTTTATTTACATAAATTTGTATATTATTTTTAATATTTTTTAAACTATCATCGTTTGTACTTTTTTGTAAATTACTCAAATATTTTAAAGAATATTCTTCAATATGTTGTTTATATATATTTCCATATAGCATTATTTTATCAATAACATATTTTAATAAATTATCAATATACTCTTTGATAGAAATGTCTAAAATATTATAATCTTGTAATTTTAAAAATTCATAAAAATCTAAAATTGCAATATTTTTAATATATTCATTTTCCGACATCTCAAGGTCTTCTAATTTTTTTTTCATTGTTGGGTCTTTCATAATACACCTCTTTATACACCTCTTTTATATGTAACAATCTAAATTTATAATATAATCATTTTCATCTTGTGTTTTTAAAAAATCAATCAAATTATCATCAAATATATAATTTTCATGTGTAATATTATCAAACCAATCTGTATTTCCACGTTCTAACCAAATGTCATTTTTATCTAAATAAGCGTACATTTTATATTTATCAATATTTATATTACATTTTTCAATGTATTCACGTAATATTTGAGAATTCATATTTATATCTTCATCATAACTATTGTTTTCATGTATATTGAAATTTTCTGTAAATCTACCTGACCATATTC
>Ga0099850_1000921_pt1 | contig 13671 bp, 14 predicted proteins | sample CB_VirMetaG_5_FD_79182 | JGI IMG/M metagenome (GOLD analysis project Ga0099850, IMG submission 79182) | Freshwater to marine saline gradient viral communities from Chesapeake Bay - CB_1508_1D Viral MetaG | ecosystem: Environmental > Aquatic > Marine > Coastal | place: USA: Chesapeake Bay... | reverse complement strand
TTTTAATATGAGACACTGGACTGAACTTGGTGAATTTGTAGGAGATGCTACTCTATATCTAGGGCTGTTAGCTGATGTAGATACGCAGTTTGAAAGGCAGCTAGAAGATTGCGTGGACCGGAATGGCAGACTGTGGCGTAATCCTAAAGAAGCAGAAGAACATAGTAGTCCGTACTCTCACGGCACCAGTCGTGACATGCTTGCCGGGTTTCTTCTTGGTTCTTTAGAGCTATCTACAACAACTGAACTACATGCTGTGTGCAATTACATTCGGCAGAACCGTAAGCTGGCCCCAACTGGAGATAACCGCACTACCATTATGCCTGGTACCTGGGCCGACTTAGGCGATGCCCTTCATGCAAAGGGACTTCCGGTTAGCCATATCCTTGGACTATGGGGTTACTTGTGTTGGTTTTTCTTGAGTCCTTTAAAGGGGCTGGAGAATTACCTTTCTGCTTTGACTGTCTGGAAGGGCTACCAGCTCCATCTTATCCTGGTGTCTATGCTATTCCAGCGAAGGTGCGGAAAGCGAAAAGGACTCTTTTGGAATGCCACTTTAAAGGTACTGGACAATAGACTTCCACAGAATCCAATTGTAAAGTACTTGCAAGGCAATCTGGAATGGCTTGAGTTTGAGTTGCCCCATATGTGGAACAGGGCAAACTCTAGCTCTGCCCCTTATGTTTGGCCATGGGCACATATGGACCACGTAATGGCTGCTCACCACATGCCTAAGGCGGCCGTTTATTATATGGAGAAGTTACGAGATGACCTCAAACAAAGAACTGTACAGTAAGCTCGGTGATGTTTTTCCTGTGTACACAAGCAGTGTCAATCCTCGAATAGACTTAGAGCGACTGCTATACTTTCTGTATGATATGAGAACTGTGCTAGATAACTGGCCTCACAATGAGTTTCCGTCTTCCAACTTAATGGATGAACTGGACAGCGAGATTCAACTAATTGAGGAGACGTTGGATGTTAACGGTTAATTTTGTTCGTACAGAGGAGACCGCTGCCATTCCAGCTAAAGCTTCCGCCGGGGCTTGTGCCTACGATTTGGTAGCTACTTCTATAAGAGAAGATGGCTATTATGTGTCGTATGGCACAGGCATAGTCTTGGCCATCCCCGAAGGGTACGTCGGTCTAGTATTTCCTCGTAGCAGTATCTCAGATACCGGGTGGACTCTGTGTAACTCGGTTGGAGTCATTGACTGTGACTTTCGCGGAGAACTCAAACTGAGGTTCTACAAAGTCAGTGGAACAGCCAATAGGCCTTATAACTTAGGGCAGCGCATTGGCCAACTTGTGGTGGTTGAATTGCCTAAATTACATTTCCAAGAAGTGTCAACACTTAACAACACCTCTCGGGGAAATGGGTCTTTTGGGAGTACCGGCAAATGAAAACTAAGGACTTACTAGAGCAGGCATTTCTTGAGATGCAGGCTGAGCGCAGTGCTAAGGAAGAAACAAAACTTGGTATCCTTCGCGCCGGCAACGCTGGCCTAATGGACGATGGTCAGTTTGCTGGGGCGTGTCCCCGCACTGCCTACTTGCGCATGATTGGCCAGGAAGTTAATGGCGTAGATGAAGACCAGAACCTGATGCTTGAAGGTGGCTTGGGTAATGAGGACTTGTGGGTCTCAGCCCTTCGGAGGAAATGGCCGGGGCAGATTAAGCAGGAGGAAGAGATTCCAATTGCATGGCACACACCTAATGGAACTAAAGTCACTGGACGTCCGGACATTGTTTTGTGCGACGCGGAAGGCATGCCGGTGCGTGGCCTTGAGTTGAAGCTTATATGCTCTGTCTGGACTGCGCGCACTGTCCTGAAGGGTGAGCCTAAACTTTCCCATTTAACTCAGGCAGCGCACTACTCGTGGAAGATTGGAGAGAACTACTGTGGCGGCAAGCCGCTGGAGTTTGAGTTGTGGTATACAAGCCGGGTGAATTGGGCTTTGGTTGGCTGGATGCAGAAGCACTTCCCAGAGCAAGGGGCTCCCAACTCGGAGTTCATTGACTACAAGGAAGAGCGTGGCTACATGAACCCATTTCGCATCCAGCCCTTCCGTATTGGGTTTGAGGTTTCTGTAGGAGAGAAGCTTGAGGACTTGGTTCGGTACCGGCAGATAGGGACCAGGGACTGGAAGGAAAGTATAGTTTCGCGTGCACGCATTGCGGACTTCTATGACTTTGTTTCTAAGATGGAACCGGAAAAAAAGTTAGGGCCAAGGCCACGGGCATTGAAGATAGGCGGAGATAAGGAGAACTATTCTCCTTGTGATTACTGTCCACTAAACGATATTTGCGGAGAGAAGACGACGTTTGAAGAGTGGAAGACTGCAGTGGCCGAGCGCTTGACAGGCGAAGAATGAAGTGTTAGCTTTCAACTTGTACTGCACAATTTAACGCAGTACACTTTAACGAAGGAGGTGTTTACTATGGCTTTTACCCCAACCACTAAGAAGGTAGCTGCTGCAACCCCTGCTAAGAAGGCAGTTGGCGGGCGTCCTGTTTTCAACTTGAAGGTTAAGCCTCAAGGCGAAAAGGACTTGGCGGACGTTACTGGTTTGTGGGAAAGTACCTCGAAGGCAGGTAATTCTTACCTGAGCGGAAAGGGCAAGGAAAGCGAATACCGCTTTATGGTGTTCGACTCCAAGAAGGTTCAAGGCGCTAAAGAACTGAGCTGCAAGAAAGTCGGTTCGGAAGGCAAGATGGACAAGCTTTGCGTCCTTACTGCAAAAGAAGGCAAGTCTGGCGAAACCTACTTTGTGGGTGAGCACGACGGCAACCAGTACTACCTCTTTCCTGTTAAGGCTAAGGAGGCTTAATGTCTCGCGACCCTCGGGATGTCTTCGGGGGCTTCGGCAAATTTCGCGACGAGATGGAACGCCTCGGCCTTTGGCCGGGGCTTTCGTCTAGCTGGGCCTCCCAAAAACTAGATGGTAAGTTTGACCCTTTCCTAGGAGTAATCCGTGAAGACGCTACCATTCGCACTGCTGAAACCGACGAAGGTTCCGAAGGAAGGATACCGGATAGAGCTGAACGGGACGAGCGAACTCCTGGCACTTCAAGTTCAGGATGGTCTCCATTCAGCAGCAAGCCTAAGGATGCCGACAGTCCTGGACATCGAGACGAAGGGGAACGAAGCTCACAACCCGGAAAGTCAGGTGGTGGGTTTCAGCCTTTCCGTAATCGGTGAGGGCGGTAAACCTTGGGCTGTGTACTACACTGCGGAACACTGGGTGGAGTTTCTCCGCCTGGCCTGCCACTGGCACCTACCCATTGCAGCCCACAATGGAACGTTTGACTGGGCTTATGCCTACCGCGACTACTCACCGTGCGAGTCTCGTCTTAATATTTCGGTCTGTACATTTGCTTGGTACAAGCACCTGGCAGTGGAGGGCTGGCTGAATCAACGGTGGGGCTTGAAGTCTGCGCAGGTACAACTGCTAGGTTGGGAAGATACTAACGAGACTGAATTGGATGAGTGGCTTATTCTCAATGGCCACCACTCTTCTACTAAGACTTCACTGGATGGCGTAAAAGAAGTAGACGCCTGGACGTGGGTGGAGTCTATTCAACGGTTTGCGAAGGCGGATAAGGCGGAAATGTGGCGTGCTCCGGCCGAAATACTGGGGAAGTACTGTGCCCTTGACTCCATCAGTACTATGCTCCTGTACAAGGAGGTGCTGTGGCCTGCTATCCAGAGGTTCCCTGTCCTGCAGGAACACCTGGAGGTGTACGTCATCGAGCTTATCCGCCAGGTAATCCGTCAGCAGTTGCGTGGTTTCCGTGTGGATAGGGAGAAGTTGGCACAATATAGGAAACGACGTGAGCAGGAGCTGGCAGACCTCAAGAAACAGTTCTATGAACGGCCTGATGTGTCCCCGTTTGTGCAGGAAAGGTGGCGGCAGCTGCTGGAAAATGCCAAGGCGGCTGAGCCTGCACAGTTTCTGGTGCAACGTTGGCCCAAGGAACCTAAGAAATTCAAGAAGAATGGAGAAGTATCTGCCTCCTGGACCAACTGGGAGCGCAAGACTGCCGAAATGACGGCAGCGGGGCCAGACATCTCCAAGAATTGGCTTAAGTGGAAGGAAAAAGTAGATGCTCTGACTGTGGAGGATGCCTTTAACATAGGCAGCGGACCGCAGTTGAGGGCCCTTCTGTATGATTTCCTTGGTTTTCCCGTGGAGGAGGTGACCGATTCGGGTGAGCCAGCTGTGGATGGTAATGCACTGCAAGGAATGGGAGACGTAGGTAAGGCTCTAGACGGAATCTCCGAGGTAGCCAAGGAGCTTACGTATGTCTCTAAGGCACTGGAGGTTAGCGAGCGGGATGGTTGTATACATCCGCAGTTCCGTGTGCCTGGTACTCTTACTGGACGTATGTCCGGTGCCGGAGGCTGGAATGCGCAGCAGCAACCAAAGACCAAAGGCTACCTGGAGTGTATCGTACCGAGGGAAGGCTTCATCTTTGTGGACATTGACTTTGCTGCCCTTGAGCCGCACTGCCTTGCAGAGGCCAGTCGGGACGAGACTCTCCTGAATTTGTACCGTCCGGGCGCCGCGCCAAACGATGTGTACATCGCAGTGGCTGCTGGTATCCCAAAGCTAGGAGGCCCCTTCCTGGCTTTAGGCTATGACCCAAAGGCCCCGACTAAGGATGCCATCTCCAGGTGTAAGAAAGAACTTAAGGGACTGCGTAACGTAGCTAAGTTGCTTCACTTAAGCGCAAGCTACGGAGCCGGCCCAAAGAAAATCCACCAGTCTCTCGTTCGGCAGGGAATGCAGTTTTCCTTTGAGGAAGTGCAGGAGTTGCACCGAGGATACTGGGAGTTGTTCGCTGGAGTGAAACGCTATGAGAGGTTTCTGCTTGACCAGTGGGAGGCTACTGATGGCTGGTTCTTAAATCCTATGGGCAGGCCTATCGGCGTTTACGCAGACAAGACTAAGGATGCAGTGAACCGGGCAATCCAGAGTGCTGGGCATGACGTGACAGTCCAGTACATCTGGCATTTGGTGCGAGAAATTGACACACGAGGCATAGAGTGTTACCCCTTTATTGTGGACTTTCATGATGAGACTCTTTGGGAAGTTCGCATAGGACAAGAACAAGTAATGGTCGAGGCGATGCGGGCAGCCATGCAGAAGTTGAATGATAGTTTAAATGGATACATAAGGTTAAGTGGAGAGCCAGATATTGGAGAAACGTTTGCAAAATTCAAAGTGGAGGAATGATAAGTGACAACACGTGAGCGCGCCAAGCCTAAGAAGGCGTTCCTATTTAATGAGCAACTAGCAAAAGGGGAACGTGGCGAGCACTTTTTCCTTCACCATTACCACTCTCCTATCATTAAGTACCGTTGGCACACTGCGGACTTTATAGACTGGGAAGGCTCTAAGATTGAGTTGAAGACAGACTTCTACTCTCTCCAGGATACTGAGTTTATGTTCATGGAACGCTACTCGGATGTGGATAAGAGGAAGCCTGGCGGGCCCTGGCAGTCCCACAAGAATGGTGTAGATAAGTTTGTGTACTTGTTCATTCGAGATGGAGTTTACTTTGAGTTTGAGAATATGGAGAAGTTACTTGCCCGTCTCAAGAAGTTGACTGACAAGGCTCCGATGGTGTACATAAAGAATCCTACGTACCGTGCCGGAGGCTACAAGGTGCGTATTGCAGACCTAGAAGATATTTGTCACCGGCATAGACTTTACTGGAGTCTTGACGAGGTATGACTAGAAGGAGGAAGTTATGGGGCTGGTTGAAATGCCCTCCTTAAATAAATCTAAACGAGGGATAAGTCGGGCGTATTCCGCTTCTGAGTGGAAAGCCTATGCAAACTTAAGTTGGCGCAGTCTGTGGAGAAGAATTTATTACGCTGCTCCGAGAGAGGCTTTATACTACTCTAAAATAAAGCTGCTGATATCTCGGCAAGAATTTTTTGACTGGGTTTTTGCAAACCGGTTTAAGTTGGAAACTCTAAGCCATCCGTCTATAGACCGCATCGATTCGGCTGAGCACTACTCTTTATCCAACATTCAAATAATAGAGCACAGCGAAAACACTAGTAAGGCAGCTAAAGCAAAATATTATAAAACAGAAAGAGGAATCTCTTTTTGTAAGCGTCAACAACAATGGAGAGCTTGTCTTATTTTAAGAATTCCTAATAGATACGGTTGTCACATAGGATATTTTGCGACAAAAGAGGAGGCTCTTGCTTCTTTTTCTAAAACTTACTATGAATGGTACGGGACTAATCCTTTTTGATGGAGAAAGCTATGGGTTTGGTTGTGTTTGATTGGCTATGCGACGTCTGTGATTCCCGCACTGAGTATTTGGTAGACCGAAGAGAGCCTGGCTGGGACGGAGAGAGACCCTGCAAGGCATGCGGTAACCCTCATGCGTATAAAGTGATGAGCGCGCCTGCGGTACTTCAGGCTAGCTATGTAGATGGTACTAAGCTTAAAGGCAATGAAGACATGAAGAAAGTAGCGAAGCTGGAAGTTCAAAGGGCTTCCCTACCAGCAAATAGCCCAGAGCGTGCTATTATCACTAAAGAGATTGCCGAAAGGAGAAAGTTGAAATGACAAAGGATGCAGACCGATTCAATGAAGGTAAGGCTCCCTATGGTTACTTACCTTTAGACTTGCTGGATGGGGCTGCCAGAGTCATGGAATATGGTGCCCAAAAGTACGAGCCTGAGAATTACAGGAAAGGGTACTCCGACTTGCGTAGTCCTCTCAGTTCCTTGATACGGCATGTGGCACAGCTTGAGCGGGCAATAGCTACTGAAGATGTAGATGGGGCAAAGGGCCACCTCCTTGATGTGGAAAGTGGCCAGGGACATATTCACCATGTGCTGACGAGTGCATTACTTTTGTTACACAGTCTACGATTGAAAGGTTACAATGTATGAAACAGGAAATTATTGATTTAGTAAAAGTGTCAATTGAGAAATCTCAAGGAATGCTTATGGAAGACATTCTGGATGCACACCTTTTTTATTTGACTCAGCTTTTTGCATCGGCTGAGACAGAGGAAGAAGGTGCCGGAATGGCGCTTTTTAAGATATTCGCTCGTTGTGTTAATAGCGATATGAAGCGTAATGTGGAACGCCTAGTAATTGAAAGGAAGGTCCGCAATGCTACCGTTCAGAATACTAATACTAAGCAAGAATAAACTTCCTGATGAGTCCTTGGATACCATCTATGAGTGGTTTTATACGTGGGGCGCGCACCCTATGTGCCGCCCTTCTGGGCAAATTCATATTTCTGAAATTGCACTAGAGCAGGATGGTGTCGTTTACGATTGGGCTCGGTGGAGAGACCGAATTCAGTACCACTGGTTTGTAGTTATTGGCGCTGAGACTGCTAGGTATTTGAAGTCTCTTGACCCGGAAGGACGTATTGCAAAGTACGGCTATCCTACCACTCTTCTGCCGGACCCCTCCAAAGTTCCCCACCTAGAGCCCCGTTACCATATTATCCTGGAGGACTTTGTCCAGGAGATATTTGGGTGGGCGCGGCTTCCTTGACGTTACCTTTCTTGTATGTTAGTCTCTAAGTACCCCCAACCGCCCGTGGCGCATAGTGCGTCCGGGCTCTAATTTTATTAGGAGGAGGTAGTAAATGTCTAGTATTGTAAAGATGAATGGACTTAGGCTAGAGAAGTATGTGCACCTTTCAGAAGGTGACAAGGTTCGGGCCAGGCCGCATGGCATGGGTATTGGACTCCAAGCTCCTGCTTCGGTTAGACTTATTTCGGGTCCCGCAAATTCTCCAGTGGCAGACTCAGAGGAAGGCTCCGCTAAGGGTAAGGGAAAGTCCAAGTCTTCTAAGTCAGAAGCTGAGTGGGGAGCTGGTTCTATAGTGGAGCTAGACTTTGGTACGGTTCGTCCGCAGCGTTACGAAGCTTTAGTTGCCTACTCTCCCGCCCTCTACGCACTCGGTGTTGTGAGTGCCCCCACCTTGATTCCTTCCAATTCCGCCACTTCTGTTAAGGTTGTAATTCAACTGTTTGAGAAGTTCGTCCTGCCGGAAGATGATGCCCTTGTGACTATCTACCTTATTGACTAGTCCTTTAGGGGCCCGGTTACTGGCTTCAGGGGGGTTCTCGGGTCGTCATAAAATAGCGCTGGCATGTCGCTAGTGAGCTGTTCTAAGAGGACTGCCCCTGGAACAAATGTCATTACCTGCCTATCCAGCCATGCCGGAAATTTCTCCGGGTTCTCCACACTCCGACCCAATGAAGAAATAACATCCAGAGCCGGGGCCTGAAAGAAGGCTCCGGTAAAGAAGTCTTTTGCCGAGCCTACTGGGGCACTGCCCTGGAGTCCGCCTGCCCCAAATAGAACGCGATTTCGGTTCTCCCCAATTTCGCTAGTTGCCCACGCTCCAGCCGCTGCGAACGTAGCCCATGGTGCCATGTACTTCAGGGCCACGCGCATGGTTGCGTCCGTGACTCCCTTTCGCACATAGGTGTCTACAATGTCTGCTCCGATTGTGGTCGGCCACTTGGTGAACATTGAGAAGAGTGGGCCCATTGTGCGGCCATACTCAGAAAGAGAACTTCTTGTGTAGTTCAGGATGGTCGTATCAATGAGCCAGTTGCGGCCAACTTCTCTGGCAGCGTCCATATCTCCAGCATTTATGGCATCCAGAAGTCTGCGCCGGATTGAGGTGGGGACGTCTGAAGAGAGATACTTAAGCGTTGCTTTATCGCCCTCTGCTACCAGGTCGGCAAGTCTGCCCCCAGCGCGGTAGGCTACGTAGCGGTTAATCCACTCCGTCCTTTGGTAGGCTGCTAGCATGAAGTCCGAGTATTTCTGGATGAAGGCTCTGGCCTTAGCCCCACCGGGAGCCGAGAGTAGGCCTTCTCGCATAGCTTCAAGCATCTCATGGTTCCAGCTCTGGCCCAGGAGTCTTTCGTTTGCCAGAATGAGGGATATGTTCTTGGTGGTAATTTCGTCGCCCAGCTTGAGGTCCCCATACACTGCTGCCAGTTTTGGCTCCTGCTTGATACGGGCCAGAACCTCGGAACTCTTGATGGTGATGGTCTCGCCGCGTGCCAGGAGGGAGGCTATGTCGCCAGTGGTGGCCAGGCCAACCCGGGTTCCTAGACGGGGTCCTAGTTCCGGGAAGGTAAAGGTTACCGTCTGGGTAAGGTTAGTGAGGAGTGACTTTACCTTGAGGCCACCGAGCCAGCTAGCGTAGGGCATCTGCATGAAGGCAGAGGACATCTCTGTACTCTCTAGAAGTGCCCTGTTTATAGCTCTGGTCAGTGGGCTCTTAGCTTCTTTGGACTGCTTGTAGAGAGTCCTCTGGAGGGCCTGCTTGGCCTCGGCTCCACGGGCTGCAGGGGTTCCTTCCCGGACACCTGTCAAGTCATCTAGGAGGTTATTAAGCCACTTCTCTGCCCGTGCATCTCGGGAGGCTGCGGCCAGGTCTCGGTAGCGTGCCAGTTCTGCGATGTTCTTTTGGAAGAGGGCATGCCTGTGGGACTGTGTCATCCAGCGCAGGGCCAGTCGTGTGAAGTTTCTTTCGCGGATGAGTTCCGGAATCTCACCCTCACGCATGAAGGCGGCACTGGCCACAGTGTCCTGCATGGTACCGAGGCGCTTCCCTGGGGTGAGGGCCAGCGCCAGCTGCTGTCTCAATTGCTTTTGGCTTGCAATCTTAGTAGTGTTGAAGACTTCGACGGAGCGGACCAGCTCGTTGAATTCTGGGGAGAGGTCCATGTACTTCTGGAACTCTTCCTGTGGTAGGTCTGCGCGGCGGAAGTCCACTCCGAACTTTTCGCTCAGTTCTTTGGTGCGGTTTTCCAGAAGAATGACTATGTCTTCGTTGCCCTTCTTGTAGGCTGGGACGTAGTTCAAAGTGTCGCTCTTTAGTTTGGCGATATTAAGTCCTTCTCCAGCAACACTTAGCCTCATTTGTTCAAACAACTCTAGAGCTTGGCGTCCCACTGACTGTATTTCTTGAGACGCTTTATCCAGGGATTCCTTCGACTCTATGAGTTTGGTGAAGTCCTCTTCTGAGAGGTTGAGCTTGGAAATTTCTTTTCGGAGATTGGAGATTTCTGCTCCGTAGACCGCCTCATAGCGGGAGAGCGCTGTATAGGCTTTGGGCATGTCAATACCAAGAACGCCTTCCACGTCGGTGCCGAGCCTTCGGTCTATGCCTCTGGCTACGTACTTTCCGTCCATCAGGAAGTCACCGATACGTCCGATGATGCCTTTGGTTCCAGTCAGTCCCACAGCCTTCCTGGCATCCTTCTCTAGTTCCTTAGCCACGATAAAGCGGTCTCGCACACGTCGCTCGGCCAGAGCGATAGTCTGCTCACCATCGGCACGCTTGGCTACATCCTCGAGAAAGGCGCGGGCCTTGTCTGCCCTCTTTACTGCGTCTTTCTCTGAGACTGCTAGCTTAACTTTCCCGGAGAGAGATGGTCGCTCTTTCTTTCGTGCTTTAAATCCCAGCTCGGAGGCCACTTCGATAGCATGCATGTCTAGAAAGTTCTTGGCTACTTGCTGTGTACTTTCAACGTCCAGTTCTTCCGCTACGTCTGCGCTTACTTTCTTTGCTCTACCAACGATAGCTTCTGCTGCCTCTGGCGTATCCACCGCTCCCGTGCGGTAGTTGCGGGTGACTGCCTCATAGGCCTCGGGGGCCTCCGCCACTTTGGCTTCGATTCGTTTGTCCAGGTTCTTCCCGATGTCGGAGTCTGCTACGTACTTGGCAATCTCTTCGTCAGTGGCCTTGACTCCCTTGAGTAATTTTGCCGCGCCTGCAAATGCCCCACCAAGGGCTGCCCCTACTCCGGCACCCAGGGCCGTGGCTTCTAGTTCCTGGCCTTGCTCGGAGACACCTAGTCCAGAGATGGCGCCTTCGGCCGCACCGCCGGCCACCAGTGCTTTGGTTCCAGTGGCACCAGCTTTTGCCAGGGCCGCAGCTCCTAGTCCGGGGGCGGCTACAGCGGTGGAGATTTCACGGAAGTAGGAGCTGTGTTTTCGGGCCAGGTTTCGGAGGTCATCAAACAGACGTTCCTTCTCCGGGGTCATCTGCTTCTTGGCCGTAAACTTACCCAGCCCCTGTAGAATTACCTCATCGGCTGTTGCTCCAAGAGCCTGCAGTACTCGGGGTTCGCGGTAGGCAGGGTAGCCTCCGGCGTACTCTAGCAACTCATCTGCCTCCTCAAATGGGATACCGTGCTTAGCGGCAAGGCCCTTGACGGACTGGATGGGGATGTAGGTTGTCTTCCAGGCAGGGTCTAGTTCTGTCTGCTCCTGGAACTCAACGGGCAGCATGTAGCCTTTGTCTCTGGCAAATTGTAAATCTTCGTCTTTAATTGTAAGTTGGTTTTTGGGATTAATCGGGTCCAGTACAGTTATAACTGGGGTATATCCTTTTGAAATTGCAGTATCCCTAGTTAAGTTTTTTCCTGTTTCGGGCTCAAATTCATCCGGGACTTCGTATATTTGTCCGGTTTGAGGGTTAAGATACTCCGCCACTTACTTGCCTCCAATGGGTGGAAATTCATGCCTATTCAAAAGTATCTTACGCTCTGGTTCCGTAGAAGGCAAGGGGGCGGGTTTTTCAGATGGAATCTCTGCCGTGATTGGTACTTCTTTCAGTTTGTCCAGCATAGCATTCTCGGCATAGTCATCTAAATAGTCCAAATCCTCCTTTTGCTGATTTAGTGATGCTCGCTTTTCTGCTACTGTATTTACATGTGCTTGAATCAGTTTTCTAAAAAGCTCGTTATCAGAGGTAAATATACGTTTGTAAAATGCAAGAGACTCCCTTTTTTGTTTGATGGGGTCCTCAACGATAATCGGGTTTCCTGCCTCATCTACAGGTCTTGGTAGATATGCTAGTCCGTTCAATAGTGCTACTGCATTGTCTATATCTTTACTTCCAGTGGCTAGTAATTCAGCAGCTTTTTTGTTTTCCGCTTCTAGTCTATTTAGTTGCGCAGTTATATCCCTTTGTTGTTCCTTTAGATTTTTTCTGTATTCTGCTACCTGCTTAGCTCCCTGCCTTTCGGCTTGTTTAAGTTCTAGTTCTTTCCGTTTGAGTATTCGGTCTGCTTCGTTTTGGTCTTTTTCAAAATCCATTCTTTTCTGTTCTTGAGTGGCCTTCCAAATTCGGTCTTGTCTGTCTTTTTCTGCTTGAGCTTTTGTTTTTTCTTCTTGAAGCTTTAGGGCCCCCGCTTCTTCCTCCAGGCCACGCAGAGACTTTTCTTTCTCGGCGAGCATTCCCTGGAGAGAGCCCAGTCTGGCTTCATAGGACCGCTGCGAAAGCTGAAAGGAGGCATCCCAGTCATTCTTGTCGAACTTTAGTCCGCTCATATCCACGCCCTTCTTCAGGCCGTAGTTGGCAGCGCCAATCTTAATGAGGCCGTGTCCCAAAGTCTCCAGAATCTTTCCGAAGGCAATGGCCATGTCTCTGCGCTCTTTCTCGGACTCGGCCTGCTCCAGGCCTTTTGCGTATGTATTGTAGGCCTGGTTACGTGCCTCTACTAAGGAGTTCATTCTTTCTACGTACCAATCCCTGTCTTCCTGTTTGGGAATAGTGTCTACTGCAGCGGGGCTTGCGGCAGCCTCTGTTCCTACTTGGATGTCTTTAACTGTGGGGCGTTCGGCTGCAGAGGGGTCCTTTCCAGTGAGAGCCCCATAGACTTTCTTTTCGATGCCGGATAATTGTATTGGCTTTTCGTCCCCAGCAAGGCGGTCTCCCATTGGCGGCTCTGGTGCCAAGTACTGTGGTTCTTTCTGGGCTGGCTCCACTTCCGTAACCAGTTCTGGCTCCTGAGATGGTAGAACGGGGACCAGTGCAGAAGGGGGCTTTATCCCAGCGCCTGCTTGCCTATTCTTAATTTCTTGTTCTTTGGCCTGTCGCTGTTTTTGGAATTCTACTGAACCCAGTCTGTAACCCATTGAAGTATCTCCTTATGATATTGCTGAGCCTATGCCACCAAAAAGTGCTCCTCCGGCGCTGGCCCCTGCGGCTGCTCCCATTGGTCCTCCGTAGATTCCACCCACAATTCCACCGGCAATGGAGCCTACTGTACTGAAAATAGCCTGAGTTCTCATTGCACTGTTTTGTGCATCGGCTTGCGCCTGGTACATGTCTCGCTCTAGTTTTTGGATGAGGAGTTCCATACTCTTCTTGGCCTCGGCATCGGCCTCGAACTCTTCTCGCGCAAATTTGTTTTTATACTCTTGCGTAAGTCTTTCGTGGGCAATCCTCAAAAAGGATTGCTTCTTTTCCCACATTTGGCGGAGGTTCATTTCGTACTGAATGAGTTCTTGTTTGCTCTGGGCCGTCAGTCTTCTGTAGTCAGAAAGCTGTTGTTCGTTCCATTGCATTCTGCCCAGTTGGTCCCTTTTAAACTGTACTTGCTTTCGGAATAGTTCATTGCCCAGCTTTCGGTCCATTCCGTAGATTCTTTCCTGGAGCTTGCGTTGCTGGGTCTGAAGTCCAAGTTCACGCTCTTGGAGAGTGGCTTGCTGTTGTGCGGCTTCTAATTGTCTAGCTTGGTCCCTGAGCTGAAGGGACTGCTGTGCCCCTGCTTGCTGAGCTTGCACAAATCCCTGCTGCTGAGCTTGCTGTATGGTAGCCCCAGCTTGCTGCACTTGGGCCACTCCAGTAGGTCGGGCACCTC
>Ga0099850_1000919_pt1 | contig 13679 bp, 18 predicted proteins | sample CB_VirMetaG_5_FD_79182 | JGI IMG/M metagenome (GOLD analysis project Ga0099850, IMG submission 79182) | Freshwater to marine saline gradient viral communities from Chesapeake Bay - CB_1508_1D Viral MetaG | ecosystem: Environmental > Aquatic > Marine > Coastal | place: USA: Chesapeake Bay... | reverse complement strand
TACGATGAAGCGTCTGTCGTTGAAGCCCTCAAGAACCTATGTGCAGACAAGGAGTTCGAATGTCGCATCCACGGGATTGATGATGCTGACTGACGAATACATGGATGAGCTCATGCGCCGCATCGACAACAAGATGCAGGCGTATGAACTCTACCGAAGACCACAAGACAAGATGATTCTTGAGTGCATGGTCGCTGACTATGAAGCTAAAATGAAATTAAAACTACAAGATGAGCGATAAGAAGAAAAGATTTAGGGTTAGGTTCCATCTAGGCAAGGGACCGAATTTTATGCATTGGCAGGTGTCAGACTGGGGGCATAGGCGCAAGGCAAATAGCAACCCACACAGAGACTACTACTCCCCAGAAACTTGCGACATAATGATGTACAACTGCGTTCTTGGTAATCAACCATCGACGGCTCAGAAGATATTCGATGGTGCAAATAAGACGGTGTGTGCATGGGTGGACTGCGACAACCTTGAAATCAGGTACAAGAAAGACCCCAAGTATACCGAGCTAGACACCGAAGGCCTTACTAGGTACAAGTACAATCCTCGAAAAAACCCACACTGGTTTACGGACGATGACAATAATGTTGACGGGAAAACGTTTGCCATTCTAGCAACAACAGAAAGACAAATTTATGGGTAAGAAAACAAGACAAGGGACGAAGCAGATGTCTTCGGTGCTTGGTAACGACGAGCTACGATCCCCGCGCCACCGAAGGCGCAAGATGGAGCGACTAATTAAAAAATTGTTGAAACAAAAAAACAAATCAAATGAGTGAGGAATTTCTAGATGCATCAAACCCATTTAACGAAGAAATGTGTCGCGACTGGCTCGATAGTTTCTTCGACGACCCTGACAGCAGGGTAGACAGAGTAGCGCACGAGATGATTCTTATTGACATCGACACATACGGCATTGACGAGTGGGTTGACCTGCCAGTGTCGCTGATAATCGACAACTTCAAGGAGGCGGTAGAAGAGTACTCCGAGAGCATGCACGATGACTTCACGGCCATCATCGAACAAGAGAAAATTCTTGAGGGCATGGATATTCACCAGTCGTACAAGCTAGACCCTGCCAACACGCTAAGGAAGTACTCAAGCGCGGTCGTAGAGATTTTTGACGTAATCAACAAGTACCTGTTTGCACAATCAACGCTGGCACTTCTTAAAGTATCATAACATGGATAATTCAAATGACGTTGATGTGGTATTCATCAACAAGGTTAAGGATGAGTTTGAGCTCAGGATTGGCCATCACATAGACAGCACCAAGCGTGACTACGTTAACGTGGAGAGACGTGCCTCGCTGTCAAATGCGGTGCGCCCATACTCTACGCTCAAGAAAATTGGGCAGATGTTCGACCGAGACCACGCAAGCATCATTCACTACATCAAGGAACACGATAGTTATGTAAGATTCTATCCATCCTATGTGAAGCTGTTTAGCGAGGCAACACAGATTGTAAACGAGGTGTCGAGAGACATGGGCATAGTTCCAAGGTCAGCACGATTCAGCAAAATCGATCTGCACGAACAGCTTGCGGTCATTGAAAAAACTGTAGTTGAGCTGAGGAAAATGTATCGAAATATCGAAAAACAAATCAGCAAAGAAGTTGGATATGCGAGATACACTTCGTAAGTTTGCACAAATGTTGAAAGTCATTTGGGTGGAAGACATACAGTACTGGGTGTACTGGAACACCGTAGGCAAATGGCGGACGAACAAGCACATTAAAGAAGGCAGATGCCTTAAGTGTGGCAAGCTAATAGAAGACCCTAATTGTCATTGTGACCACATTCTAATTTAATTCACTATCATCATGTCGAACTACAAGTTCAAGACCACGAACATTCGTGGCAAGCAGTACGTTGAGGTCAACGAACGCATAAAGTTCTTCCGACAGGAAGCACACTACAAGAACTGGACTATTGCCACCGACTTCCCTGTGCTTGACGCAGAGACCTGTGTGTGTAAATGTACCATCGCTGACGAATCTCAGCGTGTTGTGGCCACTGGCCACGCTCACGAGGAGCGTAGCTCATCAAACATTAACAAAACAAGCTATGTCGAAAACTGCGAAACATCCGCTGTCGGAAGAGCTCTTGCGATGCTCGGAATCGGAATCGACACGTCGATTGCGTCAGCTAATGAAGTTGAGGATGCAATCTCAAAACAAGAAGCCATTGCTTCTAACCCACAAGTTCAGAAGCTTGCCAAAGCGCTCGACGCGCCAGTAGAAAACATCATGGACAAGGCGGTCGCATACATCAAGGGTCAGTCAGATAAGCGTAAAGCTTTCGATGCCATCACCAAGAAGTATGGAGACCAACTCACGGAGAAGCAAGTTGCTGGCCTTAAAAAGTTTGTAAAATGAGCATCGTACTTGAATATTCAATCGCCACTCTCCTGTTTGCATCAAGCATCTACATCCTTAACAGGATCCTGAAGAGAGAGGAGAAGAGGCCAAAGAGAAAGCGGTATCAGAAGTACCCAACGTACACGCATACAATCATCACCCTGAATAGGCAGGGTTATAGCACTAGACAGATTTCCAGAATGACTGGCATCCCCAAGAGCACCGTGCACAAATACATCAAAAACAATGCGTGAGCTACTGACAAACGCCGTTGGTAAGCCACACCTCTCGTACTCATCCCTGAAGTATGCTCTTGGAGACATGCGCCTATGGGAGATGTACATGAGGGGTCAGCTAAAGAAAGAATCAGATGCACTAATCTTCGGAAGTATGTACGACATGCTTCTATTTGAACCAGAAAAAGCAAATGACACTTATCATGTACTGGACGATAGCGACATTGTTGCTAGTATTGGGGGCAAGTATCCTCGCAATACGAGACGTTACAAGGAATGGAAAGCGGAACAAGAGCAAGAAAACTCTGGAAAAGAAATCGTATCGCAGGACGACTGGAAGAGAGCTGAAGAAATGATCCAGCGACTCAAGGATTGTGGGCTGTACGACAAGCGTTTTGCAGGTGGTAAGTTTCAGGTTGAGTTCAACGTCGACCTCGATGGCGTTCCGCTCAAGGGGTTCTTGGACTGCTTGCGAGAGGGTGAGTTCATCGTTGATTCTAAGTCATCTCGTTCAATCGACAAGTTCAGATACGACGTCAACAGCTTCAGCTACGACATACAGGCCTATGTGTACACTAAAGTGTTCGACATCAAGGACTACTACTGGGTCGTACAAGAGAAAGCCTATCCGTTCTACCCAGCAGACGTAAAGTGCTCTGACGAGACCCTGTTTAAGGGTGAGATGAAGTTTCACGAAGCATTAGAAAACATTAAAGCATACCTAGATGGAGACAGAAAGACTGAAAGACACTATGCCGAGTTTATCGTTTAGAATTTTTAGATGGACAGTTTTTGCCATCGCCTTTTATATTTTTCATAACCTATTTACAAATTTCGTTACATCATGAGCGATACAAGCTATGATTCCGTACTCGTAGGGTACACAGAAGAGCCTCGTTACTACGAAAACGAGCTCTCCAGCTGGTCCGTGAAGCTTAAAGACACGGAGCTCAAGGAAATGCTTGAGAAATACACGACAACCAAGAATGCCGAAGGGCAAGGCGGAAACGTCTATCTGAAGTTGTTTATGTCTAAGAACGGCAAGCCATGCTGTAGCGTGTTCGATCCGAATAGCGAAGGAGCTAAGAAGAAGCGAGCCGAACGCAAGGCGAAAGCTGAGACAAGTGACTTGCCCTTCTAAGAAGGCGCCTATCTACTACATGACCGCTCGTGTCGCCTTCAAGAAACAGAAGGTTGTACACGAGCGTGTCGTGTGGATAGTATCTGTTTTCGATCAACCTCACGATATAGCTTCCTACGACTCCAAAACAATGACCAGGCTCCAGGATGAGCTTTACGGAAAAACCAAGTCAGAGAAGCATATCATCGTCAGGGAGATTTTGTCTAAGAAGTTCATTTCATTCTCAAACCTAACTCTCGATGACCACAAGTCAAAAAATTAAATCCAAGTGCAAGGCAATCGAGGAACTGCTTCTATCCAAGAATAGCAAGTACGGAGACTCAGCCCTTGAACCGCTCAACATATTCTCTAGTGCTAACGCCGTGACTGGCATCAAGGTTCGCATCGACGATAAGCTCAAAAGAATTAAAAACGCAGGCCTTGTTGACGCAACGGAGGATACGTTGCAAGACCTCGCAGGATATCTCATCCTCCTACTGATCGCCAAAGACAATGAAAGTAACGATATTCAAGAACGTATTCGAGAAAGAGCAACCTCATCACATTCCACTAGCGTCAGCGTTGGAGAGGATTCAGAGTGGGAAATCATCTACCACGATATCTGAAGTTAGAAGTGGCGATAAAGAGAAAAAGAAAGGACTCCCCGTTGTTTGTTTCAGTGGGGAGTTTTCTTCGCGCAAAGATGAAGCGCTATTTGAGCACAGTGGATTCATTGTACTGGACTTCGATCACGTGGATGTTGAGAAGGCCAAGCAATCCCTTGCCACAGATGACTTTATTCATTCTTGCTGGATGTCTCCGAGTGGGCATGGCGTCAAGGCGCTTGTTCAAATCACGAACCCAGAGAGACACAGGGACCACTTCCGTGCACTTGTAAAGTACTTCGAACGCGAGCATGGGCTAGAGGTAGACCAATCAGGCATCAATGAATCTCGTGCGTGCTATGAGTCATACGACCCAGACATAATCATCAAAGATGACTACAAGAAGTTTGGGGCTTTCACAACGGAGAGAGCCGAGGCTCAAGTCCCAACCAACGATGCTTACGAGTATACGGACTACATGAAGCTCAACCTTGCGGCTCGAATGATCCGCAATGCAGAGGATGGGGATAAACACAAGGCGCTGCTCAATGCGTCTCGTCTATGCGGTGGCTATGTGGCCGCTGGCAGGATGGAGGAAGAAGAAGCGGTCCGCGTCTTGCTAAGGGAGATTTCCAAAAGAGACGTAGACTCGATCGATCACGCAAAGTCTACGATCAGAGATGGCATTGAGATGGGCAAGCGGTTGCCGATCAGGGAAATTATCGAGGAAGAAAAGAATGCACAGAGGGAGATGCTTATCAATGACGGGGACATGTCATTCGTGTCGTCTGACGATGAGGACTTTAGGTGGATCGACGACTACTCACAAGGAAAGATCCAAATTGGACTCAGCACTGGAGATTCTCAGCTCGACGAGTACTTCCGATACAAGAAGGAGTTTGTCATCATCAATGGTCACTCCAACGTAGGCAAAACAACGACGGCACTATATCTCATCGCCAACTCTGTGGTACGACATAAGTGGAAGTGGATTATCTACTCAAGCGAGAACAGAACCGCATCCGTAAAGATGCAACTTATGCAGTTCGCTATGGATAAGAAGATTTCTGATATGACGTTCTTTGAGCGTAAGCAGGCGTATAAGTGGGTACAGGAGCACTTTACTGTTATTAGCAACGAGAGCGTTTACAGCTACTCAGATATCATTTTGTTCATGGAGAAGATTATGAGGCAGCAGGAGGTGGATGCGGTCTTTGTCGATCCATACAACAGCCTTAAGCTAGACATGCGAAACACATCCATTGGTGTTCACGACTATCACTACGAAGCGGCAAGTGAGTTCCTGACCTTCAGCAAGTCAAACGACATCGCTGTATGGTTAAATATGCACGCTGTCACTGAGGCTCAAAGAAGGAAGGGCGCAGACAATTTGCCCATGGCTCCGTATGCTGAGGATACAGAGGGTGGCGGAAAGTTCGTAAACAGAGCGGATTGCTTCCTTACAATTCACCGAAAGGTTCAATCACCAGACTTTAACATCAAGAAACTCAGCGAGTTACATGTTCGCAAGGTGAGGGAGACGGAGACAGGCGGTGGGCCTACCCCACTTGACGAGCCATACCGAATTGTCATGAATCTTTCCCACACTGGGTTCATATCCTGGATGGGTCAAAAGCCTCTGTTTCAGTCGATTAAGTTCGAGGAGCCAAAATCTATGCCTATCAATTTTAACTTTTCTAGACAAAAGTCTTGACTTTTCATGCGGTGAGGTGTAACTTTGCTATGTGAAACGAAAGACAAGAACGCCTCGTAAGCGTACACGCAAAAAAAAACAGCTCGGACGTTACAAGAGTTCGATAGAGAAGTATTGCGCAGACCAGTTACGTGAATACGGCCTAGCTTTTGACTATGAGGAACACAAGTTCGAATTAACGGACCGCTTCCGATTTCCGAATAAGTATTTTAAGATGACGTCAAAGGGGAAGGACATGACAGACAAAACAGGATCTGTCGTCCTCCCCATTACGTATACCCCTGATTTTGTAGGGAAGGATCACAAGTGGATTATTGAAACAAAGGGGTATCTGCCCTCTCATCATGATTTTACGATGAGGTGGAAACTTTTTTTGCGCCACTTGGTTGGTATAAACTCGGATTATATAGTATTTTTGGCTAAGAATAGCGGTCAAGTCGATCACGCTATTCAAGAAATCCTAAAATCTATACACGATGGAGATATTTGAGCTGAGTAGGTTAATACACGGCTCGTGTGACAGAATTCATCAGGCGGCTACAGATCTGTACGAAAGCATCCACGAAGACGGTGATCCGATATACGAACATGAGTCCATTGAGGGACTGATTAAAGACTTTCGAGAGTGGGTTAATCATGAGATAGATACCATCCGCAGTGCTACCTCAGAATATAGAGACACCTTTGAAGACTAGTCTGTCACGGAAGCGGTACGCTAACGCCACTGGAAGAGTTTCGGAGGTGCGGTTCATGCGTGCTGCCGAAGCCATGGGACTGACTCTCACCAAATCAACGCAGTTTGAGGATAGGCATAGACACGTAGACTTCTGGATGTCTTTTGACGGGAAGGGCTATTGGGGTGTTGATGTGAAGGGAAACAACATGCCTGATGAGATATGGGTGGAGTTCAAGAATGTATCTGGTGATACTGGATGGCTATACGGTGATGCAAAAATCATCGCCTTTGAGATGCCAGAAGCAGGTGGGTTCTCTGTCGTAAACAGAGATGAACTCGCCTTTTTTTGTGAGAAGCATGTAAGTAAGGAGGTCGCTAAGAACAAGGACGACGCATACCTGAAGCTGTATACACGGAAGGACAGAAAAGATGTTATAACAAAGTTGTATCTTTCTGACATACAGACACTTAAGTCATATAGAGTGTGGAAATACTTTAACGACTACAGATGAAATACTACACAGACATCAAAATTAAGCGGAAGATTGACTCGCTTCTAGAGCAAAACGCTAGGTATCAGGCTGAGAACAACTGCTGCACAAACAGCAAGTCTAGGATCAAGGAGATCAACAGATTCTGCAATAGGCAGTTTATTCACCCCATCAAGATGATGGATCGTGAATTCTATGAATCAATAAAGCTTCAGAACGACTGATTAGTTACAGTCCTTTTGGCGTAGCTCGTCGACAAGCACTTCTAAGTGGTCGACTCGTTTCTCTACGTGATTGAGTCTAAGGTTCTGCTCTGCGTCATCAGGCAGGCTGCCCATCTCGCCTCTAGGCCACTTGATTCTAAACTCGGAGTTTAGCTCAATCTCTTGGTTGTGGCGCATTGTTTCTATCTCAAGCTGAGACAGTGCCGACATGATTGTGAAATATCCCCATACGGCACCGCCTACGCCGACGATTATTTGCAGCAGCCACTTGATATTTATGCCTACGCTGGTGCTGTCGTCTAACTTCATTCAACCTGATTCTTTGCAAGCAAGAGTTTGATCTCTTGAATGTCTTTCATAAGTTGTTTGAAATCAGATTTAAATTCTTTATTGTCGGCCTCCAGTGTGTATACGCGCGAGGACAACTTGTTGTAGTCTGCCTGAAACTTAATCCAACCACCAATGAGGGTTCCAGCAACAACAAGAAACTCAAAGTGAGATAAGTAGTCCTCCATTTTCATTATTATGTATACAAATATATGGTGTTTTTAGGTTGGATTAAATTGTTGTTTATCAGGCGTTTCTTCTCGCCTGTCTTGCTTCCTTGTTGGCAAGGTACTCGGCTCTCTTAGCGTCAGATTTAGCTTGTCTCCATTGTGCTTCTCGCTGTCTCTTTCTCATAAAGTCTGCAAAGCCTCCCCATCGATCTGCCCTGCGCTGTAGTCCTTCAGCCCTTTCGGCCTGTCTGCCAGCGCGACCAGCTACGCCGCTATCAGACTGAGCTCTTTCTGCGTCAGTACCGACAAGTCTATTGTACCGTCTATTTCTAATGACATCTCCAAAGGTGTCAACACCTGCGCCTCTTCTTCCAAACACCCCCTCCCTGTTTATAGCCTCAGCAAGCCTATTTGCCCTCTCAATATTGGAGCTTGACTTCTCTGAAAAATCAGCCGCTCTTTCGCCCAGGCGCCTCTCTCTGCTCTCGGATGCTTCAGCAAGCCCCCCAGCAAATTGCCCAGGATTTTCTCTTCTGCGCTGCATGAAGCCGCCTTCGTTATATTTTTTCCATCTCATCGTTTAGACTTTTCTATGGTTCTTCCAGCGAAGTATGCGCCAAAAGATGTTAGCATTAGAATCTCCAACAAAGATACATACGAATCTTTCACGTTAAATGGCAGGTTATCAAGGCTGTCGAAGATCATCGTCACCATGAACATCGTCATCAGGGCGATAAGCGTTACTGGTCTTATATACTTTGCCAGTTTGACATCGCTCGACATGTCTGCCTTCCATCTTTCCGTCACGTTGTTTTGAAACTGTACCTCTGCATCGAGCACAGCCTTCGCCTCCTCTGGATCGACAGACTTGTCTAGGTCTAGAAGGTTCTTTACTACCCCCAGTCCCCCCTTGTCTGGGAGAAGATCCCCCACTGTGTCCAGAATGTTTGGTGCTTTCTCCTTTAGCCATATTCCAAGTTTTGTGTCTCGTATTTTCTTATTTCCTGAGCTCATCGTAGTATTTGTTAAATCTCATGATGGCCTGCAGCTCCATGTCTTGAAGCTCTTGCATCCTGATAGTTCGCTTAGCGTAGTCGTCAATATATCTAGCCTGCCTTCTGGCCTCTCTAATCTTCTTAAGCTTTTTCTCAGTGGCCTTGGCTGCGTCAGACAACGACCTCAATCCAGCATATCTCTCCTTGTCAGCGTACCTAGACATTGGATCCTTGTACTCCCTTACAAGCTGAGTGATTTCATTGGTTCTGTTTTTGTACTTCTCGTAATCAATATACTTCGCTGGCTCTCCGTAGATCTGTCTGAGAAGCGGCACGTCATTGAATGTAAATCTAATGTCGTCATCATTCAGAACTTTCTGGCCAAGTGTGTAGGCGGTGCCTGTGCTTCGCTCAATAAACTGACCAGCGCCTCCAATGAAGTAGTCGATAAGGTGCCACGTCTTGTCTGGATTGAAGTCGATAGCCCCTGACTTGTACTCACTTCCGCCTGTCGCCTCATTCATCCACTCAAAAAAGTCTTGCATCAACTCTGGAGATCTGAACGACATGCTAGACTCAGGCTTTGGTGCTCCAAACGGAGACTGCTCTGCGTACACTGGCCCTCCGAAGTACGTCTCGTTGGTTGCGACATCAACGATTGGTTTTAGTGCCGTTGGCACTACCGCCTTGGTGCCGTAGGTGTACAGGTCCTTTGATTGACCAAAGCTGATTGGGGAGAATGAACTCATAAACGACTGCGCCAAGAACAACATTGCCTCGTCAATCTCCTTTCCGCCACCAGCCACATCGACAGAAGCGGTGCCGATGTTTGCAAAGATGTTGTACCCGTATGGCATTGGGATCTTGATGTAGTTTTTCCCGTCATACATAATGACCAGGTTTCTCTCCTTCACGTAATCAGGGATCTTGTCCCAGTACAACACACCATCTTTGTCTTCATCAGACATAGCCCTTCCCAAAGAGGCGAGCATAGCGGAGAATACTGTAAGTCCTGCGGCCATGGCCTGCGCTGTAGTTCTGCGCTGAACCCAGCTTCTCTGGCTGCCGTCAGGCCGCAAAGGTGGCTTAGACGAAAGCAGCGCCTTACCAAGACGCGCCGTACCCTGAACAGAGGCGTTGAAGAAGAGATACACGCTATTGGCAACCTGACCCCTCTCTCCGTGCTTGTTAAAGTTTACTGTGATATTCTTGGCGAACTGAGCGGCCTTGGCTCTAGGTATACCAGCCTCTCTAGCAGCTATATATGACGAAAGCCTGATAGAGTTTTCAAAGGCGTCGTTCATGCCCTCGACAAAACCGATGGTGTTTTCACGAGTTTTTCCGAGAATCTCCTGAGCCCTAGTCTTATTGCCAGTCTCGCTTTCTAGCTCAGATGCAATTTGTTGTAACGTCTTCTGATACGCCCATCCAGTTTGACCACCGTCTTCCTTAAACTCCTGGTAGTACTTGCCAATGAGTGGATTTTCTTTAAACAGTTTGCCAAGAGAATTGGGGTTCGTCTCATTTAGAAGTGCCTTCAGAGTTGGGCCAATGTTTCTAAACATATCGCCCATGACTTTAGCCCCCATGATCTCACCGCCCTCTATCTCAGACTCAGATGCCGCATGGAACATAGCGGTCTGAATATCTCTAGCGAAGTTGGCCACGAAGAATTCTGGGTTAAGGGTAGTGAATGATCGTCTTAGCCACGCATTAGGAGCCCTCAACAGCTTTGCTATGACGTTTGTTTTGGCAATAGACATACCCTTCAGTGTCTCTGCATAGCTCTCATCCTTGAACCTCAAGTACTTTTGCTCACCATTCACCCTAATTGGGACGAGGCCTTGATCGCCATACTTTGCCTTGTCCTCAATGCTCCATACCTTGGGGTTTGGATTGTCCTTAATGAGCTCGTGCAGAGTCATGAGAACCTCATTCTTTCTAGCTTGTATCTTAGTAGATGCATTCTGGGCCACTACCTGAGCTACAAGGTTGTCCGCCTTTGTCTTTCTACCTTTGGCTCTCTTCGTGGTTGGGCCCTTGACCTGAAGACCAGCTCCGCCCGTTGGGTACCTGGTTGACGATGAGCTGTCCTCGTCAGTTGCAAGACCAGCGAGTGGGGCATAGTTCTCAAACATCGCCTCCCACGCATCGATAGTTTCCTGACTCTCTAGTCCAAACTTAACCATCGTATCTCTGGTGTCCTGCTGTATAGCCCTAACCATTGACACGGCTTCATTCAGGGCGTCAATTTTTCCGCTTTGCGTAAACTCATTAACAACTCTATCAGCCTCCGCGTCAGACATACCACTACCATCCCTTACTCCATCCCTCTCTAAAATGACCGCATTTCTTTCCTTTGCATGGATGGCGTACATATAGTCAGTGAGCTCTCCAGTTGATACGCCAAGGCGCTTCATGGTTGCGGTAAGCTCTTTAACCATGTCGTCAAGCTTCGCGAGATCGTTCGCGGCCTTTCCATACATGAGCTCCTCCTTCATCTTAAAATCCTGAGACTCTTCTACAGGTCTTCCAAGGAACGCCTCAATGTCTTCCTGTATAGACAGGATGTCTATGTATTTATCCTGAAGCTTTTTGATGAATCGATTCTTGAACGTCTGGAAAGGCGTCTGTGGTCTGACCTCAAACTGACCCTCTGGTCTAGTAAGCGGTGCCTCGTCCACCTGTCTTGACTCAAATACGCTACCAGTTCTTGACTCAAGCTGCTGTTGCTCAGCAATCTTTACCCCCATAATTGGCTTGGAGATAGGGCCTTTGCTCCCCATGTAGATGTCGTTCTCATCTACACCAACGTCGCCGTAGTTGATATTCACTACGCCCTTGAATACGCTGTCAGATGCCTGAGACTTAACCTTAGATCGAACTTTAGCCTCGAAGTCCTTCATGGGTCCCTCAGCGTCTCTTGTAGCTGCAGCCACAGCTGAGCTTAGGCGTCGTCTGCGAGCTGGAACGCGAGTCTTTTCGCCAGTCTCTGGATCTATGACTTCCTTAGTCCCCATAGAAAGAGAGTATTCAGGGATGATGTCCTCAATGGCGTACTGCCTTTCAGCCATCCTGTGTCCCTCGAAGTCATTCTCCATGCTTAGATCAACAACGATAGCGCCCTCAAACGGATCGCCCTCTGACTTAGCGACAGAGAATCCAGTCACATTGCCTTCAGAATCAATCTTGTATGGAACCTTGGTAAACGCAACAATTGTTCCCAGGTCAGTGTCCTTAAACATTGGGTCGTTTACTGCGTTAAAAAGATCAGCTCGCTTTATCACTCCGTCTTTGGTAAAGGCGGTAGATGACGATACTCTTTCTGGGAATGTTAGTGGTGACGTCTTATCCTCCAAGAAGTCTAGAACGAACTTTGCCTGCTCAGGAGTCTTGATCTCAACTCCCTTCTCAGTAAACATCTCATTGATGTCGGCCCTCCCGTCTTCCGTGGCTGCCTTTTGAAGCCTCTCGATAACACTCGATTTGGCTGACCTTGAAATGCCATTAACCCTCTTGTTTGTCTGCTCCACGAGCTCGTCACCCTCGTACTTAGATCTAAACTTTTTGATAAGGTAGGAGTAGACGTCAGGGTTTCCATTGGTTGATTGTTCCCCGTTAAGAGAAAACCCAATCGTGATGTAACCCTTTGGAGCTCCTGACTCGGCATCTTGTTTGGCCAATCTTTTCAGAGCCTTTAGCTCCTTGTCCGCAGAGGCTGTATTTCTGTGCGCCGTAATGAGTCTTCGCTCACCCGCTGGCGTCTGTATCCTTCTGTTGAATAGATATGTAACGCCAGATCTAATTTCATGTTGCTCGTCCTCTTGGAATGATGGGCGAGTTCTGTCGTATCCATACATTCTGATCTGAGACCCATTGACCGACTCAATGTTGTCTAGAGGCAGTCCTCTGCGTTTCGCCTCAGCGATGTCGATTGTGTCGAATACGCCTCCCGCGCGAGCCTCTAGCGGCTGCCCAAGAATGCCACGAATGTCTTTGATTCTCTCGATCTCAGGCTTCATGTCAGGCAGGGCCTCTCCAGTACCGCCTGTGTCAACTTCTTCTAGCGTTTCGAGATTGAATACAGCTTTCTGGTTGTAATCCCTGCCCAGTCTCTTGGCCTCGTCGTGAGGGAGAACAGACGAGAGGTCGAGGTACGTTTGATTCTCTGACTCCTCGAACCATGTGCCCATGGCAAGTACGTCCTGGTTTCCTGTGATGAGGTCTTGGTTATCCGCAATGAACTTGTTGATGTCGTCCTCAGTTATCTGGCCCTTTACGATCTGGCTTCTCTCTGGGAAGATTGACACGGCAGACATGGGTCGTCCAACCTGGTTGATGCCGTCAAACGTAAAGGTGGACCCAACGTTTTCGAGGTGCACAGCAAGCTGTTCTGACGCATCAAATACGCTACCCTCTCTAGACTCAAGCGGTCTCTTCTTTGTGAGACTTCTATCCTGGGCCCTCCTTTGCTCTTCTCGGAACTCGGCAACTGTCATGCGCTTGCCGCGAGACTTCTCCATCTCCTCCATGACAAAGAGTTCGGATTCGCTCAGCTGAGATCGAGACATGCCCTCCTCACGCTTTCTTCTAAACTCACTTTCGATTCGTACTTGAGCATCACCAAGTGACTCGCCTGACTCAAGCTCATCAAGATCTTTGAGATCCTCCTGTCTAACCTGTCTTCTTTGTGCCTCAAGCGCCTCTCTGTTCATGCGGATTTGACGCTGAACCCATGTCTCTGGACCCTT
>Ga0099850_1000918_pt1 | contig 13682 bp, 13 predicted proteins | sample CB_VirMetaG_5_FD_79182 | JGI IMG/M metagenome (GOLD analysis project Ga0099850, IMG submission 79182) | Freshwater to marine saline gradient viral communities from Chesapeake Bay - CB_1508_1D Viral MetaG | ecosystem: Environmental > Aquatic > Marine > Coastal | place: USA: Chesapeake Bay... | reverse complement strand
TGTATTGAACTGCTCCTGTGCTGCCATTAACGGAGATTACATAGTCTCCGACTGGACCAGTTGCACCTGTTGCGCCTTGAGGACCAGTTGCACCCGTGGCACCTGCCGCACCAGTTGCTCCTTGAGGACCAAAAGGCTCAACCCAATACGAAGACGAGCCATCTGTAATGTAAACAAACACATTTCCGCTGCTTGTATTAAACCACATATCACCGTATGTGGCTCCTGTTGGTGCGGTTGCAGAAAAAGTAAAGGATATTGCGCCTGTAATACCTTGAGGTCCTGTAGCACCTGTAGCACCTGTAGCACCTTGAGGTCCAGTAGCACCTGTTGCACCATTGAATCCTTGTGGTCCCGGTTCGCCCGGAATACCTTGCGGACCAGTAGCACCTGTTGCGCCTGTGTTTCCTTGGATACCTTGTTCCCCAGTGACACCTTGAGGACCAGTAGCACCTGTTGCACCAGTGTTTCCTTGAGGACCAGTAGCACCTGTTGCACCAGTGTTTCCTTGTGGTCCAACAGATCCACCACCAGATAAATCTACCCAAATTGTGTCGATGTCATCTGTTATCGCTGTGTATAAAATACCGTTTAAAGTATCAAACCATCTGTCACCAGCTGCAGGATTACTGGGAGCAGTTATTCCTTCTGAAAAATTTTCAGATTTTATAGTAGCAATAAAATCAGTATAAGATATTTGTTTGGTTTCTTCGTCAGCCGTATCAGTTACAAGAATATTTGAGGTGGATTTAAATGTAGACGAGGGAGCATCAAAATCAAAGTAATTAATAAGATTAGCAAATGTAGTAAGATACATTTGATTGGCTTTGGCTGGATTCGACAATACGGGTGTCGTTTTATCTTGCAGTAGCAAGATATCGCCTTTTCCAATATCTGTTTTGGTTCTAGTTGGTAGTGTTATGCCACCGCTTGAATAATTAATGCTAAACGAATGCGTATTTCCTGCAATCGCGTAAGATATTCCTCGCAAACCTTGTAAATTTACTTCTCCTGTTGTTCCACTCAAAGAAACGACATACGGGCCGCTTATTCCGTCACCACCTCCGCCGCCACCTGTAATGTTAACTTCTACATTTTTTCCTTTTCGTGTTACAGTAACACCAGAACCAGTAAAATTAATATCATTGACAGATTTAATAATCTGTTCTTTATTGAATTGTATTCCTACTGCGCCACCACCAATAGAAGTTAAATCAAATGAACCACTCTTAAGAGATGATAATTTTTCTACTAATTTTTCTATCTTTTTAGAATCAAACGAAAGGTGTTTAGTCTTTGCATCATAGACCAATGGATGCGATACTTTTACAATACCAGTTTCACCGGGATCGCCCTTGTCTCCCTTTTCGCCTTTCTTTCCTGCTGGTCCTTGTTTTCCAGTTTTTCCATCCTTCCCATCTTTTCCGGGTGGTCCTTGTTTTCCTTCAGGACCAATGTTTCCATCTTTGCCTGGATCTCCCTTGTCTCCCTTTTCTCCCTTTTCTCCTCTTTCCCCATCTTTTCCGTTGCGACCGGCCGCGCCAGCGGGGCCAGGTTTGCCTTCAGGTCCTGGTTCACCGCGATCACCTTTTGGTCCAACAGGACCAGGCATTCCATCTTTACCATCTTTACCATTTGTTCCCGGTATTCCTTGATCTCCTTTGTCTCCTTTTGGACCAGGAACACCCTGTTCACCCCGTTCTCCGGGATTCCCTTTCTCTCCCCTATCTCCCTTGTCTCCCTTGTCTCCTTTGGGTCCTGCAAAACCAACGGGACCCATAGGTCCTCGTTCCCCTGCTGTTCCTCTTGGACCTGGAGTTCCTTCTTCTATTATTTTTTGTTGTATTGTTTTATTAACAACTATTACTTTTGGTTCTTCTGGTCTTACTATTTCTTCCACATATGGATCAAATAACTCTTGTATTTGCTTGGTAGAACCACGCAGAGTCATTTCTCCGTTGGGAGTGTTTATTGTAACTTCAGAAAGACCATAACCAAGTTTCCAAACATTATCAGAAGATGAATTATCAGAAATGCTTACAATAGTTCCTTCTGATAGACCTAACTCTTCTCGTACTAATACAAATTTATCACCGGGAGAATGATTACCAACAACAATACGAGAAGAACCAATTTTTGGCTCCTCTTCGTTTGAATTGACATAATCAAAAAAATTCTTCATCTATGATAGACTATTGTTTTATTTTTTTCTTGAATTGTTATTGCAATAACTTTTCTGCTATTGGAAACAGTTTGACTTTTACTAACAATAACTTTGTATTTTTCGGTTAATAGAATTTTCATTTTGTTACACTCGGAGTAGTATCAAAACGACCTTCCATCAAACGAATATTACTGCCATTACTATTGCTAACTTGAATGTCGTAAACAAACTTTCCAACAGGCATGTCTGCCATTCCTGAACCAGAAACATATAAAAGAATACCACCAGTAGCACCAGTAGTACCACTGATATCAACATTTAAAGTTATTCCTCCATAACCACCAGTCAACCCAACTGTAGCACCTAGTGGATTACCAGAAAACGATGCAAGAACAGTATCCAATTCATAAGAACGGCGGACTTCCATCTTTGCGGTATAGTTGGTAAAATCAAATGGTGTGTCCTCGTTGTTTAAATAACGGAGGTATAACCAAAAATCAGAACCCTGTTCTGCTGGAATATCGTAATTTGCTGACATAGATTAGCTCCTAACTAATCTATTTATCTTATCTCTTTGCTCGTTCTTTTTTCTTATGGAGTTTAAGTTTTTTCTTTTCCATCTTTTGTTCAACTTTTTTTTCATTTAGTTGAATTTTTGTCTCAATAATGATTCTTTCATACTCGCTTAGATTTTTCTTAACTCTTTCAATTTCATTGGCAGGGAGAAGATTACGATCTAACAATGCTTTACATGCGTTATAACCGATTTCAATCTTACCGGCATAGAACGCAGTGCTTCCAATTTCATCCAATATTCCGTATCGATACACATCATTGTCTATGAACAGAATATCGTCTTTTGGATAAGGTATCTCTGCTGCCATTTTGGCAAAGACATATCCAAGAGCAGGCTTTCCATTAAGTCTATAGATTCTTGCAATTTGATATAAAGGTTCAGCGCGATTTGGTCTTGCATTATAAGCATCTAGGAATGCTTGTTGAATTTCAACCCAGTTCTTATTTTGCAGTGCTCTGGTTATTCCTATTCGATATATTGAATAATAGATCTCTTCTGGCCACCCACCCATCTCTACTCTCTTGACATATGCTTGTTCTGCCTTTTCCCATTGCTGAGAATCAAAATAACTTTGAGCAAGATAGAATTGATACCGAACATTTTCTGGCTCATCAATTAAAGCCTTTTCTAAGATTTCTGCATCTTTCTTATACTTTTCTACGGGAGTGATGTTTTGGTTTCTACCACCAACCGTTCTAGCCACAACTCTATAATCACCAACTAATCTGTCAATTGTTGGTTGTCGTTGTTCTGTTAGTGCTGGATATTCGTGAAGAACGCCATAATATTTCCACCCACATCCACTCTTAAAGATCTGAGTTCTCCACCAAGAGAAATCCATTCTGCCCATGAGAACAGCATAGCCCTCATGTCCTACTAGTTTTTCTACTGGTAGTTTTCCTTCAACATAATCATCTGCATCAATCATAAAGATGTAATCCGCTTTACCATCAGCAAGTTTTAGTGCTTCCGTGCGGTTTTCACCAAAGGAAACCCAAGGGCGTTCATGTAATTCGCCGGGAATTCCTTTTTCTGCAAAGTAGTTTTTAATCAGTTCTTGGGTTCCATCGGTTGAACCAGTATCAACTATTACCCAATAATCGATTTGATCATAAAGACTGTCAAAACATTCTTTAATAATGTGCGATTCATTTTTAACAATCATCGATAGGCATAATTTATGCATAATTATTATTCTCCAGTAAACACTTATATGTATTTAAAATTCCTCTATGCAATCCAATAGTTTGAATAGGTAATTCTGAATCGCCACAATAAAAATCAAATTTATCTTTATTGTCAATGACTATAGGAACTTTATGTTCTCCAAGCACATTTATAAAATTTGCTATATTTTTTAATGAATATTTGTGGCTGTATGAACAATTTATTTGTTTATCTAATTTATCATTTTCAATAAAATGTTGCACCAGTGTTATAAAATCTTTCATATAAAAAAAATCCATTATTTTATTTTGATGAATTACCATCGGTTCTTTTTTTAAATATCTAATTAAATTGGCTTTAATGAATCTTGTATTCAATTCATTTTCATCAAATAATGCAAATATTCTTAAATTGTAAAAGTTATCATATTTTTCTATTTGTTTTGCAATTTCTCTTTTACTGTTGGCATACGGTGTGTCTCCGTGAAAAATTTCAGCACCTGATCCAAAAGATATCAACTTGGAAAAAGACTTTTGATTGACAATCAAGTTATTGAACATTGCCATGTTATTATAAAACACAGAAGAGTCATCTAGTTGTAGTCTACTGCCTCCACTAATGGCAGTATGAATCACAACATCGAATGTTTTACCGTCAAACCATTCACAGGTTTGTTGGTGATTTGTTAAATCAAAATCACTTCGGGACACGGAAGTAATTTGATATTTCTTGCTCAATGCGTGATTTAAACTTTTGGCAATGTAACCATTACCTCCAGTTATGAGTATTTTCACTTCATCCATTGTATGTTTTTCAGTTCACCGGGGATAAATTTTCCATCACTACCTAATTTGGCAACAACTTTTGGTTCATGGTATTCATCTGGATCCGTAAAGACTTCACAAATACACGGTCCATCTTGCTTCAAAAACTCATTCAAAGTTGGTTGAATATTTTTATTTGTTTTGATACTACAATATGGAATGTCATATGCCTTTATGATCTTCTCAAAGTTTGGAAAAGAGACACCACTGTTCTTCTCGGACGCAACATACTTTCCCTTGAAAAATGTATTCTGTGATATCTTAATAGAAAGATATCCATCGTTATTCAATAGAATCAATTTGATTGGAAGATTATAGTGCTTCATAGTCTGCAATTCTTGTATGTTAAGATGCAGACTTCCATCCCCCTCAAGGCAGATTATCTTATGATGGATTGAAGCACCAAGAGCAGCAGGCAATCCGTAGCCCATAGGAGCGCAGCCAGTATTGGTGAATAGTCTCTGATCTCCCTTCAGATCCAATACTTGCATGGTAACGACATTTGCAGATCCATCACTAGTTACTATATGGTGTTCCGGTGGAATTACTTTAGACAACTCTTCAATGAATGCATAATGACTCACATATATCTCATTGTCACGATGTCTTTGAAGAACCTTCGGTGCTTTGTTTATCTCATCACACTGATTCAACCAATCTTGGTTTGCAACGGGTAAATCATTATTAAGGAGTTCATCGATGAACAGTTTGGCATCAGAATGAACTGCAACATCTGGATGTATGGTTGGCTTATTTAACTCTGCTAAATCAATGTCAACATAAGCCCTGAATGCTTGTTCTGCAAAACTTTCAAAATTGTAACCAGTTTGTCTAACATATAGTCTGGTTCCAATCGTAAGCAGAAAGTCACATTCACTCAGAAGATTGTTGGCACAAATCTGTGCATGTGTTCCAAATCTACCGTAGTAGTATCTGTAATCAGAAGTTACAATATCATTTCCATTTATTGCGGTAATTGTTGGTATATTTGTACGAGCAAGAATCTCTCGCAATTCATTGACACCACCACTCAGACGAACACCATTACCAACAATCAAGAGTGGTTTCTTTGCAGACTTCCACTTCTCCAAAATCAATTCAATTTGACTTTGAGTTGGTTTATATACAGGTTGTTTCTCTGTATATCCAACTAGTGTTTCTGGATCTATGTTTGCAGATTGAACATTCAGCGGAATATCAATCCAAACAGGTCCTGGTCTTCCCGTTGTTGCTAACTTGCACGCTTTCTCAAGATGATATCTGATCTCAGATGGATCATTCACTTGAACAGCATACTTAGTCATATTCTTTACGGATTCTACAATATTAAACTCTTGATCTCCAAGTTGACGCAAAGGAAGACCAGTATAGTTTGTAGTCATTTCCTTGTTAACTTGTCCGCTGATAACGATAACAGGAATCGAATCGAGCCAACTGCAAAGCGTACCTGTTATTGCATTAGTACCACCGGGACCGCTAGTAACAACACATGCTCCAAGTCTACCATTCATACGAGCATAACCCTCGGCAGCAATAGATGCAGCCTGCTCATGATGTGTTGCAACATATTGAACGCCAGGAGTAGAACCCAGAGAATCAATTAAGAATATACAACCTCCACCCGAAACAGTAAAGATTGTATCTACACCATATAAATCACGCAAAAATTGAATTATGTAATCAGATAGTCTCATAAATCTTCGTTAGTATTGGTTGGATTATATCTAAATTCTCTATGTCTTTCAAGAAAGGATTGCTGTTAACCAACACCATAGTTAATCGACCTGTGCTTTTTTTGTCAGTCTTAATTATAGGCAATAGTTTCTCAAAGTCAAACCATTCTTTTCTGAATTGCATTCCAGATCTCTTCAGCAAAGATGCGCCTTTGATCATTATTGTATCGTAATTATTTACCTCAGAGCCAATTCGCTCAGAAACACTGACAGCAATCATACATCCAAGTATCACTGCTATTCCATGTGGAATCTCATGGTTTGATATAGATTCAAGAGCATGTCCGAATGTATGACCGAAGTTCAAGAACTTTCTCTCACCACGATCAAACTCATCTCTTAGTAGGATTCCAGTTTTATAATTCAATCCATCATATATCATGACTTCAATGTCTCCATCGGGATTGAAGTCGTGAATTTTATTCTGTAGAATATGGAACTTGTAGATCTCACCAAGACCACTAATATAATCTAGTTCCGAAAGGGTGTTTGTAAACTCAGGATAGATCAAGATCTTTGACGGTGGATAAAATGTACCAATTAGATTTTTTTTGTTTTGGAAATTGATGGAAGTCTTTCCACCAATGCAACTGTCTGCTTGAGCCAATAGAGTAGTAGGAACTAAAACATACTCTATCCCACGACAATAAGTTGATGCACAAAAGCCGCAGATATCTTGCAGGATACCACCACCAATAACAACTAGTTTGGTTTTAACATTCGCTTTAAGTTCCGATAGTTTTGAAAATACTTTACCAGCATACTCTAATGTTTTAGAATTTTCAGTTGCTGGTATTGCTATTACATTATTCGAATTCAACTGTGGGTAGAGTTTTAAAACATTAAAGTCTATGAATGTGATTGTATTTGGTTTTTGAATTTCATCAATTATTGTTTCCAACGAATCAACAAAAGTTACTTCATAGTCATTTACTTTAGATGCTATATTTAATGTGCTGTGCATGTATAACCACCATCAATCACAATGTTTTGACCAGATATGAAAGTATTTGATATAGTCAAATCATATACCAAATTGGTAACTTCTTCTGGTGTTCCCATTCTACCAACTGGAATGTTTGAAATCAATCTTTCAATCTCTTCTTTTGAATTGTTTTGGTAGGTTAAATCGGTTCCAATGAATCCCGGAGAGATGGTATTGCTGAGAATATTATACTTGGCATACTCAGCAGTTAATGACATTGTTAGAGAATGTAGTGCATGTTTACTAGCACTATACGCTGCTCTCTTTGGTTTAGCCAAATCAATCCAAATGCTACCAATATTGATTATTCTTCCAAACTTCCGCGACATCATATAAGGAAGGCATTGCTGAATAATTTCAAACGGAGAAAAGTAATTAACCCGCATCACTTCTTCATCTGAAATCTCTTCAATAGTTTTTAGTGGATTTATACCGGCATTATTGATGACAACATCAAAGTCAGTACGAGATAGAATTACTTTTGCATTAAGATCTAATTCTGATCTAGTAGGACAGCAGACATAGTGATCGGCTCTTTCAAACCGATCAACTATTGATTTTCCTATTCCTCTTGAACCACCAGTAACTAATATGTTCATAGTGAACGCATGGACTGATTGATTCTATCTTGAATCATTTGAATTCTCTTGATGTCTTGATTTGCAAGAGATGTGTAGTATTCGTGCTTACATTGTAACCATTCGTATTCAAATATCTGTCCCTTCGACAATGCTTTGGACAGATTTTTAAGAGCAACAGACGGATCGTAGATTGCATACCGAGTTTCAAACTTGTCAAGAAGACCATTTGAATGAAGTTTCTTCAAGAAGTCGAATGACTCCATTGATACTGCTCCACCCAAGCAAAGTTTTAACCCCCTCTCTTTTGCTTTGATGAATACTTTCTCTACCAGAGAGTAAACTTCATTGCTGTTAACATAACTACGGTCTTTACCCATAGATGAAACCAAGTCAACTCTTCCAACGGTTACACCATAAAGTTCACTTGCTTCTTTTGATTCAATTATGCTTTCAGAATTAAGGATGGCACTTATTGTTTCCAGATTCACATTCAACTGAATTGATGAAAGAGAGTCAGCAGAAATGTGCGTATTTGCTGCTTGAATGAATTTCTTCAAACCAAATGCCGATTCAACCATAGGAGCAACGATTCCCTTGACTCCAATAATAGTTGCATCCTTCAAATCTCTAATTGCTTCTGGACCACCAATCTTGAGGGTTAGTTTAGTCTTTCCCTGATTGCAGATTTCCTTTAACCGTATGGTTTCATTGAATAAAGCGCCTTCATCTTCAAATGAAGTTTTCACGCCAATAAGACCTTCGTTTTCAATAAGATCGGTAAGAATGCTAACGCACTTAAATTCTCTTGTGTTCATAATATAAACCTCACCATATAAATCTATCCTTATAGTAATTTACTATACTTTTAATTTCATTATCAAATTGCTTAACTGGTGTCCATCCTAAACTTCTCAACTTTGAATCATCCAGAGCATAACGCAAATCTTGACCAACTCTAGAACAGGACATATCAACATAATTATTTATGTCGAACTCGGTAGTTCCTAATATCTCATTTAGGACCTTCCGTACCGTTTCCATATTTGTTTGTTCAAAGCCACCAGCGATATTGTAGATCTCGTTCTTAATTCCACTTTCAATGATGGATATTATAGCATTTGCTGTGTCTTCAGCGTGTAGCCAATTTCGGATTGGTGTTCCGTTATTGTGAAGTGGTATCTTTCTTCCTAATTTTAAATACTTACATGCCTTTGGTATTAGCTTTTCAACATATTGACCTATACCATAATTGTTGGTAGGACGAACAATGATGTAAGGAACATTGTATGTTCTTCCCCAAGCCAAAACTAACATGTCTGCTGCTGCCTTTGATGCAGAATATGGATTCGATGGTTTCAATAAATCAGATTCAGTATGTGCCCCATCTACAATGTCTCCATAAACTTCATCTGTGCTGAAGTGCAGCAGTGTTGGGATCTTTACATTTTCTTGTCTATAATTTTTTATCAATTCCAGTATTTTATGAACTCCATTCACATTACTGGTAATGAAATCATCACTGTTGGCGATAGAATTTCCAACATGAGTTTCTGCTGCTGTATTAATTACATAATCACAGTCGTATAGAAATTCCAAATCATTAATATCACAATGAACAAAGGAGAAGTTACTATACTGCTTGAATTCTTCAAGTAACTGCTTATTTGCTGCATATGTCATCTTATCTACGCCCTTTACATACCATCCTTTTTTAAGGCATAAACGAGTTACATATGAACCAATAAATCCCAGACAACCAGTAATATATACGATTTTCATTATTCACTTTCTTTTTTATAATAGTCCACTAGCATTTCAATTGTGATATCAATACCATATTTTTGTTTAAATCCATATGACAATAGTTTGGAGGTATCAAGATAAGAATGCCGAACTTGAACTATGTCGTGGAACGCACTTGGCTGCATATATATTATTTTGGAATTCGAACCAGAATACTCTATCGCTTTATTGATCATATCCAAAAACTTATAAGGTTTACCACTTCCAATATTTATTATTTGATTTGGTGGTGATTTTTCCATGCATAGTTTAAGAGCAGAACACACATCATCAACATGAATATAATCACGAAGAACTTCTCCACCATAATACAGAGGAACATCCCTGTTATTCACAATCTCTCTGATCAAATATTGAAGAGCATTTTTCTTCTTTGAAATTTTCTTATCACCCTCTCCAACTACATTTGCAAGTCTTAGTATCCTGTATTTTATATTATGAGTTTGACAAAAAGAAATCAATAATTGCTCAGCACAATGTTTTGTAATCGAATAGAATCCAGAGGGATTGCATTTAGAATAGTCCTCCCTAAATGGCATTTCATAGTTTTTGCCATAGACAAACCAAGAACTTATAAAATTAAAAGTTACATCGCTATTCTTTGGAAGTTGCTCCAAAACATTCATAAGCACGGACAAATTTGTATCAACATCAATGTGCAAATCAGTATGAACATTATAATTATCTACCGTACTAATAAAGTACAGAATGTTGTTTGATTGTGGTAAATATTCGTTTCTGTTTATCTTAATAACTTCATTTGAATATAGTTCACTGAATCTAGATCCAATAAAACCACTACCACCGAAAACCGAAATTTTATTATTCATTTTATAGTTCTTTACAAGATAAAACTGGATTTATTACTCTTGCCAAATAATTAACATTAGATCCGGGACAGCACAATAAATGATCTACTTTAGATAAAAGATATGCTTCTATTATAACATCTTCTCCAATTTTATATTGGTATTCTTCTGAAGTATCATGCCTTCTGTCTCGTTGATGTGTGTGTAAAGGCATTGTATTTCTACTTTTTATGCTATCGTAAGATACTATTTTATTTTTAAATGTAATTTCAGTCAATCTAAAGCGTTCATAGTCATCAGATGCAACAAACAATAAATCATAGTTAATTAGTTCATCCTTAATAGTTTGCATGTATTCACATACATTCTTTTTTTCAGGATGATCAGTTCCTCTTAAATGAACCCCCAATACCCTTTTACCTTTAAAGTTATTTTCAACAAAATTGTCAATTTTTTGTTGAACATGTTTTTTTAATTTTACATATTTGTTTATGATTTCATTAAATTCGTGTCTGCGTTTTTGTATATTTTCTTGGGTGTTTGGTTGAATATGACACCAAACAAATTCGCTTTCGGCATCAAATATAATCCCGACTTCTTTTTCAATTTCATCAGAATTTGGTCTTTTACTAATATGTGGTTGTTCAAAATAATTATCCCATACATTGGTATCATCAATATTTGGTTTATAAATGCTATTGCTAAAATCAATATAATATTTTTTATCTGGATTATGATAAATTCCTCGCAAAGTTTGCCAAATATATCCACACATACCACAATTTTCTTGTGGTTTAATTACTACAATTTTATTTTTCATATATTCTCCACATAATATTTTTCAATTTGAGTTCCACCATTAGTCATCCCATACGCCATATGAATACCAAATCCATTGTTAACATATAAAATTGATGAACGATCCATCATCATTCTTAGCGTTAAATGCCCCTCATCCCATCCATCATTTTCAAATGAATTTAAAGAGTATTTCCAAAATTCAGTTTCAGAAACAAACATATTATTTGTGAAGTATGGTGCTGGATATGTTTGCAAACTATATTCATTTTTCCCAAAAAACTTTTCTCTATTTTTAAAAATTTGGTTTGCTATAAAAATATTAAATTCATATGAGAATCTAGCAGGATGAACACCCCGAACTGTAAAATAATGCCAAGGAACTGGTAGAGTTTCCCACCCAGTGTTTGCATCGGTTACAAAATCCCAATATTCTCTACCATTCCATACAGACATACTTTCAATTTTTTGATTAATTTCTGAATAATTAAGACCCCACTGATTAACTGGGATTAATTGCTGCTTGAACATTTGATACGCCAAATGTCTATCTGATTCTGATAAAAACTGCTCAACAAATAATTCAACACTAGGAATTCCATTTGTCAAAATTGGAGCAATGATTGGATTTTCTTTAGTTATATTTCCTAAATTTTCTATGATGTAATCCCAAACATGTCTACTTATTAAAACATCATCATCTAACTTACAAGAATATTTGCAATTAGTTGATTGTGCTGTTTTTACTCTATCTAAATAATTACTATTATCATATTTGTATATGACCACTTCAATGTCTAGGTTTATTTGCTTGAAATAATCTATCCATGCGTCTACCACTGGCTGTTGCGCGTGAATACATAAACGCACTTTGTTTTTATTTTGTATGTTACAAATTTCATTTACCATTTTTTTAGTAAATGGAAACCTGTATTGTCTGTGTTCACATGATAATATATTAATTTGTAATTTATTTTCTGTCATATTTCTACACTTTCAAGTAATTTTATTTTTTCTTGGAATTGATGATAAAAACCATCATGAACAGTTACATCTTTTGGATTCCCTCTTCCATGAAAACCAAATGTATTATTTAAATTATATTCACATTCTGGTATTCTAGACTCTAAAGAAAATTTCATTGCAACACCGAGTGGTGCATATCTACAACCGTTTTGTGTAAAATAGTGATAATATTGATTAGTCAATTCACCATCTTCATGACCACCAAGAGGTTTAAGATTCTTTGTCAATTGTACAAATTTTTTACTCTTTAGAACAAATCCACCGTTTCCGACTCTATTAATTTGCCCATAATTTTTCCAAGGCGCACCAATATAATCATAGTTTAAAAATTCATCATTCCATAAATGAGGATTTATTATAAATCCATCATCATGAATTCCTATAAAAAAATCAGTGTCTACTATATTCGGTAATTCTCTGTATGTAAACAGAGAAGAACCCTCATGTGTATTTAAATTAGTGTATATGAAATCAATATTATTTGGAATTTTATCTGGTTTTTTGTCACTGACTAATATAATTTTTGCAAATTGTATTTCTCTAGAACTATAAAGCAAAGCTTTGATACTTTGTACCGGATCAACACAGTTTAATGATATTAAACTAACATTATTAAGTTTTAGTTTACTCATATATAATCCAAAAATTAATTAAAGAATCGATCAAGAACTGCTTGTATGTAGTCTAATTGTTCATCAGTGATAACTGGACTTGTTCCCAAGAAGAAAGTATCAGTTGTAACCTTTCTGGCGTTTGGGAAATTGTTGATGACATCATCTTGATTCATAATTCCAGAATACGCTGGCTGTAACATTACATTACCCGCAAAGTATGGTCTGGTTTGAATCTTATTATCTTCAAAGTAGTTCACAATATCCTTACGCTTGAAAGGCGCACCATCTTTGATCGTCAGAGCAAATGCAAACCAACTTGGATTTGAATGTTCTGTAGCCTTCGGAAGAATAAAGAACTCTTCATACTTTGCAAAGATATCACTCAGTCTCTTGTGATTGTGATTTCTCTTTTGAGTAATTGTTGGCAATTTCTTCAATTGAGCAAGCCCCATAGCAGCCTGCAATTCAATTGGTTTCATGTTATAACCAATCTCATCATAGACATACTTGTGATCAAACACCTCATCAGGCAGAGCAGGCAGCCAATTAGAGAATCTAGTCTTGCACATTCCATTCTTGAGAAGATTGGCTTTTTTACCTA
>Ga0099850_1000917_pt1 | contig 13691 bp, 28 predicted proteins | sample CB_VirMetaG_5_FD_79182 | JGI IMG/M metagenome (GOLD analysis project Ga0099850, IMG submission 79182) | Freshwater to marine saline gradient viral communities from Chesapeake Bay - CB_1508_1D Viral MetaG | ecosystem: Environmental > Aquatic > Marine > Coastal | place: USA: Chesapeake Bay... | reverse complement strand
TGAGGCTCACTGCCTCCTGTGGAAGTCTTTCGGCTGCGGCTTCTTCTTCGGGGCGGGAGGCTGTTTTATCTCCTAGAAAAAAGGACAGTCCTGGCAGGTAAAAGCATTTCCAGTCTACTTCTTGAAGGTCATACTTGAGTTTCATGTTCTTCTCTATCCTTCCATGTTAAGGCCTTTCCGCAAGAGATGGCCACTTCCCTGGCATCCCCAAAGACTTTAGGACTTTATCTGTCTACGAAGAATTTTCAATAATCCTTCAATATCATTAATTTCTTCTGTAGAATAATTATGCTTCCTTCCAATTTCGTTAATATTTTCAAACCAATACTTCCAGGTATGGCCCTGGCAACCTATGAATACATGAGCATCGGTTGCTGTAATGTGGTGTTTTTCTTGCTGAACAAACAAGCATTTAGTAACTACTGCCTTCCCATAGACCTTAGCCTCCCCATAGACCTTAGCATCCCCATAGACCTCAGCATCCCCATAGACCTTAGCCTTCCAGTAGACCTTAGCATCCCCATAGACCTTAGCATCCCCATAGACCTTAGCGCTTCTATAAACCCAACAGTATCCGTCCTGGCTTAGGTTTTTCTCAGATTCAATCCAGCCTCCTAAATCGCCTGCCATCACAAAACCAAAGTCCCGCAAAGCTCTTACCTGCCAAAGCCCATCTTCCCTTTGGTTTACCAACTCATATTTCTTATTCATTTCACTCTCCCTTGTTTAAGTACACTTCCCGTTCTGCCTCTCGTCTCAAGGCCAGTCCCCGATAGTGCTTCCCGTTGTGGTACGTCCACTTCTCAAACTCCAGGGCAGCCTCTTCAATCCGCCCCTCCAATGTCAACTCCCACAGGAAACTACGAAACAGCGCACCGTGCCCAACGTTGTAGGCAAAACTTAAAAGAGCAGCCTTCTGACTATGGCTGCAGCCAGGACACCGATGCTTAATGCGATGATACAATGGTCTAAGGTACTCAAGCATCCTCCTCTCAGCCTCTTCGGCGGTTATCTCCTCACCTTCGTAAGACTCAGTGCCGTACCCAATGGACCACCTATCGGGACCATCTGGGTACGCATTTAACCGAAGACCCTCATGCTCCCTGATTAAGTTCAGGGCCTCTTGTGGAATTCCTTCGGTTGAGATTTCTTCTTGGGCTTGCCTATCGTCCGCCATTCCTTGGGGCAATGCTTGCACTCGGAGATAGGACTTATCCACTTTCCCAACTTAGCAAGGTCCTCCGCTTTAAGTGAGGTCTCTTGCCTCATGTGTTCCAGAATTTCTGAGGGAGTCATAGGAAACCCACTGCCGTGCATGTGCCTGACCATCCTTAAATTTTCTGCCTTGAGGTTATTAAATATTTCCTCGGCATCCCACATGTTAATAGTAAAACTTCCAAATACCTGCATCACAGAATGCGCAGAATGGAAAGTTATCTTTACAGTTGGCAGGTAGTAACGATGCGTGCAGTACGGAAGTAGTATCTGCAGGGCAGCGCTTGCAGCATACTCAATAATGCAAGTCTTACCTTTAAGTCTGTCGCCCACTGCAAACGCCGTGTCAATAATGCCGCCCTTAGAATTAAAGATGTAGAACTCGCTCTCTTCGATTGGGTAGAAAAGACCAATGTCTCCAAGCTGAGGAGTCTCAATTCCTTCCAGAACAGTACGTGGAAATGTTTGCTTTTCTGGCTCGGCCCGAGCAACACCAAAGAACAAAACAAATAGAATAAAAAGTAAACGCATTAGCGCCTCCGTATTGAGTAAGAGTCAAGCCACCACTGAGGCAACATGCCCCGGCCGCGTGCCTGTTCTATAAGTCTACCAAATGAAGAATCCAAAAGCAAAGTTTCCCCGTAGTCATCGGCACCTCTGCAAATACGACCGCAAGCCTGGAGCACAACTTTCAGTGATTCCCACAAGTACCAGTCTGAATCTGTCTCTGCCCGGTAGGATATGACAGGTTCAGCTAAAGAAGGGTAAGGAACCTTGGTCACTAGCTGCCACTGATAGTCACTACCGGCCAGGTCAATCCCCTCGTAAAGTCCCGAGGCCAGGAAGACTGCCTCCCCCTCCGCTGCCCGGAAGGCCTGGTACATTTCCGTCTTGTTGTCCCTATCGTGGGACATTAAGCGCGGGTGAGAAAGAAGCCCCTGGAGTTTGGCGGCCACAGCATAGGGGGCATGGATGATACCCTTACCTTTGCGGGTCTCCAAGCACTCCTGAATATAGGCAGCAATCTTCGGCAGCGTCTCCTCCTGGTACTTGAAGGACATGTTCCCTACCGACTCTAGCACCACCGGCCTTCGCTCTGCCGGGATGGGAGAGGGTAGGTCGATGACGTGCGTGCGTCTCTTTTGTAGTCCCAGTTCCTTCAAGTCCTGCCAGTTCATGGTAGCCGAGAGGAACACAAGCTTGCGCACCTTGGCCTCAGGCCAGAGGATAGGCTTAGCATTGGAGATATCTAAAGGCTTAAGGCTCAGGCACTCCCTCTCCTCTCCCCGGTATGGTTGCATCTCCCGGACAATCAGGAACTTCCTCTTGAGGCCTTCCAACTCAGCAGCAAGTAGCTTCAGCTTGGGCCTCTGCTCTAGCATCGGGTGGGTTGTCACCCATTTGTGAAGAGTAGCGTAGGTACGCACCCAACTGGGGAATTCATAGTCATGTTTCCAGAGTCGTGTGGCCAGCGAAGAGCGAACCAACTCCAGTGTTTGGTGCGCTTCGTCGAACACCACTACATCCCGGTACAACTTTGAGGACATGTAAGTGTAGTAGTTAGCCAGCACTTGAGGACGCTTGAAGGTAGCCTTCATTGCCTTAAGGTAACAGCACTCCTGGGCATCACACATCCGGCCCAAGGATTGCTTCACATCCTTACAGGTACGTGGCGGAGCGTCCGGGTCCCGGTCCTCAATGAGACACTCATACTGACTTTGCGCTTTTAGGCAGTGCAGCTTAGGGAACTCGCTAGCGTACTGCTCCGTAAGGATGCGGGTTGGGGTTGTGATACAACTACGTTGGCGGTGTTTGGACCAGGCCCACTGAGCGATGGTGTAGGCAACGCGGGACTTGCCTGCCCCAACGGCAAGGCCCACCAGGAAAACGTCTGCCTTGTCCCAATTGGCCTCTAGCTGGAGCAGAGCCTCCCGCTGTACTGGCCGAGGCACGCCAGGGAAATAGTCTAGGATTGACTCAGTGCGCTTTAGCTTTGGCGTCCAACTCATGAGGTGACCCTCCTATGCCGGCCTTAGCCCGCTTGAAGTAGGTGACTGCTTCCTTACCGTAGCTCCTTCGCAGGTGTACACATATATCAGCCGGGTCGGCAATGTCAACCAGACGGGGAGCCCCCAAGCCAACCGACTCCCGAATCATGCTAGTATGGAACTGGGTCTCTACCGTAATACGGATGCTATCCGACAATTGGAACTCCACAATCTCAGCTACTTCCGCCTCGTCAATGTCTGTAATTACGGGATTCATATATGCACCTCCAATATTTGGGTTAGAAATAAAATCACTACTGCGGCCAGTAATATCAAGGTCATACAAAAAACCTCACTTAGTACTTGACAAGATTTTCGACCTAGGTATAATCGCTCGTAGAGCGCAAAACTAAAAGTTAACTTTCTTTTTTTCCTGTTTTTTTCTTTCCGTTCTATGCCCGCCACGGTGGAGCATTACTAAGCTAGGTACTACTACAGTGTAGCCTACTAAGCTATAGCCCCCCGCAATGTAGCCCTACCTAACCTAGCCCTACTGCATCCTAGCCCCTGGCCTAGCAGTATACTCCCTTAGCTTACCCTCCAGCACCTCGCATCTACGCTCCAGTAACTGAAGGTAAGTGTAAGCCATAGCCAATGCATCATACTCATCTCCGTACTGACCCCTAAGCTTAATGGCAAACCCAGCCTTAGAGACTCTGCTCTTCCAGCTGCGAGGAGTAATCTCTGTAATAGGCACATCCCCCAGCGCTCCGAAGACTACGCCTATGCTCCTGTGCAAATTGAGTACTCCCTTGGTACGGAAGCCTGCATCGCCTGGCCCTCCGCCCCTGCCCATAAAGGGAGGTATGTTCTCAATGACTAGGCCAGACAATTTCGGAGAGCCGTCCGGGTTGCGGTACTCTTCCCGAAGGAGCGAGTCCAGGTAGTGCAGCCTTTTGGGTGCTTCCTTGAGAGGTATCTGGTAGTGCCCACTCTCAATGAGATAGCCATCCTTTAGTAGGCAGAACCCGGGCATACTTTCCTGGCTGCCCGAGCTAGGGTCAATGACTAGTACCAGGCCACTACAACTGTCCATAATTCACCGCCTTCCTCAAATGGGTAGGAACTAAGTCGGGCAATTCGGAACTCCTGTTCCCTGCCTTCAAGCTTTTCTAACCAGCGCTGTGCAGTCTCAAGGTTAACTGCATCCGTGTACTTTACCCGCCTAGTCCCAGGAACCAAAACAGCGTAGAAGCTGTGCTCTTCCCAGACTCTCAGAAAGGAATCAGTAAGTCCCGCCATTGTTCCCTCAGAGGTGAAAGGTTGCCGAGTGTGTCCGGTACGCGAAGGGAAAGAACCTTCTCTTCAAAAACCTCAGGTGTCAGCCGTTCCCAGCTGGGCAGGAACCTATCCAGGTCATCCAGTACCACGTCTAGTACGTAGTGTTCAACGTATTCTTGCCACGTGTGGAAGCGTTCCGGTAGTGGGTAGCTAGCCATGACGCACTCATCAATTAAAAACTGTCTCACATCTGCGTTATTCATGGGTATTAAGTCTCCTCTTCGCTGACTCTAGCAACTCAGGGTAAACTAACCGCTCTCTCAGAATGTGAAGTAGCACATCCTTTTTAACTCCGGAGAAGAAAGCCAGCCGTTCGATAGCTTCCAAGTCTGTGAGCAGTGTCTTCCCTGCAAGGTACCTAGAAATATAGGATGGGTGCTTGTCCAACACATCGGCGATGTACGCCAGAGAAATACCACAATGTACTTGAAGGTACAGCAATGTACATATAGTGCCGATGGCAGTAATCGGCGGAGTAGGGTAGAGCCCTTTCAGCCACTCTCTAGTAACTGCATGGGCCTCAAAGAAAGTAAGGCCCGGCCCGGCATTAATAGTACCGAATCCATGCGGCAAGGTAATCATGCCCGTAGTTGAATTATAGCGCACAGCTTCCCCCTCTTCACAAAGAAATCAGAAAGGTATGCCCGAAGCTGCAGCCCTTCCGGCCATTCCGCCCAGTCCATAGCAGTCTTGTCCTCGCTCCGGTCAAACCAGTCTCGCAAGTGTTCCTTGTTAGGTTTGTATTTAGGATTCACGTAACCGGGAAAGGCTCTGTGCCAAAGCACAGCAGCAGTGTTAAGCTGTTTTGTATTCATTGGTTAGCCACCTTCTTAACTTCTTTGGGAATTACTATGTAGTCACTGCCTTGCTTTGTAACAGTCACAGTATCGGCCAGTTCCACCAGTATCTTACTTAGTTCCTTGTCGCTGCCTGTGGCTAGGGTAGTGTAAACTCCACCCATATATACTAAAATTCTTTTCATGATAATACCTCCTTAGTGATGCGAGTAATCATTTCCTTATACTCGGCATCAGTTAATTTTATAGGGTACAATATGCCTTTGAGTTTCTGCGCGGCTAGCATCCCAGTACCTTCCGGACTCATACTACCTTGCCGCCATTTGCTCTTGACCATGTTTCCGTACTTGCCTTCAGTAGCTACCCGCCAGTAGTAGACAATAATGTTCTCTCTATCCACAGGTATACATTCAAATGTGTAAACCTGTTCTTTAGTTTGGATGAATCCTAACATCGTAATACCTCATCGCTTCCCGCAGGGAACTAGCGGCTTAGTTGCCTAGCGATGTTCCCACTTCCGATTCCACCAGACAAAGTGAAACATGGAACAACATCGTATCTTTATAATATACCTTTGCGCCACACTGTGTATAGAACAATTTGTAGTTCTTGCCAGTAATATCAGAAAAGTTAAGTACTTTCATTGCTTGCCCTCTTCTGTAATCAAGTTAATTACTCGGCTATAGTCATCCCAAAGCTCGTCAACTATAGTGAACCCTTTTGCTTCCAGTTCAAATACAAGGCCATCCACATCTCCAGCTTCCACGTTACGCGCCACAAACTCGCCATTTAACATTACATTATACTTAGTCATTTTCAGAGTTCCCCCAGATTTGATGTGTGTGTACCATGAAGTATTCTTTTCTGTGTTCTAGTTCCTGCAAGGCATCCTGCACTATCCGCTCAGGGTAAGACTTTACAAAGTCCTGCAGTGCAACTACTGCCCGTTCCCTAGCCTCTGTCTCAACAAACCATTGATGCCCTTCTGCGGCATTAAAGTAGCTAACCTCACTAAGCAAATGCCTAAGCTTGTCAATCATGCAACCCGCTCCAGGTTAAGTGTCTTGTGTGTGTCCGTCCGGTGATTTAGCCAGCAAGTTAAAACCGTCCAGCGTCCGCCCCTACCAGGGACAAGCACTAACACGGCATCCCATTCCGAGCACTGACTATATCGAGCTACTACCTTACGTACCGTGCTTCCCTCAACCTCGCACTCAACCCCTTGAGCCCGAACTGGCACGGCCGAAATTAGGCACACTTGCTTTTGCTTGCTCCGCTCCGTAGCGTGCCGTGTCCAGGAGAGAGTACCGGCCGGAAGCTTAAACCCGGCCAGTTCGGGATGTGTAGCGATGTTTAGTGTAGTCATGTGTCATCCCCTTACCATCTAGATACAATTAGTGCTTCATTCCCCTGGTCATCACGCAAAAGCATCGGTCTGTGTGCCGGGCTATTTTTATCAAATACCAAGGTAATAGTTCCATTCTTGTCCGCCAAGTCAGCCATGGCCGACACAATTCTTTGCAGGTTTTTTGCGTCAAAAGTAATGTGGAGACCTTCTCCTTTAGGGAAAGCTGCATCGTAAGGCGGATACTTTCCATAAGGTACCAGTTCCACATCATCAACCGCCACAGTTTCCTGCTTTTGGGCACTAGATATTTTAGCCAGAGTTTCCGCGTCAGTTTTGGAAACATGTTTAGTTTCCGTCACTTCGGCAGGAACAGACAGAAGAATAGCGGAATCTGAAACAACGGCCCGCTGCTTGTCCTGGTCAAAATGTACTACGTTAGCATACCAACGTCTGTTATTTTTCGCCGCCAGTTTCGCCAGTGTTTTGAGTCGCTTGGTTGTAATCTTGTTCATGCTTCAATCCTTTCAGTTTGGAGTTCCTGGTTAAGTGCCCGCATCGCCTGTGCCCTAGTCCCATATGCCATAAACTCGCCGACTGTGCTCACTGTCCCATCCGCTGTCTGCTGTCTTACGGAATATGCCCTAACTCCGTTCGGCCCTTTCTCACTACTCACAAACAGAGCCCGGCCATCCGCGTGCCGATAGGCTACATGCGGCAGGCGAGTCTTGAAAAATCTCATTGAGGCAGTGTCAAACCAGTGTCCGCGGTGTGCTACAATAACATCCCTAATATCGATTGTGTTGTTCATGAGTTACCCCTTCCGTGCTTCGATGTACATGGCAAGCAAGCCAAAGACTGAGAATAGAGTGATGAATGTGATGAATGAATTCAAAGCTTCGTAGTTCATTGGTGCATCTCCTTTTTAGGCGGCCAAACTGCCGATTATTGTTGTAAGCAGCGTCTCGTTTCGTTGCTCAAACGCGACAGGACTGCGCGAACGGGTAGCCAGTACTTCATTTGCCACGTTCCAAAGAGACCACACGTCTTGACTTCCGTCCTGTATTCTGACCGGCGCCAAGAAACGTCGCCTAATTTCTTCAGCGACTCTACCTTGGGCAATCTTAGGCAATACGGCATCGACTTCCTCAAGGGTTAGCCTTCGGGCAGTTAATTCTTCAAGGTTGCGGAACCCACCTTCAAGACTCATCTCCAGCCTCTCAAAAAACCCACTGAATTCAGTCTCAAACTTCGGACCAACAACATGACGCAATTTCACCGTGTCAAAAATACTACCTAAAGCCATGCCGTTACTGCAGACCAGTCTAAAGAACCCAAGCTTGGCTTGAAAGGTACTCTCTCCCAGGTGCGAATTCCAAAGCAGCAATTGAGGAATAATAGCAGTCCCATGTAATCCCTGAATTGGGACACTTTGAAGAGGTACCCGCACAAATTCTTTAGTACTTTTACCTCTTGCTCGTACGATTGTAATCTCATCCGCCCGCGTGTTTCTAAAATGAGAGTGAGCTATCGTCAGGTCAGGGCTGACGATGTTTCGCAACTGAAGCCCCCGGATAACCTCTACGGTGTTAACTGATTGGTACATGAGAATTGTCCTTGTGTTAAGCCGCAACATTAGCGGCGGTGATTGAAGACATCAAACGCGAAAACCCCTCTGCGTTTAAAACAAATCCAGTATCAGAATCGGTCCCCCGTGCCGGACCTTTCGCCTTAAGTACAACGAGACGGCCGGTTGGGCCTTTGCCATCCAAGAATCTAGCGTCGTGCAGGTCACCGTTTAGAGCAACCTTGCCTAAAGCTTCAAAGTCCACCTTAACTTTGTGTCCAACTACTACGGCAACGTTTGCTCCCATCGCCAATAAGCGTTGGGCAACTACTGCATTGGTATCACTACGACTAAAGGTCAAGTGATAGTTGCTAGGCAGTTCGCCACGTGCCCACTGTGCAGCGCGAGCAGGCACCTTAGTGTAATCATAGAATTGAATCTCAGGAAATTCCCCGATAATTCCAAGCTTTACCCAATCAATGTCAGACGTACCGTTTAAACGAACAGCAAGGGACTTACCAGCTTTTCGTGTACGCTTAAGCGCAAGTGTCAGTTCCTTCCGAAGTTGAGTCAAAAACTCCGCCTGTCTCTCGACAAATTGACGCGTCTTTCTAACACGCGCCTTGTTTACATTTTCAAATATGGCTGCCCGGCCGGCATAGAACAAACATCCGGCACGACATGCCGGTGTTGATGCCGGACAGAGTGATACTGAACTAGCGACAGTTGCTGGTGCCAGATATAAAATAAGTGTCTCCCAATCCCGGCCAAAAACATCATGCGTTTTAGCTAGTTTAGCATTTGATACATCTTTACTAAGTAAGTTACTCATGAGTTACCCCTTCCGTGCTTCAATGTACATAGCAAGCAAGCCAAATGCAGAAAATAAAGTGATAAGTGTGATAAATGAATTCAAAGCTTCTAGTTCCATGGGCATCTCCTATTTTCGGTTTCGTTCCGTCTCAGGAACTCATCAGGCAGCTAAGCTGCGACCGACTCCCTACCGGACTGACCGGCCTCACCTAGTGTGAGTGAGAGAGTAACTGGAAGTTGGCTATCACCAACCTGGCCCCGAGCGCCAGAAGGGAGCAGAGGCGGGAGTCTCACCGGCGTACTTCCTTCATTTTATTTATCGCCATTTGCCGAAAAAACTTTAGCCCCAAGCCCCAACTTTTTTGAAACTGCCCGACAACGTAGAAGTAAAACTTTAAAGGCGAGGGGCGGCCACGGAAACGCGGCCCAAGACTGGCCCATAGCTGGCCCAAGACTGGCCCAAGATGCCAGAGATGCTAGGGAAAGGGACTATGGACCTCTGTATATTAGATAGGTAGGAGCAATGCCGCCCCCACCAACTGCCTACACACACCCCTCTCGCGCACGTATATGCACAAGTGGGGTTGCTGTGTTGACCAGTTGAGGATTCCACTCTCTACACTCGGGGCAATTCCAGGGAAAGCCGGACCCCTACCAGGCAAAAAAAGCCCCAGTTGGGCGGGGGGTACCAGGTGGAGTATTGGGCTCCGGTGTCCCCTCACCCTGTCCATTCGGCCAGTAAGGGAACTCCTCGCCCAAGTTAACCCACGAGAATGTCGGGGGGAACTATGGTAGGCTCTAACTACGTGTAATTAAGACTATTACTTGGGAGGGGAAAGAGGGAGCCTTCTGGGGGGACGGTGAAGGCCACCTCTTCCTTAGGAGTGTGTGGCGCACCAGAGGGTGGCTGCCGCGTGGGTAACCACCCGAAGGAGGTGCTAAAAAAACATTACCCTATCCCCCGTCACGTGTCAAGTCTCTTGACAGAACTGTCTACTCTTGATACACTCTCCTGTGATTGCACTAAGGAGGATGACACGGTGCGTACTAACATGAAACACTTCAAACTTCTTACATACCTGCTCTACTGCCCATCGGAATCAATCACCTTCGAGGCAAAAGAGAACAAGGGCTGGAAGTTGGAAGTGCTGAACATGACTCAGTTGGCAATTGACTTGGAGATGCAAAGCACCAGAGTCCGAAGAGCATTTGAGGACTTGCGAAAAGCTGGCCTTGTTTCTAAACTCCGATTCAAGTACAATAGGGTCGAGTGCTTCCTGAAAGCTCCCATTCAGCTGGAGGAGTGACCATGCCCTCGGATAAAGCAGTCAAGAGTGTTAGCTTTACGGCGGAGCCACCGGCACCGTCCGAAATAGGTAAACTCGCCGAAGCAGTTGGAGCTAGCTTCTCTCCCTCCGCAGACCAAAGAAAAATAAAAGCCCGGTTCTGGACTCTCATGCAATCCGCCCCCTTTGGTACCCGTCCAGAAAAGATGGGCCCAGAGGAAATCATCCGCAAGGTGCGGGCCCCGGCGCTTGCCAACTGGTGGAAGGTGCCCGGCTTCAAGGACTGGTTTCTGAACCACACAGAGCACCAAGAGCGTCTGGAGTATCTCTTTGACTTGGCCCTAAACGCAGCGGAAGACATCCTCTGTAACACGGACCCAAAGGCCCAGAGTGCCCGAGTCAACATGGTCAAAACAATCGCCGAACTGGCCAGGAAAATGCCCACCAAGCAGCAGACGGTGGTCCTAGACCGAGAAGTAGCCAACATGAGCGAAGACCAACTACGCGAGTTCATAGCCCGCGCCAAAACCCAAATTGTGGACGCTGAGGAGCCAGCCCAGCTAGAAGGAGACGTGGAATGAGCGCCACCTTCCAGCCACCAGTGAAGCTGCACCCAGGAACCCAGCGCACCATCCTGGACGTTAGCCCAACTGCAGCAAGTACCCATACTGTTTGGTTTGAGAACCAGGCAGACTCCATTCTGCTCACTCTCTTTGTGAATTCCTCCGCAGGGGACGTGAACGTAAGTCTCTATAGTGTGACTCAAGGGGGGTCCGGCCGAAACTCCTGTCCACGAACTGCAAATTCTCTCCTTCCCTACGGTCAGCGGTCCGACAACGACACTCCTAGTGGAAGTGGCCTCAGTCACAACAGCTAGACTCAAGCTAGTGGCAACCACCACAGACTCGGCTAACTTCGAGGTCCAAGCTAGGGCCATCAACGGCGGAGCCAGCGACGTCCGAGTGGTCACCACGCCTACTCTGTACTCTACCTCCATTCTGCTTCCAGCAACGGAGCAGAGTTACACCTTGCCTGTGGGTACCCGCTGGTTCTCTATAATCAACCACTCCATCCGGGACCTCCAAGTCTCCTACACGCTGGGTCAAAGCGGCACAAACTACCGAGTAATTCCCCGGGGCACCTGCACAACCCACCCGGGGGTTGACAGCACTGCCGCAATTACGATATACATGCAAGCAGCTGCCTCTGGCGGCAGAGTAGAAATAGAAAGTTGGGCATAAGCCCCTAAGGAGGATGCATGCAAATTAAAGACGCTATCTCAATTTTACTTCAAATTATCGAGTCCCACCAGATTACTATCCAGGGAAAACAAATTCCTCTGGCAGCTCAGGCCCTGCAGCGCGCAGCTGAATTCGTCCAAGAGTCGGAAGAATCCGCACCAGCAGTGAAAAATCCGAGCTGAAATTTTTCCCTTGACCTACCCTTCCTGACGTAGTACTCTTTGGGTTGGTCCGGCCAAATTCGGTCGGCCAGCACCAAGAAAACAACACGTCACTTGAAAAGTTTAAGCTTTTTTTCAACTCTACCATTGGCGAAGACGACGAAGTAAAAGCGTTTCTTGCCACCAATGGAGGGGGACTGCTGACGTCTACGACGGCCGGTGGGAAGGAAGCTCTCGACGTCAACATCGCAGCTAGCGACATTTCAATCAATGTTGCAGAAAGCGACGTGTACGCCGAAGACTCTGCCCATAGCAGCGGAGACGAAGGTGCCTTCATGCTGGCGGTCCGACGCGACGCCCGCGCAGTTGGCTCTGACGCCGACGGAGACTACAGCTCACTCAACGTCAACGCTTCCGGCGAACTGTGGGTTAAGGACGCAGACGTCCTGGCTCAGCTGCAGTCCGGCGTGACCATTAGCGACGGCGGTGGCTCCATCACAGTTGACGGCACAGTGGCTGCTACCCAGAGCGGAACTTGGTCAAACCAAATCACTGACGGTGTAGACACTCTTGCAGTGAATGCTGATGGGTCTATCAATACCCAGGCCACGTTGGCAAACGTAGAGTTTATCGGAGGAAATCTCTCAGTTGCAGATAGTGTTCTTCTTAACTCATTGGCACAGCCTGCGGTTACTACGACCGAAGTAGCGGTATCGGCTGTCTCCAATCAAAAGAAACTGACTATCCAAAACCTGTCTAACGAAGATATTTACTACGGACCAACTGGCGTAACAACCAGCTCCGGGCTGCTCCTTCCTAAAAAATCTTCGTTGGAAATTGACGCGGCCGGTGACCTGTACCTCATCGCGGGTGCAGCTCTTCCAGCTAACAGTGTACGTGTGGCGCATTGGTCCGCTACCTAAGGTAGTTGACTTTTAAGTGACCAGGCCCCATACTGCCTTTCAGGAGGTAGTTATGGGGTTTTTAGTTTGTACAAAATGTAAAGAAACAAAGACTTGTGAGTTATTTGCCAAAAGAAAAGACACGCCTTCGGGGTTTCGTAAAGAGTGTAAGGAATGTTTACGGGCCGCACACCAAAAGTACAGAGCTAAAAATTTGGATAAAATTAAAGCCAAACAAGCTGAGTACTGGAAACTTAACAAAGAAAAACTAGCTAGCTCAAATGCGGAGTGGAAACAAAAAAACGCGGAAGCCCATAAAGCTCAGCGCAGACAGTACTACCTTGCCAATTCGGAGAAATTAAAGGAACTGGCAAACTTAAATTACCAGAAAAATAAGGAGGAGAAGATATTAGCGGCAAAGGCTTACTACCAAAAAAATAAAGAGCGCGTATCTCGCCGAAAAACAGAGTGGGCTAAAGCCAAGAGAGCAGAAAGTTTACACTTTAGACTACAAGCAACATTGCGAGCCCGTCTGTATGAAGCGATAAAAAATAAACAAAAAAGGGGCTCAGCAATTAAAGACCTAGGCTGCTCTATACTAGAGCTACAAACGCACCTAGAATCTCAGTTCCAGCCAGGAATGACATGGGAAAACTGGACAAAGGACGGTTGGCATATAGACCATATTCGTCCTCTGTCCAGCTTTGATTTGACTGACCCGGAGCAACTGAGGCAAGCATGTCACTACACAAACCTACAACCTCTCTGGGCGGCTGACAATCTCTCTAAGGGCGCACGATTCATCTCTGCCTAAGTATTGACCTTCCAAGAAAGAAAGCGTACACTGGCTCCGTGGCTCTAGCCCCGGGGCCTTTTTTATTTGGAGGTACTCCCAATGTCAAACTACATCGAAATTACGAAAGACGACCAATTCAAAATCAAGGCCGTCAAGGCACTGCTCGAAAATCACGCAACTTTTGGCAATATGAACAGGGCCCAAGTCGGAGCATTCAATGCCGTAATCGAGTTTGCCAT
>Ga0099850_1000916_pt1 | contig 13698 bp, 20 predicted proteins | sample CB_VirMetaG_5_FD_79182 | JGI IMG/M metagenome (GOLD analysis project Ga0099850, IMG submission 79182) | Freshwater to marine saline gradient viral communities from Chesapeake Bay - CB_1508_1D Viral MetaG | ecosystem: Environmental > Aquatic > Marine > Coastal | place: USA: Chesapeake Bay... | reverse complement strand
CACCAGTTTTGGTTTGGTAATCATCAACACCACCGATTACGAAGTTTGCTTCACCACGCAGTTTGGTGGTAGTGGAGAATTGGGTTGCTTCAAGTTCGGCAACTTGTGATTCCAGACCATCTACACGACCCTTGAGAACTGCAAGTTCTGCACCAAACTCATTGAGAAGTGCTTTCAGTTCATCAGTAACTTCAGTTACACGATCAAGGCAAGCATTGAGAAGTGCTGCTGCCTCATAACGGGTCATTGCACGACCACCACGGAAGGTACCGTTAGGATAACCAGCAACACAACCATAACGCTCTACGAGGTTACTGAGTGCCTGATATGCCCAATCGGTTGGTTGCACATCAGAGAATTGAGTGACGCTTGTGACCTGCTCAGAAGAGGTATATTGGTTGACTGCTGCCATATTAAGGTCTGCGGCATTCGCAGCAACAGGAGCAACCATACCCAGAGCAACGGGTGCAAGCATCAGTTGTTTGAGTTTCATAAAAGTGTTTTAGTACTAAACGACATTTAGATTATTAAGAATTACAACAGAATTCTTAAGTACTTATTTAGTATAGTGGGTAACCGAAAATATGTCAAGCGCGTGCTGAAGAATTTTCGGTTATCCGACCAAGATATGGGTCATAATTCATATATTCTCTAATATCAACATCAGCACCCGACTGTTGCCACCAATTGAGCAAAGCATCGTGCGGTCCTTTATGGAAGATACTAAGATGGTCTGTATGAATAGCAGAACCCATATCCAAGTTATAAAGAAATAGTGGAATGGTATAAGTCTTACCCGTTTCCAAAATAGTATCTTCAGAAACTGCTCTAGGTTTTACTCCATTATCAAGTTTATACTTATCTCCACGTATATGATTTTTCATAAGTTTAGCAGCGTGATGCCTGCTAATCAAATAAATTGCAGCAGAGAAATCATTAATAAATTTCAAATGCAATTTGACATGAATATCTCCAGTACAAATTGTAGTTAGTTGAACACAATCCCAGTCATAAGGAAGTAAAGAAAAGAATTCTGTCCAAGTAAAATTCCAGTATTTTGCAATATCAAGATTTGCATCGTCTTCAAGAATCAGACAATAATCGTCATTTGTATTTTCATAGAAATGCTTGATTGCTTTTAAATGAGACAGACAACACCCCAATTCATTTTGAGAAACGTTGTCTGGAATTCTTCCCTTTAAATTAGAAGAAACATCATCAACTCTACCATCATATCCAGAAATACGAGTATGATTTTCTATCTCCCAATATTCAAATTGAGATTCCATATACTCACGTCGATGAGTATCTGCATCCAAATTCAACCAATAGATTTGTGGAAGACCTTTGAGTTTAAATACTGATTTGTTCTTGTCCATCATCCAAAATACTTAACAATTTTTTCCCTATCACCTTTGATATAACTTATACATTCTTTTAAATCATCTGGCAAATTAGACCACAAGTTTGCCATTTCTTGTCCTGCTTCTTCTTTATTATAGTTTGTTCCCTGTGCGTGTTGAATTTGATGATCGTAATCTCTAATAACTGGTCTTTGCATAATAAAAGAGATTGCATTCATTACAAGGTCCCAACCCCATCCCATTTTCATAGTTTCTGGAGTCATAATTTCAGAAAGATTTCTTTTATAAAAATCATTGATTACATCTCTATGAATAAACCACACAGTTTCATCCGTACAAGCAACCATCTTAATATTCGAATCTTCCGATTCTAATCCATTAATATCCGTCTGGTCTGGAGTATACCAAACATTGGTTACATCTGGGGCATAGACTCCCCATTCATAAAGATTATAATACTTTCTTGCATTATTTACAAGCTCTTTCCATTTGTCATATTGCGTGTCACCTTGAATATGAAGAAGAACTTTCTTATCGTCTTTAAAGAGTTCAAGTGCTTTAGTAAACTGGGAGGTGAAATATGCAGAGTCTCCTAAATCAATCCAACCTTCTCTGGTATTATTATCATCGCTATTAATTACAGTAACATCATCAAAGATTTCTTTTAGAGCATCTTCAATAGCACAAGTCTTTTCAAACTGACGATTCCAATTGAAAATGAAAGGTTGAATATCTTTGATTCTAATTTGGGGGAATCTTTCCAAATATCCTCTACTATTCAGGTCAGCATGATCTCCGTGGTCATTTCTGGTATTCAAGTCTTGATATAAAATCTCTAGATAAGGATTAAGAATACGTGCATAGTTTGTAATATTGGAAGACTTGCCAATGATAGTTTTGCACGTTGACAGCGTAGTTGCATCAATCAACACTTCATCCCCAGCAAGAATTCTTTCAGAACTATTAGGTTCTGCTTGAATGGAATAGTGAAGACCTGCAGTGCTCATAGTGCGTTGATGGTCATAGTGATGAATAGTAACTTCTGGGAAATACTTCTTAAATTCATCAATGATATTAGTCTGGTCTGTAGTTAAGAATATACAGTCGTAACCACCAGAATTATACTCTTCCTCTGCTGCTTTTAGGTATTTTTCAACAGCAACAAATTCGGTGTGTCCTACTCCATCTGTTCCACGATAATGTACCCCAAGAGCATTCTCATATCTTTCTTTAGGAATAGAATCAATTTTTGATTGCATCCTTTTATTATAAGGCAAGAACTTTTGATACTTTTTCAAATCAAAGTCTCTAAAAGATGCCCAAGGATAATCACAATCCCATCCATCTTGTGCATTAAAAACTTTATTAGCATCATCAGATACTTTAGATGAATCAAACCAATTGTCTGGGGTTCCATACAACATAAACATTGATGGAGAAACGCATACCTGATTAAGGTCTACACCTTTACTTTCAAGTGTTCTAAAACTTGTCAAGATAGTAAGATAGTTTGAAAGGAATCCTCGATGCATTCCCTCAATCAATTTAATTTCAAAACTCATTCTAATCTCCTTTAATTACGCGGTAACTATCTTCATCGAAGTGCTGAGTTGAAAACTCAAACAACTCAGTATCCTCAAGAGCAATCATTTGATGACGAAGACCACGATAGATATGGAACTTATCACCTTTTTTTAGAAAAATTATATTCGCAAGTTCTAAATTATCGTCTTCCGAATATAGCAACTTTATACATCCAGACTGAATATAAAAAGTTTCGTCTTTTAATTTATGATAGTGCCACGAGCACTTTCTTCCTTGTGCAAAGTATAAAAGTTTGCCACAATACTCTTCGTTATTTACAATCCATTTTTCGAATCCCCAACCTTTGGGAACAAATTCAATTGAAGAAGTCATTGTCATTAATTCCTTTGTCATCTATATAGATATCCCCAGAGGGTTTACCTAAAAATAGTTCGTGATACTTGCATCCCCATTCCCTCAGTTGCAATTCAGTAATATCTCTAAATCTTGCATCTGCTAACTTTTGATTATTATCATATCTACCCATACCTCTTGCGGTAAGATAAACTATGTAATGACCTTCATCATACAATTTATTAATAAAAGCAATCCTATCTCTTTTAGGAGAAGAACTTTCATAATCTTGATGTTCTAACTTATCACATATAGTTCCATCAATATCAATTACGTATTTCATCTATATCATCCTTTGTTAAAACGTATGTTCCAAAATTAGAAACAGCAATAGATGCAGCCTTGTTGGCATATGGAATTGCTTTTTCTATTGTACCACATTCAAGATAAAAGTAAACCAATGCAGATAAAAAGGTATCTCCCGCACCAACTACATCAAAGACACCTACTTTTTCGCCCGGATACAAAACACCATCATATTCAGCACCAGCAGATCCTCTAGTAATAATCAAGTTATCATGCTTACTTTTTAAAAGTTTTGATTCATTATCATTGATTTTGATAAAACAATTACTTTCAGGTAGAACTGTTTTCTTACTATCAACAAATATAGGGAACCTTGAGTTGAAGACTATTTCGAATAATTTTTGATGAGTTACAAAGCCCTTATCATAATCAGATATCACAATTGCATCGTACTTTTCATTAGGTATTTCATAATCCATAGGAGAGATTTTATCTTCGACATCAACTCTAAGTATCTGCTGATTATACTTTTCGTCGATATATCTTGTCTTAACTATTCTTTCCTTGTTGGTGAGCATATAAACTTCCATACCAAAGGATGAAAGATTATTTCTAACATTCCATGCCATACCATTTTTGGTTTCTTTACGACCAAATTTTAAGATAGGTACTGGTGCTTCTGGATTTAATCTTTCGCAAGTTCCGTAGACATATTCATCAACGCAACTATCTCCGATTAATAATATCTTGTATGGTTTTTGTTGTGGCATAATCACCTATACGGTCAAAGAATATTAGTTTTGCAGCATAATAAGAACCTATAACAGATTTACCTTTCCAGTCAGAACCTACAACCATTATATCAGGTTTAAAAGATTTTACCAATCCCTCAAGTTCCTCATCACTTGAAAAGAGTTTTACTTCATCTACTGCTTTTAAATTTTCTAGAAAAAATTTTCTTTCTTCTTGATTATGTATAGGTCTTGTGGGACCCTTCTTTTCTCTTACTCTTTCATCAGTATCAATACCCACACACAAATAGTCACCTAGACTTTTTGCATAGTTCAAAAGTTCTAGGTGACCTCTGTGCAATATATCAAATGTCCCGTTTACAAAGATATTCATAACATTCTTTAATTTCTTTTTCTAATCCATTAAGTTCTATATTTAAATTCTTTAATAGTTTTCCCGAACCACAATAAGATTTTTCAATACCATCTTCAAGAATACTAATAGGAACTTTATAATCTGATAAGTTGTTTATAATGTCGGCAAGATTGGAAAGTTTTATTTTTGTTTCGTAAACCAAATTAATTTCTTTTGGTAAATTCTTACCATTTTCGAGATATAAATCTAAAACTTTTTTTGTATCACCTGTTCCAAAGAAATCCATAAACTTATCTTTGAAGATTACAATTTCTTTCTTTGAGATATAATTTTTTATATTTGCTGTCGTAAACATATTGTCTGGGGTTTGTGGACCAAACACATTGAAGAATCTCAAATTATAAACATGGTCTAACTGCCTACATCTTTGGGTTATTAAAGATTTTGCAAACCCATAATAATCCTCTGGTATTCTTTCACCAACTTGAATCTCTTCAGAAAGATAGATATCATCCTGTCTACCGAATGCTGCACCGCTACAGAAATTAATCATTGATACTTTTTGCGCTGCAAGATTTTCAAACATTTTCATGTTTACATAAAAATCATCAGGAATATCTTGTCGAACTCTTCGACCACCCTTAATAGCAGCATGGAGAATATATTCAATTTGATTTTTATTTACAAAGGAATCAACTTCTTCTTTATTCGTATAATCAATCTCTGGATAAAAAACATTATGGTTTTTGAGAAGATGTGGTATTAACTCTCTCCCCAAAAATCCACGATGTCCAGTAAAGAGAATATTCATCTACTTAAATTAATATAAGAAGGAGAACCATTATATAAGAAGTCTTTAATATCAATACCTTCTTTATCTGTTGGTCTAAAGTTTTTTATATTTGGAAAGAGAGAAAGAACTTGTTGGTCTTCACATGCATAATGAGAAAATCCACAAACTCCATAATCATCATCTCTACCACTACCAACTAATTTGACTGGGATGTTTTCATGATTTACATAATTTCGAATAAACTCAAATGGACGATAAAGGACAAAGGGAGTGATTGAATAAACAACGGGAATAATATTTTCCATTGCCATTCCCACTGCCATACCGATCATCAATTGTTCAGATGCTCCAGGATTAATAATTCTATTTGGAAACTCTTTTCTTAAATCATCAAAAAGACCATAACCAACATCACCAACCAAAAGAGAAATATTTTCATTCTCTCTCATTTCAGTTGTCAACAAATCTCTAAACGTTCTCCTCATAGTGCCTCCACTGCAGATTTATATTGTTCTTCACTGAAGTTTGTATAGTGTGCATGAAGTCCTTCTAGTCCATAATGATTTACTGTAGTTCTTACAAAGTTCGCATAAGGATTAAATGCTTTGATTCTATTCTCAAGATAATCCAAGTCTACAGCATCATATGCAGCCCATCCATTTGCATTTACATAGATTTTGAGATTATGAATATTATTTTCATATGCAAATCGTAGTGCTTCCCAAACAGAACCTTCTGCTGCTTCTCCATCTGAAATCATACAATATACATTTCGATTTGGATTTGCTAGTGCCCTACCAACAGCAACAGTTATGCCCATACCAAGACTTCCAGTAGAACAGTGAAGTTTTACACTTTCATCTCTCTTTGGATGCTCTCCATACTTTTCTAGGAGTTCTTCAGCATTAAATCCAAAATACTTTTCAAGAACAACATATAAAGCAACCACAGCATGTCCGTTGGAGAGAATAAAAATATCATCCTCTCCCATTTCTGCATAGATGTTATCAATCAAATCAAGACAGGAGAAATAACTTCCCAAATGATGGAGTTTCTTTTGATAGCAAATATCAAGAAGTCTTTTTGATAACTTATCATCCGTCATATCCAAGAACTCCATCATAAGTAAGTTTCATAGTTTTCTTTCCAAGAGATTCAAGTCTCTCAACAACCTTGTCAACATTCTCCTCCATTTTACCTACACCTTCAAAATCATGTACCTCAACATAGATTGCATCAATTTCTTTAAGGGCGTCTTCAAATGATGGATCATGAACAATTACATTTTCAAATCCTTCAATATCCATCTTAACAAAGTTAACTCTCTTCTTTACATTATTCTTTATAAAGTCTGCAAGAGTTGTGGTTGGGACAAGAACACTATCGGTTCCGCCTGGGTCAATACCGTGACGTAGAAAAGAATTCATTGTTGAGTTGCTGCTATTCAACTGAAATTCTTCTTCTCCATTTTTTGTATGAATTGCAACCTGGTGTGGGAAAATATTTTTAACACCAAGATTTTCAACGAGGTCTTTCATAATCTCAATATGAGATGGTGTAGGTTCTACTGCATATACTTCACTACAAATAGAACTCATGTATAGGGAGAAAAGACCAATGTTTGCTCCCAAATCAACCAATACAACTTCCTCGTTGTCATCCAAAAACGAATAGAATCCATTTTCAAATTGCTCAAGAATAGCAGTTGTTTTTGAATGTGGAGTATTATGATGCTCTAAAAATTTTTCAGATTTGGAAAGATCATATGTTTCAAGATCTTTAATGGTTTTCAAAATAACAGACATTTTATTCTCCTAAAATTGTTTGAATGTAATCCTTTACTTCTGGTTTAATTATAGCATATAACCAGTTATAATGGTCACCATATTCCTTAATGGTTTCCATTGTTCCAACTCCAGCAGCATGAAGAATGCTTGTTCGAAGAGGTTCCCCTGTAATTGGATGATCAATATAAACAGAATTATCTTTTACATAGAGATTTTTCCAACTCTCACAGTGTTCTTTTTCTCCCCACTGATTAACAATTCCATATGTAACACCACTACCTTCTCTATCTACAATCTCCGTAGTGTACTTATCTTTTGCATGAAAAATATGGTTCCAAGTATCTTGCTCGTTTCTAATTAATGGCCAAGGTTTATATGTGAATGTTTTCCCATCACTTTGCTCTGCAACAAACTTATTAAAGTCTAACCATTCATACCAGAATTGTTTATCATTGGAAGCAATAAATCCAGCATTAAGGAATTGATCAACTCCAATCATTCCCCCATCACCATATGGTTCATAGAAAGGACTTACACAAGGATTTGCAGAACCAGCCTTTCCAAAGAAATTATTATTTCTAACCCCTATTAATTCTGCTTTAGAATTAATTACTTTATCCAAACTACCAATACAGAAAGAATCTGCATCGATATGAATTACCATATCATATTCCTCGACCAAAGGGAGACAGGTGACAACCATCATCCAATCAGAAAACCTAACATTTTCCTTTCCAAGCCAAGGATAGTCATTAGTTATATTTTTAGTATCCTCCGTTCCAAATATATGAAAATCTATTTCGGGATGAAAATAATTAATAAGTTTTTGTAGTTTGTCTGGTCTTAAGTGTACGGAATAATCATCCGTACACCAAGTTGACACTGCTATTTTTTTCATTTCTTAAAGGGATAGTCAACAACTGTCCAACGATTACCGTTTGCTTCACAGTTTGTCTGTGTAATATTATTCATACGAATGTCGTGATAAAAAAGTTTTGGTTTGAGTTTTTTAGCAACGCTATCAACCAAACAGAAGAAACTACTATTCACACAATGAATTTCTTTTGCATTTTCAATAAGTTTCATATATGACAACATATTAGTTGTCTGTCCCATTTGAATTTCTATAATTTTAGTATCAGGAACCGCACCAATTTGATTGCGTCTCCAATTCCAAAGATCGATTGGATAATCTCCTTCTGCACTAGAGTTCTTATGAACTATAATATAGTCTCTCTCTCCTTTGGTCAAGTTATTATAAACTTCATCTACTCCAGGTATTTCTTTTGGTAGAGTAAACTTTTCATATCTTTCTTTGAAAAGAATTCCTGCTTCCTCATAAAACTGCCTATCAAAGTTAACTGCAAAAAATTCTGGAGGAGAATTCACTCTTTGAAGTCTCCTATAGTAAACCTTTTCAAATCCAATTCTTGTTACAGGCCATCCTTTTTCCTGTGCCCACGGAAACATTTCCTGTTCTAGAGTTGCCCAATCATCATTAAACGGATGAATAACAATGTTATCAAAATCTTGATACAGGCAGTTTATTGTTTCATAGTATCTGTGATGACAAGGTATATGAAGTGTCTCACACAATTGTTCTGCATATGTATGAACAATTCCATTACAAATAAAGTTATCGCCCAATGAGGTATGATGATGAAAAACTAAATCTGGTATTTTATTCATTTTACTATACAAGTTGCTTGTTCATAATTTGTTCTCATAATCCATTTTGAAGAGATTTTTTTATCCTTACAAAATTCAACCCATGCTTTAATTTCGTGATCTTTGTATTCTGGATAATTATATATTTCATCAAATGAAATAACTGTACCAGAAATAATTCTATCTGATAATTTATCCAAAACAAATTTTGTAGATGAATAAAGGTCAGCATCTAAATGCAAATATGCAATGTTTTCATTCGGATGTTTCAAAAGAAAATTATCTAAAGTTTCTTGAAATAAACCAACAACCAATTCAACATTTTGATTCACGGAAGGAAGAATCCCTTGTTTGTCATATGAACCTTTTGGTTGATGATTCCCCCAGTCTTCAGGAAGACCACAAAAACTATCAAATCCATATACCTTATTGGTAGTAGATCTTGATATTAAATTAATTGTTCTACCAGAACAAACACCAAATTCTAACCACAACCCATCATTCTCAACATAAGATGTACATCTTTCGAAATAATAACTGTCCCAAGGAGAAGGACTTAAATTTAAAATTCTTTCTATTTCAGAATCTATAGTAATCATTTTAAAAAACCTCCCTCATCAAATTGTTTTACATTATCTAAACTACCTCTATACAAATTAGCAAAGAAAGCAACATTCCCAGTATGGTTAATAAGATATTTGCAGTCAGCAACACATCTTAATGCAGCATCAAACCATTGTGACCAATCAATAGAATCTGCGCCATTCCTTTCCATTAAGTTCCATATTACATTATTGGTAGTGGTTGATGGAGTTTCTTCAAAAGTAATTAACTTATCACCCAACTCATCATAAAACATTTGAATTACTTGTGTCTGGTCTGTTTGCAAGAGAACTTTAAAGTTTGGATTATCTTTAAGTAGTTGTTTAGTAACATAAAGATAATCCTGTGGATGTGCAAGTTTTAATTCGGTTCCTTTGTCGGTTCCCCTATAAAGAACAGATATTGTTTTTTCAAATTCAATATTATATTTTTCTTTCAAAAATTTTTTTCTATCCAAAACAATAGAACTTGGATTAAAAAATCTATCTCTGATTTGAGAATAGATACTAAAATTATAAATGTCTGGTTGGAATTTATTTGAATCTGGTAACTGCACTTCACCAAATAAACTCATCTCAACTGAAGAATCTATTTGGTGAAAATCTGGATAGATGTCTTGTTCTGGATTTTTTTTGAAGTGGCGAAATCCCAAAGAGTAATCAATTCTCTCTGGGACTATTCCATGACGCAAAAGAGTAAGAAGAGAAATAAAAACTTGAAATTCATTGGAATAGAATCCACAATTCCAAAGACAATATAGTTCATCTAATTCTGGATGGGCAAGTAAGTCACATCCAGCATATCTTCCAGTGGTTCCAGATGCAACCACATACTTACAATTTTGTAATCTCATCAGGCACCAACAACGTAATTACGAACTTTGTCTTCTTCAATATCGATTGGGAAGCAGATAAGATAACCTTCTTGTAGATAAGACTCAACGATTATATGAGTTTCGTCAAGAAGTTCATAAACAAAATCTAGATTCTCTCCACCATGAAGTGATTTGTTTTCAAAGTTACCATTTTCATATGGACCTTCTTTGTAGATACGAATGTCATCAATAACAATCACGTCTTTGCTTACATCACGCTTCTGGCACAGAATACGTAGTTCTCCTTCAAGAGGAATTTTGATGTAATCGGGGTCATCACGAATAACTTCACGATGGTACTCATCCCTATAAGAATCTGGGAAATGGGCATCAAGGAAGAACAGGGCGGGATTTTCATCCAGTTCATCAAGAACTTTTGGAAGTTCATCATGACTATTGCCAAGATGCATACAGACTTTGGAATTATCTTTAAAATAATCAACTGCTTCATTATAAATTCGATCAAGAATCTCAATCGAATGCATAGTCAAGTCTGGTTTTTGAAGTTGAGAAACTTGAAGAAGAGAATTCTGACCATAAGAATCTAGAATTCCACCAGTTCCAGTTTCAACATAATGTTGAATATTAAAATCTTCGAAAGTTGGACGAAGATGAATTGCATTTTGTAGTTTTGCCATTTTTTATACAGGATGATGTGCGATAGATTTTTTGTTAATTTGGGTCTCAATCCAATTGTAAGTCTTACGAATTCCTTCTTCTAGAGTTTGGGAATAATCCCAACCAAGTTTCTCACGGATTAAATCATTATTGGAGTTACGACCACGAACACCAAGAGGACCATCAATATGGTTCTTCTCTACATTCTTACCAGCAACCTTTGCAGCAGTATCAACAAGTTGATTGATAGTAACCATTTCTTCGGAACCAATATTAACGGGACCTTGGAAATCAGAATCCATCATTCGACGGGTTGCTTCGATGCATTCGTCAATATACAAGAAGGAACGAGTTTGTAGGCCATCTCCCCACACCTCGATGGATCCGCCCCCCTTAGGAAGGTAGGCAACTTTACGGCAGATTGCTGCTGGTGCTTTTTCTCTACCCCCTTCCCAAGTTCCTTCTGGTCCAAAGATATTATGATACCTAGCAACCCGAACAGGGATCCCATAGTTACGAGAATAAGCGAAAAACAACCGCTCTGAGAACAGTTTCTCCCAACCATATTCAGAATCGGGTGCTGCTGGATATGCTGATTCTTCACGGCAATCTGGATTATCGGGATCTAATTGATTATGCTCTGGATACATACACGCAGATCCAGAGTAGAAAATTTTAGTCTTGTTTACACCTTTAAAATCATTTAACTGACGTTGTGCTTCAAGAACATTAAGGTTGATGGTTGCGGAGTTATGCATAATGTCAGCATCATTATCTCCAGTGAAAACAAATCCAGCACCACCCATATCAGCAGCAAACTGATAGATCTCATCAAAAGTATCAACATATTTTGATGCTACAAAGTGATAGAAGTTTCCAAGATATCCCTTAAATTGGAGAACTCTTTCTACAAAATTAAGATCTCTTAGATCACCCTGAACAAATTCATGTGCTTCTGTTTCGGAGAACTCTGGTCGCTTAAGGTCTACACCACGAACCCAATATCCTTCAGAACGAAGTCTTTTTACCATGTGACTTCCAATGAAACCACCAGCACCAAGGACAAGTGCTGTCTTCTTATAATCACTCATAGATTAGTTTAAACTCATTGTATATATTATACAAAAAAAGAGGAGTTTATGCAACTCCCCAGGTCATCCATGCACGCCACCAATTTTTTAAAGGAGAAATTGGAAACCTAATAGGGTCATTGACTCCACCACTTAGTTTTGCGAAACTAAGAAAAGATGAATAAGTTTTGGTATTTCTATTGCGGCATAAAAACCACAAAGAACTAATATATCCCAAAACTTATATTTTATAGCAAATGGAACCACAAATGCGTTCCCTATACATTTAACTAACAAACCAGATTTTGGATCTCCCCATAGCAAGAAAAAATATCCTGATAAAAGAAGAATATTGCCAATATACCTGAAAACATCAGATTTTGACATTAGGGGTTGCTCCCGACCAGTACTTTTAAAGTCTCTCCGTGACTATTTACTCATTACTTTAGTCTTCGTCATCATCCTTAACATAGCAAGGCACTCTGTCTGGGTCAAGCCAACGCGCATAGTCAATGTCTTCCATAGCAGTAGTACATTGTAGACCATTATCAAACAGATAAATGTCATTCCAGCGTTTGGTGTACTCGTTTTGTTTTTGTAAGCGGTAATCGGGTTTACCATTTATTTCGAGGATACCGACTTCAATGAATCGATATCCTTCACGCTCTAGAAGGACTTTAGGAAGTCGTGTTGTCATGCCACTTCTACGGATTCCAGATCAGCAAGAACGTATTCCATAAGCATCTCATAGTCATCAAGAGGATCGCCAGAGAATACTACACCTTCATTTTCGTAGAAGCGGCGAACCTTTTTATAAAGTTTCGGATTCTTTACATCAAGGTAGAAATCGCCATTTGCAGCACCACGAAGGGTTTGAACGTCTTTCTTGAATTTTGCTGTAAGAGTCATTGTCTTGGTTGATTACCTTAGTATTATAAGGGTTTGACTTCTAGAAGTCAAGAGTCCAGTCTGAAATGAGTCTATCGTAACTTAGGACCCAACATCCAAGCAACAAGACTGATTCTAGTTCCTTTAGTAACAGGAGTAACTCTATGAGGTGTTCTAGAATCAAAAATTACCATTGTTCCTTTTGTTCTCTCTGCTGTTACATTACTTCCATGATAATCAATAAACTCAAGGTCTCCACCCTCAAACTCAGTGGGATCAGTAATCAATAAAGTAGCACTTAACTTTCGAGTATGATTGTTATCATATTCGGCACCATAATCACAGTGCCAGTCATACTTGTCTCCTTCTTCATACTTGGTCACCTGAATACCCTTTAGATAAGTCAGATCATACTCCCAAAGGTCTCTATTTGCTTTATTAAAGTAATGAGAGAATATGGATGTTATCCAATGATCTTCATACCACCAAGCAGTTTTTGAATTTCTTACTTGAGTAATAATAGTTTCCGTTCCCTGTGGCCCTATGGTTGATTCAGCAAACTCTTCGAATTTAATATTATCAACTTCAGCTACAATCAAATCAACAAGTTCATTTGGTATTGCTAAAGGATAATATCCAACAGGATAAGCAAATTTATGTTGTTCCATTTTATCAATTTCTAATAATTTTTTAAAAAATAACCATGAGAAAATTATGTTCCTTCCTCATGTTCAGTATGTAT
>Ga0099850_1000914_pt1 | contig 13737 bp, 16 predicted proteins | sample CB_VirMetaG_5_FD_79182 | JGI IMG/M metagenome (GOLD analysis project Ga0099850, IMG submission 79182) | Freshwater to marine saline gradient viral communities from Chesapeake Bay - CB_1508_1D Viral MetaG | ecosystem: Environmental > Aquatic > Marine > Coastal | place: USA: Chesapeake Bay... | reverse complement strand
ATTTTTTGAGCCACATTTTTCCACTTGTCTGGTAACTTTCTACCATATTTTGCAAGAAGTTCTTTTGTTGTGAATTTATCTAATCTTGCCAGTTCCATAAATTGAGTTTTCAGTTCATCAACGTCCCGAACTTTAAAAGATTCAGCACCCATAAATTGTTTTCGTGCAAATCCTTTGCCTGATCCTGCACCACCAGCAAGAAAGACAATTTGTCCATATTTCTTGCCGTTGTTGTACAGAATCAACTTTTCATCAAGTTGCTCGTAATCTTTCATCTGTATAAATTCTTTGAGTGTTAATTTCATGTTCGTCTATCTCCAAAAACTTCCTTTGTGATATTTGCTATGTCGGAATCGATAATTGTATTTCGATTTATGTCAAAAGGAATCGATGCCCTTGCCATATTTAATGTTTTAACATACTTAGAGTTTGATATAACATGAGTTACATCTGTCACAATATATTTTCCAGAATGAAGAATATCTGCCGCAGGAGCAGGATTTTGTGGATTTAAAATCTTATCTTCTTGGCTTGGAGTAAAAAATTTAACTACATGTCCAGCAGAAATCTTATTTGTTCCACCTTGAATCTCTACACTTATTTTGAAATAATTTTTTGCAAGATAACCGTAGATATGATTTTTCAGCCAAGTTTCTTTCGCTACACTATCATTGATTGATGAAAGTATTAATTTTCTTCCTGGAGTTTGATTTTTCAAATCATCATAAATTGAAAAAATGTTTGAATCCTCAAGCATTCTGCCAGAGTACAAATCATTTATTTCTTTTTTATTATCTGTGTAAGCAATTTTCTGATGAGAGACTTGCTTTGTAATAGGATTAATTGCAGTCACTTTACTATTATAAAATCCTAGTTGCATTGCAGGAATATGATTAAAATTGTCTCTGGTCTTAAATGTACTCGCACGAATAGTTGCAGTTTCAGATATGGAATTAAGTTTTGGTGCAAATACGATTGTTTTAATTCTCAAGTCTTCAGATTCTTTGACAAGTTTATCTATGCTACCAAAATAGTGTGATGACGTAAATGGTGAAGCATCAGAGAAATTTCCGTAATTAGGAACAAAGCGTTCAAAGAAAACAAAGTACTTATCTTTTGTACATGCTCTTTGAGCCAAATAATCTAGTGCTTTATGTGGCATGAACCCAGCACTAATAAATGGATTTTTTAATGTAACTCTAGAATCCTCGATGAATAGATCATTAGGACTTATTTCTCTGTAGATTGAAAGTGCGGCATCTGATATTGACTGATTCTTGTAACTCTTGAACAAGCAAGTCTTTAGAGAATTGACATAAGTTCTGGGTGCAAAATGTAGACTGTACACTTTGATACCAGACACGACATCCATTTCACCACCACTAATTTTAGTGACAATTAAATCTTGTCTCCAAATAATGACTTCTTTATTTCCAGACTTCACAACCATCATGTGTATTGTTTCACCACCATTGAGAGCAAACTTCTCAAAGCCTGCTCCTGTGTCTCGTATTCTAACTGCGCCAGAAATAAAAGATGAAAAGATACTTTCTTCTATAATAATAGAGTCGTATACATCAAGTAAACTTACTTTTCTTCCGTCTTTAATTAGAAGAGAAAGTTCTCTTAAGTCAACAGAACCACCAACTGCATTGTAGGTTTCTGCATCAGTTTTTAATGAGATTCCTTCGTCTGTTGAATAGTTTGTTGAATCTGCATAGAATGATGCAGATTCAATTTGATTCATGTAACTCTTATTTTTTGTTGTTTGTGACATTACAGAACAGGTTTGAGATTAAGAACATTTAACTCGCTTTGAATTTGTCCTATAGATTGAAGAGATGGCACTTTTATAATTTTCTTTTTATCATTCATTCTTTGTTCCCATTGCAAAATACTTTCAGAAGTTCTGCTTGAAACAGGCAAAGAATTAAAAGTTGTCAAATCAATAATGTTTCTGTCAGCATCGTAATAATACTTAATTGTACTGCTTGCCGCAGATATAGATCCATACTTTGCTATGATATGCCGCTCAAGTTCTTGACTTGATTTAGGCCATTCATCATAGATATTGTATATGTCATTTACAAGAAGAATTAGCCAGTCATAACTTGGATCTTGATAGTTATTATAAGATACATTATCTGGTCTTTCTCCGTCTTGAACGACATAGGGACGATATTTTATTCCTCTATAATTTTTAATGTAGTCTCTTAATTTTAAAGACGCATTAATATCTATAGCACGAATTTTATCAAAATCGTTTACAGAATAATTTACTTTTGGATAAAAAGAAAAAATGTTCATTAGAGTATTGTCTGATTTCTATTGAATTGTTCGGAAGTAAGACCAGCAGTTGTAAGAACGGCTTCTCTTAATGAAATTGAAAGTGTGACATCTGTAGGATAATAAAGTCCATCACTCGCAGCCTCAAAAAATTGCATTTTATTTTGTCCACCATAGTCAACAGATACAGATTCAATCATACAAAACTCAGATTCAAAAACTGTTGTTAAATCGTTAATACCTGTTCCAGGCAAGTCAAGTATAATTTGAAACTTGCACATGTCAGGATAAGCAAATGCTAATGTGTCTACTGAATTATTTTTTAATAGTTCTTGTGCATTGTAATCAGAAGTTTGTTCATTAATTTGTTGAAGAATTTGTTTATCTTCATCAGTTAAATCTTCTGCCGCCTTTGCCGTAACTGTTTCTAATGCATTTTCCGTTGCATTTCTAACTTGAAGAGCAACTTCACTATCACTAATATCAATTGCATTTGGAGAAGATGCCGCTCTAAAAGTATGTATGATCGATCCCATATTTCTGGCTTCTTCTTCGCTTGTGGGTTTCATGCTGAAAGGTAATTGGTATCTTCTAAAAGTTGGTCCTTGATAGACTAACTGTTGAAAATTGTTTAAAAATCGTCTTGTTAAAAATTCAACTTGCGTCTTCCCACCCAAACCAAAACTGCCTATAAATCCTGCCGCACCCGCAACGCCACTTAAAATCTGTCTTTGTAAAGAAGTTCCAGCAGATTCGGTAATACCTGCCAAAATGTCAAGCGTCTTATTATCTCCTGATGGATTTCCAAAGATGTTTGATGCTTCTTGATAACTATTAATCAGCGTAGAATTGAATGCTCCTGGCATTTTAATATAAATAGTTGGAGCATTTGTACTTAAATTTCCTCTGTTGTCATAGAAATCAAATCTTGCCATTGGAGTTACATAGTCTCTTCCTGCATAGTCCGAACCAAAAATTAAAGGCCCTTCTGGATACGCTCTACCGCTAGTATTAACACCAAATATACCTGCCATTTATTTTTTGCTCCGTTCTTGAAAGTTCATATATTTATGTCTTATAAAGGTAAATTTAAACCAATTAACTATCAAAAATACAAAGGCGACCCAACAAATATCGTCTATCGCAGTCTCTTAGAACGTAAGTTTATGAATTACTGTGATACAAATGACGCTATTCTAGAGTGGTCGTCTGAAGAAGTCATTGTTCCCTACAAATCTCCTGTCGATAATCGCTGGCATCGCTATTTCGTAGACTTTTTGATCAAGTACAAACACAAAGATGGTCAAATGCGAACTGTATTGATTGAAATCAAACCAGCATCTCAAACTGTTCAGCCAAAAAGAAAAGAGACTTCAACGGGTCGTCCTACAAGACGATTCATCAATGAAGCAGTTACCTACGCAGTCAATCAAGCAAAGTGGGAAGCGGCAACCGAGTACTGTAAAGACAGAAAGTGGGAATTTCGCATCATTACAGACAAAGATTTAGCATAAATAGAATCATGTTCGATAATATACTTAAAAGAGGTCTAAGACAAGGCATTGTTCCGGCAAGAACGAAAGCGGCACGGGAATGGTATCGTGACGCCGCAAGTTCTTTGACGACAAAGATTACGTCTACGCAGGCTCTGAAGAGAAGTCAGTCAAGAGTCAAGCCAACTATGGAGTTCGGCTTGATGTATGCGTTCTCATACGATCCGAAATGGAAGAAAGAACTTCCATACTATGACGTATTTCCGCTCGTCTTTCCTGTACAATTCGATACCGATTCATTCTTAGGAATCAACTTTCACTATTTGCCACACATTCTTCGTGCTAGATTGATGGATGCTTTGTATCCAAATGTGACGAATCGAAAGTTTGATGACACGACAAGAATGAGAATTTCGTATGACATTCTTCAGAGTGCATCTAAGTATCGTTTTTTTAAGCCTACATTGAAGAGATATTTGAGAACACAGATTCGATCACAGTTTTTAGAAGTCAATGCCACAGAATGGGACATTGCTCTTTTTCTACCAACTGAGTCGTTTAGAAAAGCAACCAAAGATAAAGTTTGGGAAGAGTCGAGAAAGCAGATAGGAAGATAAATGGCATACGAAACCTATGGATATTTACCTGATGGTAGTTTTGGAATAACAACTGCGGGTGTTGGAGATGTCCCGGATCTAGGAACTATTACAGTTGTTGGAAGAAGAGCAGGTACCTCAGAGATGAGTATTTCGTCTTTTAAGGCGGCTATAGGAACAGTTGCACGTCCTAATCTGTTTATGGCAACTCTTTATGGGAGTGCTGATGGTGTTGATGCTGATAGTATTGATGACACATTTTCTTTTAGATGTGAAACGGCAGAAATACCAGGAAGATCAATTATAACAAATGACGAAGTTGGTGGTGGAGGAACGGCACTTAAGATTGCAAGTGATGTCCAATACAACGATATTAATTTAACTATCATATGTTCAGAAGACATGAAAGAAAGATTCTATTTTGAAAACTGGATGGATGCAATTGTTGGCTCTCCAGGACGATCAAAAACTGGATCTAATTCTGGCCTTGTTTCATTCTATGAAAACTATGCAATGAATACAACTCTTGAGGTTGATTCGTTAAATTCTGCGGGCCAAAAACTTTACACTTCCAGAATGTATTATGTTTTTCCTACTTCACTTAGTCCTATGTCGGCTTCTTGGGAAGACACTAATACTTATCAAAGATTTCAAGTAACAATGAATTATCGGTTTTACACAGTAACAAAATATTATTAAGATGAATGGAGAATAATTATGCCTTTACCAAAAATAGAAACACCAATATTTGAGTTGACTTTGCCATCAAATGGAAAATCTGTAAAGTATCGACCATTTTTAGTTAAAGAACAAAAAATTCTGTTAATTGCATTAGAATCAAATGATCAAGTAGGGATATTCAATGCAGTCAAGCAAATCATTTCAAATTGTTCATTAGAAGAAATCAACGTAGATAAGATGCCAGTCTTTGATCTGGAATACTTCTTTTTGCGTCTTCGTGCGAAATCAATTGGTGAAGTTGTTGATCTTACACTAAGACATCCTACAGGATACAATGCAAAGCAAGAAGTGTGTAATCACGCATCGTCATTAAAATTAAATCTTCTTGACGTTGAAGTTGAAAAGACAATTGGACATGAAGACAAAATTGTAATTGATGAAGAAACTGGAATTGGAGTTAAATTCAAATATCCAGACGGCGAACTTGCATCTAAAGTTACAGGAGAAGAGGCAACAAACGACATTGATCGTGCTACAGACGCAATGATCAATGTAATTGATTATATCTTTGACAAAGAAAACATCTACAAAAAAGAAGATTCGACAAGAGAAGAATTGTTATCATTTTTTGACAATCTTTCACAAGATCAATTTCAGAAACTTTCAGCATTCTTCGACACAATGCCAAAACTTAAGCATACAATGAAGTGGAAATGTGCTGGTTGTGGTCAAGATGAAGAGTTTACTTTGGAGGGCCTCGGAAATTTTTTCGGATAAGCGTAGGGCAAGAGACCCTACAGAATTATTATAAGACTAATTTTGCTTTAATTCAGCATCATAAATATAATTTAAGTGACTTAGAGAATATGATTCCTTTTGAGCGTGATGTTTATATAATGCTTTTATCTCAACATATTAATGAAGAAAATGTAAAAGCACAAGAAAGGGCCGCACAAATGAAGGCTCAATCGCAAAGAAGGAAAAGATAAATGGCACTACCAATAGGTTTAATTGCGGGGACAGTAGGAAGAGGACTCGCAACAAAAGCAGTAACGACATTAGGGAACAAAGCGAGTGCATATGCATCTAACTTAGTTTCTGGTGTCAAGGGCGCCGCAATGGGAGAAATGTCTGGAGTTGCTGCCGCCGCTGGGTACTTAAAAGGTTTAGGTAGTGGGTCAACAAGTATAAACGCAAATCAACCAGCCAAATCTAATGTTATCGCATTAGAGCAAGTTCGTCAACTCAAACAGATTGCTCAGAACACGCTTAAACAAAATAAAATAGGTGTTGCGGCTGACAGAAATCAAGACAAAAGAACTCAAAGATTAGAGAAAAAACTAGACGAACTTAAAGACGCAGTTGAAGAGAGTGGTGACGGTGACGGTGGAGGTGGTGGCGGACTCTTTGGTGCTGGGTTGTCAATCCTGAAAACTCTTGCTACTGGGGCTGTAGGAACAGTTGCGGCAGTATATGGTCTTAATCTTGCAAGAAAAGTATTTACTACGCCCGAAAGACCAAATATTGTAGCAAGAAGAGGCCGCAGAACAAGCAATACTGCCGCAAACAAAAAATTTATAGGAATTGTTCCAACAGGATCAGAAGACGTTGATTTTGGTGGTGGTTCAACTTTAGAAGAAAAACAAACTCGACCAATCATTACGTCTGATCCTACTCTTGCAAAAAAAGCAGACCAGACAAATAAGGGTTTAGCGAATCTTCAAAAAGGGATTAAAGCAACTGAAAATGCAATTGCTAATCCAACTCTTGGTCAACTTCAAAGAATTAAAGCCCTTGAGAGAAAGACTGAAGTTAAAAAAACAAGAGAACAAGAACTCATTGAAAAAGCACAATCGAGATTTCTTAAGCAATTTGAAAGTACATCAACAAAAGCATTCGCAAAAGCATTAGATGAAGTATTCCCAGGATTAAAGAAAAATGTAACTGCGGCAACTGCAAGTAGAGAAGGATATATCGGTTCTCAAGTCAGTCAAGCAGTTGGATTGAAAAAAGGAACACAAAAGTTTTTTGAAAAGACTTTTGGTAAAGAATATGGTAGTATGTTTGCTCCAATGTTCTCACAACTTGGGGAAGCCTACCTTGATGTTGGTGGGAGACTTCTTGGTCAAATGGTATTTGGTGATAAACTTGGCAAAGAAGGCGCTACAACTTTAACAGGACAAATCATTGGTAATGTTCAGAAGGGCAATAAACAGACTGCCGCTGAACAATTATTATATGGCATAACTGGCATTGCATCTGGTCCAGAAACAATCTTTGCGAAATATGGTTTCAAATCTTCAAAAGAAGGTATGGGATACATTGCAGATGTTCTAAGTGCTGGAACAACTGCCGCAGTTAAAAACATTACAGGATTTGAAGGCGCATATCCTACAGTTCGTGATCCTAGAACTGGTGGAAAAATAGGTGTAACTGGATTTGGAGACATCTTCGGTCTTGGTCGTGCAGGTCCAATGGATCCCGCTGAAAAAGCACGCCAAGAAAAAATGCAAAGACTTCAAGAGAGAGCAATCACTGGTGGTGAAGGTGGTGCCATGGGAAATGTTCCTGCTCTTGCGACACCTGACGGATTTCCAACAGTACCAGTTACAATTTTAAATGATGAAACTCAGCAAACACTTGGTAGTAAACCTGTCACTATAGCAGATTCAATTGAGCAAACCGCAGAAATAGCAAAGACTGAAGAACAACATATGGAAGACCTCTTGTATACACAAGAGGAATTGAATTCCATGGCAGGTGAAACGTACAAGCAAGATGCCAACATAGCAAAAGCAGACTTGACAACTCAGCAACAAGTCGGCGGTGGTATCATGGATACGCTTGGTGCAGTTGGTACAACCATCATGGGTGGTTTGAATTCTGTTGTTAATGCTATCTTCGGTACTGCTGGTCGAGGTGGCGGCACATCATTTAATCTAGGTTTTGGTGGTGGAGGTAGTTTTGGTGACATGCTCATGGACATGGGCGTCAGTATGGTTGCAAATAAACTTACTTCAGGAATTAAAAATCCATACCTGAAAGCAGGCGCAAATCTTCTTGCTACATCAGGAATTAAAAGTATTGGAAAAACTGCATTCGGCAACTTTACTGCGGGAACAAGTGGTGGGTATGGGTCAAATTTGATGAGTGCCTTAGGTTGGTCAGGTGCTGGTGGTGCGGCAGAATTTTTAGCAAACACATTTACTTCTGCTGGAGGAGATGTTTTAGGCAACTATCTAAATTTAACTGGTCAAGGTGGTAGTTCGCTAAGTGGAACTCTAGGATCGGTTGCTCAATATGCACCATTTTTACCAGCAGTATTCAATCTCGCAAAAGGAGACATTGGCGGAGCAATTGGTGCTGGTATTGGAACAGCCGCAACAGGAGCAATTGCCGCAGGTATGGGAATTGGTGGAGGAGGCATGATGGCGGCACTAGCAGTTCCTGGAGTTGGTATTGCGGCCGCAATTGTAGGAACACTTCTTGGTGGGTTGTTTGGTAAAAAGAAAAGAAGACCACCACCTCAGGTTATTGAACGATCCATTATGATTGAAGGCAATAATAATCCTAATGCAAAATCGACAGTCTATGCCGCCAATAATCCATCTAAAGATTTATCTGATATTGCAGACGCTTTGCTTAATGTTGCATTTAATACGATTAAAATGTTTGAGCAGGCAGGAATGAAACTTGGTGATGAGACTGTATACTACATCGGTATGCATATTAATCAGTATTCAAATACACGATTGAGAATTTTCACTAAGCCATATGCAGGATACAGAGAAGGCGATTATCACTATGAATATGGAAAGCCTCAAGATACAACAGGTCAAAATCTAAACAAAACTGCGGCAAAGATCGTTAAGGATCTTACGGATCTTTACAAGAGCAAGAATCAAGAAAAAACAAGCGAGATTGATCAGATTAATAAGTTGCTTAATCGACATACGATATATCAACTTGCAAAAGGAACTATCTCCCAATTAAAACTTGATGAAAGTGTTAGTAAAGGTGTTCTTGCTGAAGATGCACAAATTAATGAAGCATTATCAGCAAGTCTTCAAAGAGAATTCAATAAGCAGAAATACTTTACAGATGCTACTGTTGGATCAAAACAATATGTGGGAACTGTTGTTGAAGAAACTAGAACTGTTGATACTGGAGAAGGTAGTTACACAGAAAAAACTGGTAACATGTTAATCTGGGATCCAAAACAAGGCAAATATGTTAAATTGACACCTGAATTGGGAGAAAGTTTAGGAATCTCTTCGACTACAGAAATCATTCCTGAAAAGCGAGTTTATGATTCTGAAAACGAATATGTTATACCAGAAAAAACAATAACAACATTTGATACGGCAGACATTGTAGGAATTACAAGTACAGGGATACCTATCTATGACGTTGATAAGAGTGGGTCAATTACTCGAGATGACTATCAGTCATTGATTGACAAATATGGATTTGAAGCAGTAACAGGTCAAGTTCAAAACAATGTTGCAACTGACAATTCTACGACAGTCAATAATTATGGTATGTCTTTATCAAATGACAATGATCCATATAGAAACAACGCAGTAGCAACAAGAATGCCTTTGGCGGCATAAAAAAGGGAGGCATTTCTGCCTCCCAAAACAACAACTACAAAGGAGAACTACAGGGTTAATCGTCTTCTGCTAACTTCTCAAAGTATGAAAGACCCTCGTCATCTTCATCATCATTCGTCCAAGACTTTGAATCTTCTACAGTAGACTTCTTGGGACGATCTGCGGCAACAACTGGTGCGGCAGGCTTCTCAATATAGTCATTGCTTCCATCCAAACCAAGAACTTTGTCAAGGCGGGCTTTCAATTCATCATAAGACTTAAAGTTACTTTCACCTACAAACTCACTTAAACCATACTCAGATTTCCAAATGCGCTCAAGATCATCATCGTCTTGTGACAATGGTGCTGGAGATTCGAATTCAGATTTGTCGTAGTTGGTGTAACCTTCTACTTTACGAATCTTCAGTTTAAAGTTTGCGCCTTCCCACAAGTCAAAGGGATTGACTGCACTTTCATCTTCAAACTCAGGATTCATTTGCTCGTTGAGTTTGTCAAAGATTTTCTTACCAAACTTGAAGAGGAAGACTTTACCTTCGTTCTCAGGATTAGCAGGATCTTTAACAACATAGATGTTTGAAATGTAATTTAACTTACGCTTTTGCTTTCGTGCAATTTCTTTGTTTGCTTCAACACCAGAATTCCAGAGAACAGAATTATGCTCTGAGACTGGATCTTTTCTGTTGAGAGTTGTCAAAGAATTCTCAATGTACCAAAGTCCACCAGGTCCTTGAAACGAATGAGAGAAGACTTGAACCCAAGGAACATCTTCACCTTCAGGAGCAGGGAGAAAGCGAATGACTGCCATTCCATTACCTGCTTTGTCTGATGTTGCTTTCCAGAATCGTGTGTCTTCGTAGGATTTCTTTGATGCGTCTTTGTCTGTGAGTTTAGAAACTTCTTGAGAGAGTTTTTCTAAATCTTTGTTGCGGGACTTCTTTAGATCAGCGAATGAATTTGCCATGTGTGTTTACCTCGTATAAAAATATGTTAATCGTATTTTACTTATCCACTTTATCATAATCAACTACATTAGTATGTAGTCGTTTAAGATCCTTTTTTGAGAGCAATAATGCACAAATTTTCTTATCTATTGCATCACTATTTCTCGTAATGTCTTTCGCATTTTTTGAAGATCGTACTTTAAAAATGGCTGGTACTTTTTGCATAGTTTACTTACTTCCTTATAGATTGGGTCTGAAAGTTGTTTATCAAGTTTTGGTACAAAATTCAATATTGAATTGAGAATCACAAATGAGTCCAAACTCATCTCACCACGCAAATAACGCTTTACGATTTTTGGATGATCATTTTCTCCAACATGAAACCATTCATTTAATTCATTCTCATTCAATCCTTCAAGAAAAGAGATTTCGTTTTTAAACATATAAGTCAACGATTCTTGTCTTTTCTTCCAATCTTTGTAGCGACTTTCAGATTCTTCAGATAGAAGTTCACCTACCCATATTTTAGGATCATGTAGAAAGTTTGCTACTAAAAAGTCTTCTAAGTAATCATTTTTACGATTGCCAAGTTTAGCGAAAAAGATTTTATCTTTTCGTTTCAAAAAGGAATCATAACTTACATTTACTTTCTTATTATACTTGAAATAATCATAAGTGTCAAGCATAAAATGATTTTTTACTGCAACATAAATTTTGTATGCGTCAATTGCGTCCATTTTAATCAATCGGTAATCTAGCCTTTCCAGTTTTAATCATTCTTGATTTTATTGCTTCACCCTCAATCGTACATTTCATTCTTGGTGTAATGAGTTTAGCCGCAGTTTCAATCTCAAGATTTTTTTCTTGACAATAGAGAACAATGGCATCAATCATTGTGATCGGATGCTTGTCAACAATCATGCGTTTGATTTGAGACTCAAACTCTTTAGCAGTTAATATATTTAAACTCATTCTGCTCGTACTGCAAGAATACGACCAGATTTATAATGACCATTCTTGTCTTTCTTATTTGCAGGTAATGCCGTTCTGAGAAACTTATTTTTCACTTCATCAGAAGTTGCGAAATACATGGGCGGCAACTTATCTTTCGCAAATGCTCTCATTTCAAATGATGATCGATATTGCATGTTATTTCCTTTTCTTTTGAATAGGTGGTGCTTCAGGTGCGTCTACTGTTTTGTGTGTGATTGCATAAGCAAGACAAACATTATCAGTAGGACTTGCATACGAACAACGAACTGCGATGGGGTCAATGCCTTTTGAGATTGCAGACTCAATGTTAGTATGCATGAATTGTTTTTCAGTCACTATGGTATCACGAATAGTGTAAGAAACAATTGATATAGCAACTATCGCAGTTACACAACCAACTACGATATTCAAATTAACTGGTAAGTTCATTAGACTGTCCTTTGCTTTGGTAGAAAATGTGTCGACCGATTTGAACAGTCTTCGTGACATTTTTCCATCTTGGGTTGACGTAATCGGCATGATAAAATAACGCTCCATGTGTTGGGTCTTTCATGCGTTCATAGTTCACATAAAAGAAGATTGCTAATTGCAATATCTCATTATACACTTCATTGGTGTCTTTTGTCAATAAACGATTCTGAGATATGTACTTTGGTTTTCTTTCACAATACCATGAAAATTGACAAACGACTCGTTTGTTGCCAATGCGTTCAACTTTCGTTTTTTGTTTCACTACACCGCAAATGGTATCAGGGAATAATTGTGAGTGTACTCGATTCATCGTCACAAAAGCAACGCCATACATGCCTTCAATAGGTTCATTTCTTGCTTCAAAGTAAATATTTTCGGCAAGACATATCATCTCTTTCTGAACTTTAGAACTGAGACTTGTGTATGGTATATTAATTTTTTGTGGTTCTGGTGCGGCTTGAACTTCAGGTGTTTTGCTAAATTTAAATGATGCAAAGATGATCAGACAAATGAGTGTTAATACTTGGACCTTTAGAATAAAGGCTTGCATACTCTCTCCTATTTGTTGAGATAAAGTTTATTTAGTATTTTAGAAAGTTTTCTCTGTGTCTTCTATAGTAAAGAAACGCTTGAGGAACACGCACAACTCTTGCGTTTTTCTTAATCATTTCATTCCATAGATTCCAGTCTTCTTCCGTATGTGACGAATTCTCGACACGCTTTCTATAGCCAATTTCTTGACCAAGTTTCGTGCGATACAACATCGAACCATGATGACCATTTCGTTCCCAGTAGAAGTCACCTTGTATCTGACTCACTTCTTTGGGATGTCGATTGAGAATTTCATTTTTGAGTTCACCAGTAACCATAATATCATAGATGATAACATCACAGGTATGTCTCTGTACAACGCTTTCAAATGACTCAACAGTATCAGACCTAATCCAATTGTCTGCGCCAAGAAACATAACGAATTCAGAATTAACTCGGCGCAACATGTCATCAAAGTTGTCAACTACGCCAAGATTCTGCTCACGCAAAACATACTCGACTTCAGGATAAATCTTTTGTAGATGTTCACAATCACCTGCACCATCATCAACGAATAGAATACGTTCAGGTCTTTTTGTTTGACTGAGAACAGATTCTATACAATGTGATGCAAGATGTCCATAATGAAAAGAAGAAATCACAATTGTAATCATGGTATAAGCCTTGAGTCAATTCTTTCTACGATTTTGCCATCAATCATATAGTGTGGATAGGCATTAGCGGCTCTTGTTCGACAAAAGCCGTTCATGTATGTCATACGATCTGCATTTGAAAAGTTCGACTCACTACCATGAACAATCAATACAGACCAAATCATTACACTACCTTTCTTTGCAGTATACTTTGTGCCTTTAAGTTTACCTCGCTCAAAGTATCGCAAGTTTGAAGGCGCACGAAAGTCTGGCCACTCATGCGAACCTTCAATAAACTCTACTGCTCCATTCTCTTCAGTAATGTCATCAACAACAACAATCGTCTGAAGATAGTCAGTCTTTACATCGGCAGTAAAGATATTCGATTCACGAAAGATTGTATCACGATGCCAAGCAAACTGATCACGATCTCCTGCTTCACGAAAATAAATCTGATTATTAATCTGTCTTACATCATT
>Ga0099850_1000912_pt1 | contig 13745 bp, 17 predicted proteins | sample CB_VirMetaG_5_FD_79182 | JGI IMG/M metagenome (GOLD analysis project Ga0099850, IMG submission 79182) | Freshwater to marine saline gradient viral communities from Chesapeake Bay - CB_1508_1D Viral MetaG | ecosystem: Environmental > Aquatic > Marine > Coastal | place: USA: Chesapeake Bay... | reverse complement strand
GGTCAACCAATAGTTACATCTGGTGCTGCTTCTGCTGGTGGAGATAGTTATTTCATTAACACCAGCACTGTTTGTGGTTATGGCGGTGGTGGTGGGAGTTGTGGTCCATCTAATACGGCTGGAACTGGTGGTGGTTATGTTGGAGATGGTGGTGGAAATGGTGGAAATGGTGGAACTAGGAATGGTTCTACTGCACGTGCAGGTGGTGGAGGAGGTGCGGGTGGTTACAGTGGCCCCGGAGGTCCTGGAGGGACAAATACTTCACCAAACACCACATGGGGCCCAGGTGATGCTGCCCCACCACCCAGCGGCGGCGGCGGCGGTGGGGGTTTGTCTGGACCTGGTGATACTTCAGGTGCTGGTGGTGGTGTAGGAATATATGGAAAAGGTCCATCTGGTTCTGGCGGACCATATACAGGTGCTGATGCAAGTGGTGGATACGGTGGATCTGGAGGTGGAGACGCAACACGACAACCCCCTACATCTCCTGCTAATTTTTATTCCTCTGGGTTTAAATCAACAGCAGGATTATTCGGCGGAGGATCAGCAAGCAGTGATGGTGTTTCTGCAGATTTAAGTCCCTCTTCTGCTCCAGGTGCAGTAAGAATTATTTGGGGATCAGTGGGGGGAGTTCTAAGAGAATTTCCGAGTACCCTAACTGCGGATCAATGATAATAAATAATTAAGTACTATTGATAATAGTTAAATTTTATTAGATGTCAATACTACTATCATCGTTTTTAGGGGATACTTTTCGAGGAGTTCAGGGCCTCCAGGGTGTTCAAGGTCTCCAAGGTAACCAAGGCAATCAAGGACTCCAGGGTGTTCAAGGTCTCCAAGGTCTCCAAGGTAACCAAGGTACTCAAGGAAGACAAGGAAATCAAGGAAGTTTAGGTTCAACAGGATCTTCTGCTATAGTATCACAAGTTTCTAAAACTACAACATATACATTATCCTCAACTGATAGTGGTAAACATGTGAGTACAACTTCAGATGTTACCGTTCCTGCAAATACACTTTCTATTGGAGATGTTGTTACCGTTTATAATAATTCTTCAGGAGCAATTACAATTATTGAAGCATCTGGTGTTACTTTACGTAAATCTGGAACTAGTAATACTGGAAATAGATCATTGAGTCAGAGAGGATTGTGTACTATTCTGTGTGTTGCATCTAATACATTTGTTATTTCTGGAACAATATTAACCTAGTTAAGAATTATGTCTATTATTCAATTATTATTTTATAATAATCCCACCTCTTTAGAAGTAACTGGAGGAATAAAATATACTCCTGGAAATGGTTATATTTATCATGTATTTCTAGAACCAGGATCTTTTGATGTTACAAATGGACCTATAACTGCCGAAATGTTGCTTGTAGCTGGTGGTGGTTCTGGTGGTTATGCACCAGGTTATGGTACTGGAGGTGGTGGTGCTGGAGGTGTACGAAATATAACTTCAATACCTGTTGGTGATGGATTTTATCCAGTTGTAGTTGGTTCTGGGGGATTGTCTCCAGGAACATCTATGAGTGCTGGAAGTCCATCAAGTGCTTTGGGATATGAATCTATAGGTGGTGGTAGAGGAAATGGTACTACTTCCGCGATTACACCTGAAAATAATGGTGGATCTGGTGGTGGCAACACTACAACACCACCTTCTGGATCAGTACCTCTTAGTGGAGTTGGAATTCCTGGCCAAGGAAATAGTGGGGGACTTGGTTATGGACCACCTCTATCTGGCGCCGGCGGTGGCGGTGGTGGACGTGGAGTTACTGGTTCTAATGGATCTCAAGGGACTCCAACTAGTTATGCGCAAGCTGGCAAAGGTGGTAATGGGTCCCCATTTCCTGCATATGCTGCTCCTTTATTTCCAGACATGCCTGCTGATTGGGCAACTGCTGTTGGAGCAAATGGATATTATGGTGGCGGCGGCGGCGGTGGAAATGCCAATAATCCATCGAGTGCTTTTCTGACCACAGCTTCTGGTGGTCTTGGTGGTGGAGGAAGTGGATATAATTGGAGACCATCGTCACCACCAAATTTGGTTGCAACCCCTTCAACACCTGGAGTAGATTATACTGGTGGTGGAGGTGGTGGTGGAAATGAATCAAATCTTAGATCGGGTGGAACTGGAATTGTTATAATTAGATATGCTGTATAAAAAAAATATGGAAAAAATTATTTTTGCCAGAATAGATTCGGAAACTAAAAAAGTTACATTTATAACTCAAGTTTCTTTTTGGCGAGTTAAAAATGAATATGGAGAAGTAGACTCACGATTAGCAAATAATCATTTGAAACAAACCATACCAGAATCCAAGAATGATCTGTGGTTAGATATTACTGAAAAAAAATGTGGACTTGGATATACTTATGATGAAAATTTAAATACATTCATTCCTCCAAAGATTTATAATTCCTGGATTTTAAACACTCAAACATGTGAATGGGAACCTCCCACACCAAAACCAGAACCTAATTTATCTACAGAACCTTTTTATGATTATACTTGGAATGAGGAAACTTTTTCTTGGGAACAAATATTTTGAGATATTTGATCTTTCTTTTCGAGTCCTATATAATGTAAGTGAATACGTTATTTGCATATGGCATTTCAATCAATTTGGTACTTTTCGGATATTTCTGAAAAAGTTATAGAATCAATAGAAGAAGATCTAACAAATAAGTTTCAAGAACATATGGGAGACTCCAGATTAATGGGCGATACTCTCAATCGTGACAAAAGAAACTCAAAAAATGCCTGGGTTCCAACACACCATTGGACTGCAGGACTTGTTTGGCATTATATCGAAAGAGCGAATCGTGAAAATTTTCTTTATGACATAAGAAATATTGATGGTGAGAATATGCAATTCACCCAATATGGAGTGGGTGAATTTTATAGTTGGCATAATGATGCTGGTATTTCTTGTCACTATAAACCGGTATCAGTAGGTAATCATCACGAAGGAAGAGCCCAAGATTATTTAAATGAACAATTAGAATTAGTTAGGAAATTATCCTTTGTTGTTCAACTTTCAGATCCTGGTGATTATGAGGGTGGAAATCTTCAACTTCTTGCGGAGGATGGCAAATCATATTTTGCTCCAAGAAAAAAAGGAACCGTGATTGTATTTGACTCACGAACTCAACATCGTGTGCTTAAAGTTACGAAAGGAACTCGTAAAAGTCTGGTTGGTTGGGTAGTTGGACCACGTTGGAAGTGAGGTAGATTATGGCAGAACAAATGACAGAGGATCAACTTCTTTTTCAGGAAAGACTTAATTCTCGAACATCAGAAACTAATAATCATCAGTTTGATAGAGATGGATATTTAGTAATTAAAAACTTATGGGATCCAAAAGAACTTTATCGACCTGTTCCTAAAGAACGAGGTCAAATGAATTATTGGGGAAAAAGATTAGATCAATTTACTTATACTGAAATTGAAATGCAAGTCGAAGGTTCTCTTGCATGTTATTGGCATCCCCAGTATCGTTCCATTCATTCAGGCATTCGTCTTAAATTAGAGAAGGAACTTGGAAAAAAACTTTATAATACTTATTATTATGATCGTTTTTATTTTCCAGGTCAAGCATTAAAAAGACATGCAGATCGTGATGCTTGTGAGATTTCTGTAACTGTTCATATCAGTTCCAATACTAAAGAACCTTGGCCAATTTGGATTAAAACTCCAGATATTTATTCTGATAACAGTAAAAAATTAAAATTAGTTCCTGGAGAAAATCGCTCAGTTATTTTAAATGCTGGTGATGGTATGGTTTATAAGGGATGTGAAAGACCTCACTGGAGAGACCCTTTACCAAAAGAGTATGCAAGAACTTGGTATGGCACAAAAGTCGAAAAGGAAGGATTGTATTATCATCAAATATTTTTTCACTATGTTCTTGCTGATGGACAACGGGCGCATTGTGCAAATGATATGGCAAAATAGTAATTAAACGTATGAATAATTTTGTAAAACTTGCGTTGGAAAATGGTGGATCCATTCACCCTCTTATTATTCCTTCATCAGATCTAAGAGGGCCTTCTATAACAAATCCCTCAATTTACAATGACAATGGGAGGATTCTTGTAAATCTTCGAAATATTAATTATACTCTTTATCATTCTGAGAAGAAAAAGTTTGAACATCATTGGGGACCATTGGTTTATATTCATCCAGAAAATGATATGCGTCTTCGCACTTGGAATATAATCTGTGAAATGAATGATGATATGACCATTAAATCTTATCATCACATTGATACATCAAAATTTCCAGATAAAGAACTTTGGCAGTTTGTTGGTTTAGAGGATTGTCGCATTGTTAGATGGGATGGTAAGTTATATGTTTCTGGAGTTAGAAGAGATCTTGATACTACTGGAAGAGGTAGAATGGAATTATCCGAAATTGAGATAACTGAAGATGGTATAAAAGAAGTATCTCAATATCGTATTCCTACTCCAGGCCATCATGTTGATTCTGGTTCGTATTGTGAGAAAAATTGGATGCCAATTATAGATATGCCATTTCATTATGTGAAATGGACTAATGGCACCGAAATTGTTAAATTTAATTTAGAAACGCAAACTACAGAACAAATTCTAGTGACTAATTGGAGAGATCTTGGATGTATTGATCTTCGTGGAGGGTCTCAAGTTATTCCTTTGGATGATAAACATAGATTTTGTTTGAACCATGAAACCTTTTTAACTCGCAGTCCAGCCGATAGAAAGGATGGGATTTATCGCCACAGATTCGTCGTATGGGATAAAGATTGGAATATTGTTAAGGTTTCTAGAAGGTTTTCCTTCTTAGAAGCAGAAATTGAATTTGCTGTGGGTATGTGTGAATATGACAATGATTATCTTATTACTTTTGGGTTCCAAGATAATGCAGCATATTTACTCAGAGTTGATAAAAAATTTGTTAGAAATTATATATTTGAATAATTATGGCATCTTTAACCCCCCAAATAGTAAGTTCTTTTTTTGAAGCATTAAATCAAAATAAAGATGATTACGACGTTTTTATAGAATCCGGAACAAAAGGCGGTACTACTATCATTAATCTTATTTCGTTATTTAAAACTCTTCATACGATCGAATTGTCTGAAAACTACTTCAATTTTTTTGATAATATAAAGAAAGAAAATAATTTTACAAATGTTGTAAATTATTTTGGTGCCACTGAGAATGTAATGCCCAGTATTCTGGAAGGTCTTACTTCAAATGATAATGTAGTTTTTTGGTTGGATGGTCACTGGTCAAACTTTGATACTGCCAGAGGTGAAAAAGATTGTCCACTTCTTGATGAATGTTCTATTATTGATATGACATATAAATCAGATAAGGCAATTATATTGATCGATGATTTTCGTTTATTTGGTACAAATATAGCAGAAGATTGGTCTGATGTTACTTTAAAGAATGTTATATCATGCTTTAAAAATCATAGTATTCTATATTTGATTAAGGATGATATTGTAGCAATATTAATAGAAAAAAAATGTTAACATTTAATTATCTTGGTTACTTGGGAAGAATTGGAAATCAAATGTTCCAATATGCGGCTCTCCGTGGAATATCTGCTAATCATAATTATGAATATACTCTTCCTCCAAATAAAATGGATAACGAACAAATGTATATACATTTGTACGATTGTTTTGATATTCCAGATGTGGATAAAAAAATATCTAATTGGTCACATTATGAGAAAAAGTCTCCATCTACTCATGAGTTTGATAAACAGTTTTTTTATGATTGTCCACCTCAAACCGATTTATTTGGATATTTTCAAACCGAAAAATATTTCAAACACATCGAAGATGATATAAGAAAAGACTTTACTTTCAAAGATAAAATATTAAATAATGCTGATGACTACTTTAAAAAATCATTTAGTAGTAACGAAGTAATTGCATTACATATAAGAAGAACTGATTATGTGAATAATACTATAATGAGGTTATTAAAATTATCTTATTATAAAAATGCTTTGAACTATTTTGATGCAGAAACTCCAGTACTAGTTTTTTCTGATGATATTGAATGGTGTAAGACTCAGGAAATTTTTTCTGGTGATAGGTTTAAATTTTCTAACAATAGTACATATGTGGATTTATGCTTAATGTCTATGTGTAAATATCACATAATCGCAAATAGTACTTTTAGTTGGTGGGGTTCTTGGTTGGCAAAAAGTGAAAAAACAGTTTCTCCTAGAGAATGGTACTTTACAAATAAAGTTATGATTGAAAATCCATATCTTCCCGACTATGATTATAATTCCGTTGACATTTCTCTCACCGATTGGATATTAATATGACAGTATCTTTGATTTGTTCTTGTAAGAATAGAGCCCATTCCCTACAAGTTTCTCTTTCTTCTTGGTTATTATTCAAAGAAATAACCGAGATTATTATTGTTGACTGGAATTCAGATGAGACTTTAGATCATTTGATAAATCTTGATTCTAGAATTAAGATTATAACAGTGTCCGATGAAAAGTATTTTAATCAACCACAACCACTTAATCTTGCGGCAAGTATTTCCAGTGGAGAATATATTCTTAAAGTAGATACTGATTATATTTTAAATCCTTATTATAATTTTTTTGAGACTTATGAAATAGATCAAAATTCTTTTTTATGTGGCCAAAATGATTATGAAGAATTTGAAATAAACTCAAGTCCGTATTTTAATCACCTGAGAGGACTTCTTTATGTAAGTAAAGATAATTATATAAAAGTTGGTGGATATAATGAGGATATTATTAAACACTATGCTTATGAGGATGATGAAATTGTTCATCGTTTAGAATTGCTTGGATTAAAAAAGAAAAAAATATGTTATAATCACAATATAATTCATATACCGCATTCCGATAAGAAAAGATTAGAAAATTTTGAATCATATCACACAGACAAAGATCTGGAAGATGATATTCGACAAATATTATCTTCTAATTTTAATTATTCTGAAGAGGAGCTTGAAGTTCAAGTTGAGTATCAATTAACTCAAAAACATATTAAGATTAATAAACAAAAATCTTTATCACAATCAATTAACTATTATCATAAGTCTAGTACTATTTGGGACATTTCGAAAATTAATGAGCAAGTTTATATGGCACAAAAAAGTAAAAATAAATTAAAAAATCTTCCTATATCTTATTATATTTCTTTAGAAGAAAGTTTAGATAGACAAAAAAATATCCAAAACGAATTTTTAAAATACGAAGTTCCTTTATATGGAATTATTTCTAAAAGATTTTCTGAATCTGATGATATAGTTACTGGTAGATATATTCACCAATTAAATGATGGTACTAAAGGATGTTGCGTTTCTCATCTAAAGGCTATCAAACATTGGTATCAAAATTCTGATGATGAATATGGATTTTTTTGCGAAGATGACTTAAGTTTAGAAACTGTTGATTACTGGGATTTTACCTGGCAAGAATTTGTGGACAGTCTTCCAAGTGATTGGGATTCTGTTCAGTTACTTACGATTCGTGAAGATTTTGGTGATTTTAAACTCAGAGAACGGCAGTGGAATGATTGGTCAGTTACAGCTTATATTTTAAAAAGAGAGTATGCTAAAAAATTAATAGATACTTATATTCAAGGTGATACCTATTGTTTAGATATACCTAATACTGATATAATGCCTCTTATAGAAAATATAATTTTTACTACACTAGGCAAAACTTATACTATCCCATTGTTTGTCGAAGAGACCAACTTCAATTCTACATATTCCACTGAACAGGATAGTGATGTGAAGGATGGACAAAAAACAAATCATTACCATTCTAAAAAAGTAGTTTTAGATTATTGGAAGAATAAAAAGAAAGAAAAAACTAGTATGAATATTTCTACTAATAAACTTGATCTGAAGGATCTTCTCACCGAATACTCTTTAGATACCGAAAATCCAATTAAAAATTTTAATCTTGGAGTTTGGTATGAAACAAACGGGCATACTGCTCCAGCACTTTCATACTATTTAAGATGCGCTGAAAGATCTGAAGATTTGGATTTGGCTTATGAGTCATTAATTCGTGGTTCTTTTTGTTATGAGAAACAGGGGACAAGAGACGGAACTTCTAAATCTTTAATGCAACAAGCACTATGTTTGTTACCGAGTAGACCTGAAGCATATTTTCTCTTAAGTAGATTTTCTGAGCGTCGTGAATGGTGGCAAGATTGTTATATCTATGCTGATTGGGGACTTAGATTTTCTGATTTTAATTCTAAACCTTTTCTTACAGATGTAGAGTATCCAGGTAGATATGGATTGCTTTTTGAGAAATCTCTCTCCGGATGGTGGTGGGGTAAGGATAAAGAATCTATAGAAATATCATTAAATCTCTATAATGATCCTGAGATATCAGATGACTACAAAAAAACAGTTAAAAATAATTTAGAAAGGATGGGAGTCGAGATCTCATCAGAACCCAAAAATGATAACTCTAAATTATCTGGCATGTTTGATTACATAAAATATCCGACAGACAAAAGTGACCTTGGATATCTTGATAATTTCTACGATAATTTTTTTGATTCACTTAGAGATAAACCCATAACCTTAATGGAAATAGGAGCATCAAATGGGGGATCTATTAAATTGTGGAGAGACTATCTACACGAAGATACTCAGATTTATGCATGTGACATTAACTATTTTGATCACATTCCAGATACTTTTTCTATTATAGGTGATATGTATTCTACTAATAGATCTTCTAAATTTGCTGACGATTATTTTGATGTCATTATTGATGATGGCCCTCATACATTTGAATCGTTTGTCTTTTTAATTCAGAAATATTTTTCTAAAATTAAGTCTGGTGGTGTATTGATTATTGAACATGTTACTAATATGCAGTGGATAGAATCCTTATCGGATTTGTGTACATTAATTGGATATTGTTCTTGTGAGCTTATTGATGTATCGGGAAAACAAAAAACACCAGAATTACTTGATCGTTATGATGACGGACTATACATTTTAAAAATTAAAAAATGAAAGAACTAGGGATTATTTCAGTAACTTATAATCAAAATTATCCATTAAAAACTTTTATTAATTCATTAAGATCCCAAACGATTCAAAATTTTGATCTTCACATTATTCATGATGGAGAATGGGATAATAATATAAAAAATAGTTTGTATGAAGAAAAATATATTTCAGAAGGTATTTTTCTTCATAACACTGATATTAGGTATAATGATTATGGACATTCTCTGAGAGAATTTGGAATCAAACGATTCTACAAAAAATACAAATATCTTTTGATAACAAATTGTGATAATTATTATTGTCCTAAATTTCTTGAATATGTTTTTTCGGTAACGGATGATGAAACTGGAGTAGTATATTTCAATATGATTCATTCTCATGATCAAGGATATGGAACTTACTCTATGTTAAATACTGATTTCATTGGATATCGTTGTGATATTGGATCTTTTATTGTTAGGAGTGATATAGCTGGAGATATTAATTTCAATAAAAAAGATTTTAATGCTGATGCTTTTTTTATTGATCAAATAAATGAATATAGAACAATGTATAAAAAATTTGAAATAAAAAAAGTAGATAAATGTTTAATGGTACACAATTAAAATATGGCACATCAAGAACAAAGAGAATTCGTAGATAGGATAAGAAAAAAGTTTTCAAAATATTTTGAACATAAAAAAGTATTGGATGTGGGAAGTCTGAATATAAACGGAACTGTTCGTGATTTTTTTCATGAGTGTGATTATATTGGGCTTGATGTTAATGTTGGTAACGGAGTTGATATTGTATGTGAGGGACAAAATTATGACGCTCCAGATGATACTTATGATGTAGTTTGTTCAACTGAATGTTTTGAACATAATCCATATTGGGCGGAAACTTTTCAAAATATGATTCGGTTGTGTAAAAATAATGGATTTATTTTTTTCTCGTGCGCTACAACCGATAGACCTGAGCACGGAACTGCAAGAACATCTCCGCAAGATTCGCCCTTAACCGTTGGTCTTGGTTGGGATTATTATAAAAATTTGATTGAAGATGATTTTAGAGAAAAAATAAATTTTGATTTATATTTTTCTGAATATGAATTTGAAGTAAATAATGAATCTCATGATTTGTATTTTTGGGGTATAGTTAGAAAAATTAATACACGCTCAATACCAGTAATAGGAGTTCCTATAGTAAATGGTGTTGATTGGTTGGTGAGATTAATTGATAGTATTGATTACCCAGTAGATGATTTATTCATTGTTAATAATAGTGGTAATGATAAAATTGCAGAGGAATTAAATCAAATTTCTAAAAAGAAATATGACTTAATTAAAAATATTAAAGTTTGTAATTTGCCATCAAATATTGGATGTTCTGGTGCTTGGAATTTAATAATAAAATGTTATTGTTTGTCTCCATATTGGATAATATCTAATCATGATATTGCTTTTGTTCCCGGTTTACTGGAAGAAATGGTAAACATAATGTTAAAAAAAGAAGTTGGAATAGTAAAAGCGGGAACTCAATGGGAACTATTTTTATTAAAAGAATTTGTTGTTCAAGAATGTGGATTATTTGATGAAAATTTTTATCCAGCTTATTTGGAGGATTGTGATTATTATGTGAGGTTATTGAATAAAAATATTATTATTGAAGATACTAAAATAAAATCAATACATGGTCTTGGAGGAGAATATTCTTCTTCCGGATCACAAACTTGGAGAACTGACCTATCACTAAAACCAAAAATAGATTTTTGTCATAATGAAAATGCTTTTTATATGACATCGAAATGGGGTCCTACTTGGAGGGATGTTTATTGGAACATGAATCCATGGCCAACTCCATATAACAACCCAGAAATACCTATAAGTTATACGAAATTTGATTTAAATTTCTGGAGAAAAAAACACATGGGATTTTAATATTATTGAATGAAGGTATTTCTTCTAATAAATAACAAAGTGTCGTAAAAGGAATATCTATGACCTTAGATCTTCATAACTTTTTTAAGTATTATGATGAAAAGAATACCAATCATGTAGCGGCTGTTCAGTGGTTAGAAGATAATCTTCCAGAAAAATTTTTAGATGACTCAGAATCTGATTGGGTAAGTATTTTCAGAACTGCTCCTCCTGTACCAGCAGTTTTAGATGTTCCCTATTTCAATCAAGTAGATAATTATAGAGATGCACATAGAACGTGCAACTCTTCTTCATGCGCTATGTGCCTTGCTTTCTTAAAGCCAGGTTCGATTAAGGGCGACGATGAATACGTCAAGAAAGTATTTGAGATTGGTGATACAACGGATCATGCTGTACAGACAAAAGTTCTTGCAGCTTATGGTGTTAAGTCCCATTTTAGTTATAATCTTTCTTTCACTGATCTTGATAAGAGCCTTGATAGGGGTAAACCAGTTGTAATTGGCATTCTTCATCGCGGTCCTATATCTGCTCCTACTGGTGGTCACATGTGTGTAGTGATTGGTAAGACTCCAGATGGTAAAGGATATTATGTTAACGATCCATATGGCTCTCTAAATGACAACTATAGTGGTCCAGTAACAAATGGCAAGAAGGCTATTTACACCAAAGCAGTACTTAAGCATCGTTGGAACCCAGGCGGCAACGATGGTTGGGGTCGTATTTTTGATTGATAGGAGAACAACCAATGGCAAGAGTAGATTTACACAACTTCTTTAAGTTCTACGACGATAGAAATCCAAATCACGTCAAAGCAGTACAGTGGATGGAAGATAACTTCCCAAATGATGTGCTAGAAGATGATGCTGAATGGGCAGATATTTACAGAGGAAAGAAATCTTCTTCTAGTTCTTCTGCCGGTTCTTCTGGTGATGTATGTCCGCATTGTGGTAAACCTCTGGGAAAGTAAGTAGCGGCGGCGGTGTTTCTGCTCCTGCTGCCGCAAGTGGTGATGATGTTCCTATGATGGGCATCAAATTAATCAAAGAATTTGAAGGGTGTCATTTGAATGCATATCCCGATCCTCTTTCTGGTGGTCTTCCAATCACTATTGGTTGGGGATCTACTCGTAAGAAAGATGGATCACCATTCCAGATGGGTGATAGTATCACTCAACAAGAAGCAGATGAATTATTAATTAGTCAGTGCAAGAATCAATTTCTTCCAGCACTGCGTAAAATCCCACATTGGGGGGATATGTCAGATGGAAAAAGAGGAGCTTTGCTCAGCTTTGCTTATAATCTTGGTGCCGGTTTTTACGGTGGTGATAACTTTAATACTATTACTAAACGCCTGAAAAATAAAGAATGGGATTTGGTTCCCGATGCTCTTTATCTCTACCGCAATCCTGGATCTAATGTAGAAGCAGGCCTAGCTCGTAGAAGAAAAGCAGAAGGTGAAGCTTGGAAAAAAGGTTAACTTCACTAACTAACTACAATGGACAACAATAAGGCTAAAAAAAGAGAGGCATGTATGAATACTGTGATTCGTGTTGCTATTCTTGGTTGGGCTGCTGCTCTTCTTACTGCAAGTTATGCGGGTGCTCTATCTAAGATGGACCCAACGTTTATTGCTACAGTATTTACTGCGTCTGCTGCTACCTTTGGAATTAATACTATGAAGAAGGGTGGAGACGATGATGATGACAAAAAAGAAGAACCAAAGAGGGAAGAGTTTGTAGAAACTCCACCTACTCCACCAGAACCATTCGTTGAAGAATCATTCGTGGAAGAATCGGTTGCAGAAGAACCTGTTTGGGAAACAAGAGTGACTGAAACTCCTTTAGTAAACAATGATTATGGAACTGATACTTCACTTGAAGAAAGAGTTGAAGCTTTGGAAGCAAAAGTGGATGAAGAAAAACCATTCCAAAGAGGTGACCTCTGATGTCCAAGTCACCTAATAAAGGGAAGAAAGGTTCTTCTAAACAAAATCAAGGGAACGCTACTGCCAAGAAAGCAAAGAATGGAGGTAAGAAAAAGTGATACTTCTTGAAGTTATCATTGCTGGTAATGTTATGGTTGGACCTGGTTTATGCCAGGCAGATTTTATTCACAAAGGCCAACTTTATACGGTCGAATACAAATGCCAAGAGAATGGAACACTCCAAAAAGAGAGTGTTGGAACGCTCCAATCCACCAAATACTCAAAGCCATAGATAACCACACCCGTCTCTTTATAGAGACGGGTGATTTTTGGCACGAAGAACAATCACAAATATTACGAAAGTATGTAAAAGAGTTGAAAATTTGGATACATAAAGAAGAAGGATGGTGGGATGAATGAAAAAACTTTTAACAACAATTGGGCTGTCATTGGGTTTAACATTGCCCGTATTTGCTAATTCATTAGAACCAAAACAACCAACTGTAAAACCATATAGTTTAGCAGCAATGGGTTGTATGATTCTTCTAGAATGTACTGAGGGTGTAGAAAAACTCACAGCGGACTCTGAAGTTTTTAAGAAAGAAGGATTTGACCCATTCAGAGAAGAGATTCAAAGAATCTTAAATGCTCTAAATGCTTTAGAGATTGGAGTATACCTAGCACCAAGTAGATACTTCACCCCAAGAACAGTAGGACTTTACAAACCAAACTATAATCGTTTCTTCATCAACGAAAATCTTTTACAAGATGAAAGAGAGTTTTTAGGAACTCTTCGTCATGAAGGTTGGCATGTGGTTCAAGATGCTATGGGTGGTGGATTAGATACTGCTTTTATGGCACAGGTT
>Ga0099850_1000909_pt1 | contig 13775 bp, 19 predicted proteins | sample CB_VirMetaG_5_FD_79182 | JGI IMG/M metagenome (GOLD analysis project Ga0099850, IMG submission 79182) | Freshwater to marine saline gradient viral communities from Chesapeake Bay - CB_1508_1D Viral MetaG | ecosystem: Environmental > Aquatic > Marine > Coastal | place: USA: Chesapeake Bay... | reverse complement strand
GTATGTTGCAGGCGGAATTGGTAAATTACTAAAAAATTCAACACTTACAACAAATTCATTCCTTTGTAAAAAAAGGTCTATTTCATCCTTCCTATACAACTGGTCTTTTAAATATACTTGCTCTAATCTTGCAAAAATTTCAGTTGTTGAAAGCCATTGATTTTCATAAACGATATACTCTTCTTGGTCGTTTGTGTCAAGCGGATTTACATATTTTATAATCGTGCCTGTTGTGTAATTTTCTGGTGGATAAAAAAACCTATCATTTTTATCATTAACAACAGCCATAACAATACCACCAACCTGTCCACTGTTAGCTTCACCAGTTTTTTCTCCATACAAATATTCAAAAATAAACATTATGGCAATGTATAACTAAAAATAACCTGTGCTTCGTCTGATATTGTTAAATTATCTTTATCTTGAAATATTACTTGAAACTCCGTTCCATTTCTTGAAACAAAACGACCACTTGCTTGGTTTATTCTTCCTTCCGAAAAAACAACAGAGTTTTTTGCTTCAAAAACTTCTGAAAAACCACTATTAAAAAAGTTTTTTTGAAATAAAGATATTTTACCATTTTGCCAATTTGTTTTTACAATAACAGCATCTGGATAGACGGATTTATATTTTTCAAAAGACTGAGTGTCAAAATTTGCAATTTCAATTTCTGCCTCTTCTTGTGTTAAAAAATCAACATCATTTGCCACATTAAGAGGGTTTTTAAAAAAACAATAATCTAAAACACTTAAAATAAAGCTACCATTAACACTAAGTCCAACCTCCTCTTTTAGTTCTGTGTTGTGTTTAGTGAAAACAATAATTTTGCTTTTCATTATTTTTTCTTTTTACTTTTTACAGATAAAGCTTCTTGTTTTTCGTCTTCTTGCATTTCTTCTTTTTGCATCTTTAATTTCATCATTTTTGATTTGTCAATTTGCAAATAGTCAATATAACATTCATCAAGCATTGTGTCTTTTAAAAGTGTTTTTCTTTTGTTTTTATATTCAAAAGATATATCTTCCATTGCTTTTAAAAAACTGTTTGTTTCTTCTAAATTTATATCAATTTTTATTAAACAAGCGGTAGACACTAAAAGATAATTTAAGTTTGGAATTTTACTTATTTCTGCAACCTCATTTTTATCATCAAGAGCTCCTGTTTTAAAATTTTTTAGCATTGGGTGTTGATTTTGTAATACAATGTATTTCATAAAAATTTATATAAATTTAAAACCTCCACAAAAGTGAAGGTTAAAAAACCAACTAATTTAAAGTTGGTATTGAGTTTTGTGTCATTTCAACAAATCCAATTACAGACATTCCTGTTGTAATTTCACTTGCGACATAAACTGGTCTGATGTATTTAAAACCAGAAGCCTGAATATGATAATTCAATGAACGAACTTTGTTAATTCCCCAAGTAGTATCAATTTTCTCACCATCAACAGCATCTGTTCCTGTTAAAGAACAATCTTTATTCATAATGTGGTCCCCTAAATCTGCGGCTAAAATTTCTTTTGCAGAATTAGTTCCATCATTTGAAAATTGAATGCTTTTTAACTTTAAAACACCATCTGTTATTGCAGTTGCAACTGTCAAAAATTGAATTTCTGCCCCTGTTCCTGCAACAAAAGATATGTCTTTGAAGACACCAGCAACATCAGCATTTGCAGTAATGTTTGTAAGAGGTAGAGCCACCTCTTCTTTTTTTATTGCTCCTAAAACTCTTCCTGTTATCATAAAAATATATATAAATTAACTGTAATTACCTACTTCAAGTGCTATTGCCGCATTGTGATTAACAATACCGAAACCAGCAGTTAAAGTTTTAGACATAAACACTTCGCCAGTTTCTAATGCAATTTTTTCAAATTTACTTGAAAAGCCCATAGAAAAATTACTGCTTGTTAAGTATGTTGCAAGTGCTTTCAAATTTCCAACAATACCAATAATTTCTCCGTTTGACAAAGTTTCACTAAATCCTTTAAACTTATCTTTATTTTCTGGGTTTGAAAGTGCTTGAAGTTCAAGAGATATTATGCGGATTTTTGCATTACCAACTTGCCAATAACCCCCTGCTTGATAGTAAGGAGCATTGATAAATTCGCCACTTCCACTTGTAAGGTCAAAATTAATTTCATCTGCAATATTTACAGGTAAAATAACATCAACTACACCATTGTCGTCTCTTAAAGCGGCTGGAATTGCATTGTAAGCTTTTTTAATTGCTTCAAGAGAAACTGCACTTGCTGAGCCTGTTTTAGCTTTTTTAACCAATCCGTTTTCTATATATTTATTCAATCCTGCATTTACATCAGTTCCATGAAAAAAAACAGAGTCCATAGTTGCCATTTGTCCAGTATCAAGTGCTTTATTGTGTATATCAAGAACATTGTAAAGACCTTGATTTAACATGTTTGTCTCAAAAGCCTCAATCGAAATCTTCGTATAAGTTGTATATTTTTTTAAAGGAATATATGCTCTATCAAACTTCAACTTTTTACTTTCATTATATGCTGTCAATTCTGGTGTTTTTTCATAACTTGAAAATACAACAGGGTTCATATTCACTTTATCTAATTGGTAAGAGCCAGCAACTAAATTTCCCATTGATATAACATTGCAATATTGCATTAAGTTATTAACTGAGACAGTTGAAACATCAACAACTCCGCCAAAAATCGGATATGGCATTGATAAACCACCATTTCTATCGTTAAAAGTATTGTATGATTTTGTTTTTATTTTTTCATCTTTTTGAACGATGTTTATAAAACTTTTCAACATCATTTCATCAGACTTTGAGCTAATAAAATCACCCTGTTTGCTAATAGCATTCAAAATATCTTCCTTTATAACATCTGATTTGTCTTCAAAGTTATTTTGCGAAGACACATCAACATCACCAAAAGAAGTGTGAGAAATTGACTTTCTTTTTTCTTGTTGTTTTTCAACGACTTCTTTTAAAGTATTTATAGCTTCAATAGATTTTGTTTGAATTTCAACAATCTTTTCAAGTTTAGAATCAAAAGATTTTTCAAGCTTTTCAGCTTCTTGTTTAGCACTTTCGCCAGCAATATCACTGACAAATTTTTCAGCCTGCATTTTGGCATCAGTATTTGTTTCTGACATAATAATATTATATTAATTATTTTATTTGTTATAATTGGATTTTTTTGCTTGTGTGCGACCTCTTCTAAAAAGAGTTCTACTTCAAAAGTAGCAGGCTTGTGTGCTTATTGCAATAATAATAAGAAAAAAAACAAATGTCAAGATTTTTTTATTTCTGACAATGTAATATAAAAATCTTCAATAGAATTTTCTTTTTTAATCTCTACATTCTTTTGAACTACATCCTCTTTTTGTTGTTTATAATCATTACATCTTTTGTAAAAATCGTTTGTTTTTTCAACAATAAAAGAAACTTCGTTTTTTCTTACTCCTGTGAATTGAGCAAGAAAATGTTCAAGTTCTTGTTTTTCAATAGTTTCATTTATTTTTTTTACATAAAACTCTTCGTCTTTTTTTCTTTGTTTTGCATATTCCTCGTCAAGTTCTTTTGACATTTCTGACATTTTAAGCTCTAATTCACTTAAAGATTTCATTACTAAAAGTTCGGCTTCAGGATTTGCAGGAACTTTAACAAAGGAGACTTCAATTAAATTACTTTTTTTAATAACATTCACATTATCAACTTTTTCATTCTCTTTTGAATAAAAACCAATTGAAAAAGAATATTCCCCATTTATTGCTTTCAATCTTAACTCTTCTCTTTCTTGTAAAGATAAATCGCCTTTTTCATTTTTTAAATCAATTTGACCTTCTATATGTAAAGCATCTTGTCCTTTGTGTTTTTGAATATTTGCTCTTGTTATTTGACCTATTTTTTGATTACTATTATGTTCTAAAAGCAAGTCAACTGGCAATTGATAAGAAATACCTTTTACTAAAACAATTTCATTTTGTCGGTCAATAAATTCTGCGGTTGCTATTCCTTTAAATCTTCCTTTCTCACCGATTTCAATATTTGAAATAAAAGCTTTTTTAACAATATCAGTCATTTTATTATTTTTTTAAAATATAAATCTTTATTTTTTAAATTCAATTTATTTTTAATATTGGCAAAACCTCATTGTCAATATTTAATTCTATTTGCACCTCTTGACTAAAAAAAGATATACTTAAAATTTCAAAACTTTCAATCTCTTTTATCTTTTTTAGTTTATTTAATCTAAACAATAATTCATTGCTAATAAAAGCCTGCCTGTTTTCTTGCGCTTGATTTTTTAATTCTTTTACAATCAGGCTACCGCTTATTTGACTTTCATTTACTAAAACATCTCCAATGGTTCCACCTTTTTCAAAAAAATTATAATTCTTATCAAACAACACTCTTGCATTTTTAGTTAAAAAGTTTATACATAAGCTTTGATTTGTATTTTCTTCATCAAAATCAATATCTAAAAAGCCCTGTGAGTTGTCAATTTTTAAATCTGCTTTCATATACTATTTATTAAAAAAATTTCTTCTATCTATGTTTATTTTTGCATTTTTGTTGTCTGTGTCCGTGTCTCTTATTGAAATAGGAACTGCCCCTTGATTGTCAAGTGTTATTTTTATTTCTTGGTTTGCAAGTTTTATTGATTCTTGGTTTTGTGAAACAAAGTTTTCAATTTTAAAATTTTGTTTTATTTCTTGAATTTTCATCATTTCTTTAATTTTTTCAACTCTTTCAGGAATTGCCTGCACTTGCTCTTGTCTTATTTTGCCCATTGCAATTTCAGACCTTTTTTCAAATTTCTTGTCCGCAAAGGCATCAAAAACAAAACCACTAAATCCTTTTTTAATTGAAGAAATTAATTCAATTACAGTTTCTAATACAAAATTAATGCCCTCTAATCCTTTTATAAGTGCATCAGGGATTGCAATTTCATTTACAATATTACCAATGTTAAGAAAAATTTGCTCTATATTTGCAAGGATTTTTCTATAATTATCAATTGCCGTGTTGTCCATTCCTTTTGACACATTTTCTGCAAAACCTTTTGAGTCCATTTTTAATTCTTTATGTAGTTTGTTTATTTTTTCAATGTCATCAAGATAAGAAATTAAAGTCATTGATACCTCGCCTGTCCCCAAAACATTTTGAATAGTTGCAATCTTTTTTTGCTCGTCTTTTACATCCTTAAATTTAAAAGATAAATCATTTAAAAAATTTATAAGTGCGTCTGGTTTTTCAAAATCAATGTCTATTTTAAAACCTTCTGCAACTGCATCTTTTTTTGCTCTTAACTCTTTTAATAAGCTTGCCATTTGAGTTGACGCCCTTGCTCCGCCAATATTTACTATTTGTTGACTTTCAGTTGCTAAAAGTTCTTTTAAAGAAATTCCCATTGCCTTTGCAATAGGTGCCGACCTTTGAAGTGAGTTTTGCAACTCTAAAAATGAAATGTTTGGAACTTTATCTAACATCCAAACAATACTATCTTTCATGTCGCTTACTTCTGCATCTGGAAAGTTTTGTTTTATAACTGCAAAAAATTGAGTAATATCTGACATATTAAGTTCTTCTCTTGCACTTTTTAAAACTTGGCTTGCTCCCATTAAATAATTTCCATATTCTTCAACTTTCACACCAGCAGTTGCCAAAATAGTTCCTGATGATGCAAGCTGTGTTGCGGACATTCCTGTTAAGGTTGAGGTCGTTAAGATTTGCTCTCTGATTTTCTTTGTGCTTTCAGTTGACAAGTGTTGTATTGCTTGAATTTTTTGAACATATTTATCAAAATAAGCAAAATCTTGAAAACCTTTTTTCATTGCACCAATTCCAATAAAAGCCCCCACCATTCCGCTTATTGAATTTTTAATATTATCAAAACTTGATTTTATTTTTTCATTTGAAGCCTTTATTTTTTTATTATTTGTTTTTACTCTCTCTGTTGCCTTGTCGTGTGTTTTTTCAAAGCTTGCAGTTTTCTCTTCTATTTTTTTAAAAGCCTCTGAGTAGCTGTCTTCTGCTATAATTTTAAAAAATATATTAGGTGCTTCGCTCATTTTCTTTTTTATTTAATTCATATAAAGAATTCATTAAATTCAATAATTCTTTACAACTCATATCTTTTAACTCACTTATACTGACCGCCCCTTGCATATTTCTTAAAAAGCGGACAATTATTTGATTTGGATTTTCTTGTGTATTTATGCTAATAAAAGAATAAATATTGCAATCTTGAAAAGTATAACAAGGCACTAAATAAGATAAAAATAAATCAATGAAATATATCTTAATATCAACATCTATTTTGTTAAAACTTCTTTTTGACAAAGGATAAGGCAACAACGCTACATTAACATTGTTAAAAATTATTTTATTATATTTAAAAAAAAAAAATCTTTTAACTTTTGATGAAAACTAAAAATATCTTGTAAAGACATCTTATTGAACTCATCTATTGTCAATGAATGCCCTTTGTGGTCACTATTTACTGCAAGGGGTAAAATTGCAGAACTGCGATTTGGAATGAAAAATAAAGACTTAAAAGCATCAAATATATTTGTTTCAAGTTGCTTTTTGTCTTCAATTAATCTTTGCTGTATTGTTTTTGATAAATTTTCAAATAACATAACAAATCTTACAATTTCACTTGTTTTTTCTTGCATTTCTATCCCATCAAGTGCTTTGACAATTTCTTGAACTTTTGAATAGTTGTCATCAATAGTTTTTAAAACACTACAAACACTGTAAAAATCTCCATTGATATGTTTACCTGTTGGAGCTAAAAAGTCAATAGAATTAAGTGTGTATGTTTTATTATCAGGCATTAAATATGTAATAGGATTTGCAAGTTTGTATGTTAAAATTGCCTCCATATTAGCCATTTATTTTTAAGAATACAAGAGTTGTCTTTCCTGACATCTTTGCCAAGCCTGGTATGTGTTTTAACTGACAATTTGTGTATTTTTGTTCAACTATTGTATCTTTTGAAAAACATGCAATAGTTACAAGTTCGTGTTGTATTTTTAGTAAATAACTTCTTAAAGCCGCAGTAACATCAGTCTCTACCTCAATCCTTGCCGTTTCTGAAGCGTCTACATCTACTTTTCTAGTTTGAATTAAGCTTGTCCGATTCATTGCTTTTTCAACATCATACATAAGTGAAAAAACATAATCATTTATACCACCTTGCCCTATATTAATATCACGATTTCCTGCGACCGCACTTTCTATTCTAAAATATTGAACTATTCCTGCCATAAAAATATATATTACTTACTAAAAATTGTTGTGAAACCTATTGTCTCTATTGCTTGAACTATTATACCCAAGATGTCCAATTCAACTACTTTTGAATTTAATTGTAAATTGTCAACACTTTCATTAATTTTATTTTTCATTGTTTCTTTTGTTGTTTCATCATTTGTTATAATTCCAAATTGTATTTTTTCAATCAAACCACTTGCTGACACATATTCAACAAAACTTCCCATTTGGTCTATAAGTCTTTCACAATCGCCCTTAATAACTGCTTTTGATAAATCAAATTCTGGGTCAACAACAACTCCTTTTAGAGTTTTATGTTTATATGTTTTTGCTAAATCAAAAAATTGTCTCATAAAGAAAGACATTTTTTCAAAATCATTAATTTCATTAAATTGAGTTGGATTTCCATTTTCATCTTCAATATACATTGAACGATTGCCTGTATATATTGCAAGTCCATTTTCATTCATTTCAAGAGTTAAGAAACCTTTTTCATTTAAAGATTTTTGCTCTGCTTTGTTAAATATTGCAAAATCAACAACATCAATTAATCCACTTCTAACACCTGTAAATCCACGAGTTGAGTGTTTTACTCCTCCTGCTGATTGCATAATGTTGACTGCATTTTGTAAAGAACCAAGAACAAGTCTAATTTCTTTTTTGCAAGCAACTTCTGTAATCAATCTATATGGCAACTCATAAGTTTCTTTTATTGCAAGACTAACTCCAAATACTTTTTGTTTTAAAGAGTTTGTTATGTTTGTCTCGGTTGAATTTACATCTGCAAACAAGACTTGTCCTTTTGTAAATAAATTGTCTTGTATTAATGCTCTTGTATTAAAGAAATCAATTAAAGAATTATCAATTGTAAATAAATCTTTTTCAAAAACAATTAAATCAAATTCCTCATCTTCAATAGCTGTTTTTAATGCAGTTAAATTTGTCAAATCTGTATAAGCACCCCCTGTAAATTGTGTCAATGCTGTTAATGTAATTCCTGCTGGCAAGCCACTTATTGCAAGCTTTGTTGTTTCTAAAAATTTACCTTTTTGATTTGCTGTTAAATTCAATTTTTTATCATTAACTCCGTCAACTTCGCTTGTAAATAACAAATCTAAGTCTGCATTCAAGATTGTTTCAATTTTTGCAATAATTGCTGTTGCTGTTTCACCCACTAAAACTGAAATTGTTTTTATGTTTTTTTGACTTCCACATTTAAAAGAAATTGTGCCTTCTGCTGTTGCAGTTCCGTCAAGTTCAATTGAGCCTGTTGACTGTGTTCCACTTGCATTGTTTGTTGCAATTCCAGACACTCTTAATTTATAAGAATTTCCGCTATATGTATTTGCAAAATTTACTGCATATTCAAGACCACTTGCAATGTGTGAGCCTCTGCCAAAAAATTCTCTAACTTTTAAAATAGAAGTAATATCTTTTTTTAATTCAAGTTCTGTTGCAGTTCCTGAGCTATCTTTTATCCCTACAAACAACATTTTTCTATCAAATGGTTTGATTGGCTTTGGTAAGTCAACTCTATTTACAATAACTTTTCCGTCATTTTGTGCTAATTGTGTCATAAACTTTATTTCTTAAATAATTATTTTTTATTTTTTATATTCAATATTTTTTTGTTTTAAAAAATTTCTTTTTTCAAGTCTTAAAATCCAATCTTTTAAGTTGTCTTTTGTTTCAACAACTTCACCAACTTGAAAAGTTTTACCTAAATCATTAAATTCTTTTATAACTTCAAAAACTTGCTTTGAATTTTCAATTATTGTTTCAACTTTTTTAATTTCTTTTTTATTCGCCATATATTATAGTTTCTTCAATATCACCTTTACTGTCAACTTTTTTAATTTCAACTTTTTTAATTGGAATTCCTACTTTATTATTAACAAACTCACTATAATTTGTAATATATCTTGATACTTTAAATTTTGCAGTTGCCATCCAGAAAACTGAATTATTGACATCGTTTATTGATTGAATATTTGTAATGCCTTGAAAAATAGACTGCATAAAGACATTTACTAAATCCTCTTCTATTGAATAATCAAAAAAAACTGAATTAACATGTTTTGAGAAAATGTTTTCAAAGTCTTCAATAACTTCATTTGCTTCATAACCTAAAACATAATGGCTTCTTTTGTTGCCGTTTATATCATCAAGCTCTTCTCTTTTAACTCTAAAAACTAAATTGACATCAAAATAATTTGTTGTTTGTGCTGAAAAATTTGATAAACCCACTCCCATCGTGTTATAAGAAGAGTTGACATTGACAAGGTTTTGTGAAATATCACTTGAATTTTTTGAAATAAAAAGACATCCATTTACTTTATTTTCTTGCATATTTGAAATTGCATCATTTACAAGGTCATCATTTATTTCATTTATTGTATATACTTGTGTATTCTTTTTTAAAATTGCATTTTCAAGATATACTTCTTTATAATTTGGTTGAACTGATAAAGAATTTTTAATTAAGTCAACTTTAAAAGTATTGACATCAACAACTTCTTTTACAAATTTAAGTCCGTTATAAGCTCCTGCAATATTGCTTCCGTTGTTTGTTAGATAGTTATTTTTTACATCAAGTCCAGAACTGTCAACAACAACATCATCAACAAATTTATAAGCTAAAAAGCCTTCGTTTTGAATATCAACAACTGGCACAAATTGATTTATAAAAAATCCAATTAAAGTCAAAGTGCCGTCTTCTTCAACTCTTATAGTATCAATAAAAAACTCTTTATTTAAGTCTGTGTTTGTGAATCCATTTATTTTGATAAACTGCCCTTTGTTAAAAGAAACATCATAATCAATATTTATTAAAATAACTTTATTAAAATTATAAATATCATTTTTTATAAAATTAATGTTTTGTTTATAATATATATTTTCAAGATATACATATTGCTTTGGAACCAATTTATGCTCTTCTTGTGTTGTAATTGTCAAAATATTATTTACCTCATCAACTTCAACATTATTTATTGTTATTTTATCCGATAATAAATCTAAATCTTGTGTCAAGGCTCTTCTTAAATAGTCTGTAAATTGATTAACAACCGCCTTCATTCTCCTTTAAGTTTAGAATTTATGCCGTTTTTTATATTATTTTCAAGGGTTTTTTGAACTGAATAGATACCGCTTTTTGCAAAAGATTTTCTGCCAGTCATTTTTTTTGTGCCAAATTCAACAAATGGTGCATAGTTTGTTTGTGAGCCAATTGAAGCCTCTAATCCATTTACATTATGAAAAATCATTTTATTCATTTTTCCTGTTAGTCTTGCATAATGTTCTGTCGGTGCGGAAGCTATATGTATTTTATAACCTGTTGCAGTTTTTATTTTATAAGTCTTTCCTGTTTTTGCTTCTTTTGACTTATCAATAACATCTTTTTTTATATCTTCATTTGTTTTATGAAGTCCGATTTGAATTCCACGATACAAATTGTTTTGAATGTTTTGCAAAGATTTTTGAAATTCTTTAAAATTATTTTTCATTTTAAAAGTGCACCAATAGAGCCAATAATAATCATAACATTGCCTGTAATGACAAAATATTTTTCAACTCTAAATTGACTCCAATAATAAGCATTTCTTATGTTAAAAATAGATGCAACAAGAACTGAGAGAAAAAAAAATGTTTCAAATGTCATCTTATTATTTATTAATTCTTTTAGCAGTAATATTAATATAATTATTAATCAAGTTTTTTCTATCAATATTCTCTATTTGAAATCGCTCGCCCTCAAATTCCAGTGAAAAAAGCTTTGTATTTTTTTTTATATCTTCATATTTAGAAAAAAACGGACATACAACATCAATAATAACTGAACTTCCTGCAAGCTCTCCGCCAACTTCAAAATCAATATTTCTTTTTGTAATATGGCACATAATTTGAAAAATTGCCATGTCTTGATTAAAAGCATCAACCTCGCCGTGCAAAGCGGTCTTTAATCTTTCTTGCTCTATTATCTTTATAGAATGAAAAAAATCACTTATGCAGTATTTAGTTTGTCTTTTTCTTACTTTTTGACATATCATATATAATACTTTATAGTTGTATTCGCAGGAATAAGCCCCCAGTCTTCAATATTATTCCACCCTCTTAAATTATTTAAAAGGTTATCATTTACATCGTTGTAAATTTGATAACACAAAACATCCTCACTTGTTGTCAATTCGGTTGTATATTCTCTTGCTTTTTTAGAAAATAAACTTTTTTCATTTAAAAAAGAAATTAAACAACCTAAGCTATCCTCATTCATAATTCTTATTTCATTGTCGTATATTTTTGATATTTTTTGTTGCAATTTTTCAATTTCTTTTTGCAATTTTTCAACTTCAAAATCAAACAAACTTTCTTTTAATGAAAGTAAGTCAATATAGTTTGAAATTGCAGAAGTTATAATTGCAGATAAGAATAAATTTGTTGCTTGTTGTTCTTGTATTTTAAATAAACCTGTTGTCTCATCAACTTCATTTAATTCTATTTGATTTACTAAATTTAAAAGTGCATTTTCTTTTTCATCATCACTTGTGAATAAGCTTTTGTATGTTGAAATTAATGCATCAAAAGCCTGAATTAAGCTTGCTGGTGTTTCAACTAAAAAATTAAAAGTGTCAACTATGTTATTAAGTGTTTGTTCAAATTGCCTTACCACATCTCCAAGAGACCTAACTGTCGCCGCAATCCCAGTAACAATTGCCAAAACATTGTTAATTTCTCCGTTTATCCTGTCAATTGCAACAAAAACACGACTAAAAAAATTTGCAAATCTTTTAAAAACACTTTCTTTTGTTTTTTTGTTTTGCTCTACCAGGTTATCTTTTAAAGTAATAACTACATTTTCAGTTGAAATTGCAGAAGTGTAAAAGTTAAATTTTACATTATAAATTCCTACATCTTTTGAGTAAAGTGTGCTATTATTCTCTTCAATAAAAATCTTATGTTTATCTCCAAACGGCAACTCTAAAAGCAAAACTTCTCTTGAATTTAAAATCTCGTCAACTTCTTCTTGTTTTTCAATCTTAACAAACCCAGTTAAAGTTCCTGAAAACTCATTATTTCCTATAAACTGAACTATCACTCCTTGATTTACAACTTCATCAATTGCAAGCCTGAAGCCTGTTTTTGAATTTTCAATATTGACATTTAATATTTCAACATTATTAATTCTGCATACTTTATAGTCTTTTATTGATGGCATTTAATACTATTTTTATAAAAGCTACAATTCAAAAAGTTATTTTCAAGAATAATTATTACTATGCCGATTTAATAAGCGGTAAAGACACATATAAAGAAATTTTTTTTGTAAATACTAATTTTAGTGTTTATGCTCCAAAAATAAAAGATGAAGTATTATTATATCGTCCAAACTACTCAATTGACAAAGCATATTTATTTTGCCAGCCGTTTTCAAGAAGTCCACAAGTTAGTTTAGAAAGTGGAGACTATGTTGTAGGAACTGACACATCACACACAACATTTAAAAACAATAAAATTATTTCTGTTGCTAACAATGTAAATATTCAACAAAATATAAGCAATGAAAGACAAGAAGACACAACAAGATTAAATCAAGTTATTGCCGTTTTTAATGCAATAAAAGACATTCCAGAGCTTGCGTCTGCAAAGCCTGTTATAGAAAGTACAATAGCTTCAATTCAAGCCTCACTTTCAACATCTGCGACATTAAAAGAAGATTTTGACACAACTTTCTAATAAATTATAAATTCATTAATTGACTGAATTAGCATTTTGTCAATTTCCACATCACCGCAACCTTGATATTTTTCAATTACATATTTAGCGATTGCTTGTTTTATAATTGCATCAACACTTGCAACATTCAAAAATAAACCACTCTTTAAATCAACTCTAATTGCTTTTAAATTCAAATTATAAGTTGAGTATTTGTCGTGTTGTGGTAAAACTGTATTGTCAATAAAGCCTACACTTGATTTTGTTTTTTCAATATCACTGTAATATAAAGTATTGTCAAGTTCTGTATAAACTCCTGCTTTTAAATAATCAATTTTATCAATAGAATTTATGTATTTTTGAAAAATAACAAAACCCTTGCTTTGCAAATATTCAAATTGATTTGTATTCGCATAAGTAGGTAAAAAGAATTCATAATCACTATTTACAAGTGAAGTGCCAATCATTTTTTCTATTTTTGAAATTGCAGTGTCTCTATACATTAAAATTTGACTGTCTGTAATAGTTGTTGTCAGGCTTGCATCCATTCTAAAAATCATTTCTTTTAAGTTATCAAGAGCAATAATGTCATCATTTATGTAAGATTTTGTTTTCAAGTAAATACTACCTTTGTATATATTTTGCATAAAATAAACTAATACAATGTTATATTTTTAAAAATATATTTTTCAATTGTTTTTATTTAACATATCCGCAGGGGTTATCTCTTGAATAAGAAAAGTGTCAGATATTTCCTCAAAATTTTTATTGTAAAAGGAATTATAATATTTTCTTAATTG
>Ga0099850_1000907_pt1 | contig 13785 bp, 16 predicted proteins | sample CB_VirMetaG_5_FD_79182 | JGI IMG/M metagenome (GOLD analysis project Ga0099850, IMG submission 79182) | Freshwater to marine saline gradient viral communities from Chesapeake Bay - CB_1508_1D Viral MetaG | ecosystem: Environmental > Aquatic > Marine > Coastal | place: USA: Chesapeake Bay... | reverse complement strand
TCTTCGGCTTTTGCTTTTCTCACTGCCATAGCCTTTTCTCTTGCTAGTGCCAATTTTTGTTTATGTTCTTCACTCATGGGTTTTCTTGGTTTTTTTTCACCAACAACTTTTTTTGGTTTTGTAATTACAACATCTTCGCTCATACCATTCATTGAAGGGTTAATGGGCATATCATCAAAAATATCCTTTTCTTCAACTTTGGGTTTACCAACAACCTTTGGCATCTCCAATGCTTCATCATCATCTAAATTATCAATGACATCAATATCATAATCATCTTTTAATTCCAATTTAATTGTTTGTTTGGGAGCTTCTTCTTCAAAATCAAAAAGAACTCTTGGTGGTTGTTTTTTAGACATATTTATAATAAAACATATAAAATATTTCTAAAAATAAAAAAAAATAACTAAAAGTTATTAAAAAATGAATGGATAAAAAAAAATTAAATAATCTAATAGATTAATGTTCTTCTTCTATTTCATAATCATACCATTCATTCGTATCTTCAATTTCATCAAATACATTACACAAAAAGATATATTCATAGAATGTATATTCATACATCTCCCCATCACTGCTTTCATCTTCTGTAATCATACCATATCTTTCATCATTGGACATTTGTTGATATGATTCATATTCTCCAAATATTTTATCACAATGTGATAAATAAAAGCTGTTAATATTTTTAAAGATTTTATCAAATTGCTCATGAACTGATTTCAAATTATTTTTTGTATTTTGGATTTGTTCTTCTTTCTTTCTTTCATCTTCGGCAATCTTAATGATATTCATAATTAGATTGTTTGGGAGCTGTGCAAAAATACTTCCAGTCATTTTGTTTTCTATTATATTTATATATATTAAGATGTCTTTAAATAATTTAATATCTATAATATTTTTAGATTTCACATTAATTCTTTGGGTTTCTTTCGAAAGTATAAACAAACAATGGATTGTCCGGTCAATATGGTTGCGTATTGTTCATTGACATAACAGAATGAAATATCAAACTCATTGATACTCATATCACTGGGATTTTCCAAGTCAATCCATATAAGGTTATTTGGTTCAAAATATAATCGCCCAGTACTTTGGGTATTATCAAATCTTGGTAAATGGGCAATAATTTTTGAACGATTACCAGTGTGGGCATTGTGAACATTCTGTCCAAAGTTATTTAATCTCACAAACATAGCCATTGAAGATGTTAGAACGGGGGGAGTATCACTTTGATAAATGACATTATTGCCCGTGATACTATTGGGAGTATCTAAAATTGAATTGTTAAAACCCATGATCTGTTTTGCATTTGCTCCACCAGTTGGAGCATATAAAGTGGATTCTTCAAGAATAAGTACATGTTGAAGAGCTGTGCCACCCGAAGCATTCAAACCTTTTTGAACATATCCACCATCAACGGCTGGATTGCTCCAAGTTCTTGAAGTTTCTAAATCCCGACATCTGTAAGTCCCGGGTCTTAATAGTTCAAGGGTTTCATACCATCCACCCTTGTTGGGTGTTGTTGGATCATAATCAAGTAAAGGCACAGCTGTAAACTCTTCAATACTCAATGTGCAATGAATATCAGTGTCATCATTACCCACACACAATACGGGATGAAGACACCAACAAGATTGATTCACGGGTTTAAAATATGTGTTGGCATCCGCCGTGCCCGTATACTGAACAACATCTTGCCAACTTGTTCCATTATATAAAGAGACTCTTAATTTTTCACCTTCACTAAAAAACCCAACTTTTGTGTAAGGTTCTCCATCAAGACTTATTCTTGCCGATCCCGCAAAACTGGCGTTGGTTGAAGCATTCTCCCAATAAGCAATTTCTTGTCTTCTTATTGATTTACCATCACCAGCATTGGGATCCCAAGCATTATGATAAACAACTAATTCTCCACGATAATTTCTTGCAATAGCAAAATCCATAAAACAATCTTCATTAATATTTAAATCATCATCTTCACGCCATTCATTATAATCGGGCACTCTGTATCCAAGAGTTGGATTATTTATGTATCTACTTAAACCAACATGCCACTCAACACCCGAAGCATTAGCATTGGCACCCGCACCACTAATGTTAACAATGAATGAGCCATTGTTTAATGAGAAAGGTTTATCTTTGGCAATCCCACAACACCTTTCATAAAGATTTGTGGTTTCTCTTTTAAATACTCCACCAGCATAACTAAAAATCCCAGCGGGTTGATCTACACGAAACCAATTCTCAAAACCACCATCGGCGGGGATTGAATTGGCAATGGGTGTTGATTGATCAAACTGAATCTTATATCCAAGAAAATCATATCCCGTTTGATTTCTTAAAACATTTACTTGGACTTTGTCTTTTGTATTTGGATGATATGAAGTGGATCTTATAACTGCTTGGAGCCTTTCAGCAAAATCATCTAAACTCAATTCAACAACTTTACCCGATTCACTATCAAGGGTCATGGATGTAATTGCTGGATATGAAGTTGTATCTTTGAGTTGGGGAGAAACTCCATCTCTGTCAAGTTTCGTCCCAAACCACTGATAAAATCTGTGATTATTTCTAGAAAAAACAACCCGACCATCAACATTAACTTTTACAGATTGAAGAGCTACTTGGGAATTGGCGGGGATTTTCATGGTGCTTGGCAAACTATTGCGAAAGCTCCAAGCACTATAAATACTTTGATCTTGGCGAATTGTTGAACCATCTTGCTCCTTATTCGAACAGACTACTAATGACATTTTATAATAATTAAAATATTTTTATTTGTAAAGTTTTTTTTTTAATAAAAATATATATTATAATAAATGCCCAATCATGTGAAACCTTTGAATCCAAAGACTCCCAATTATAAACAGCCATTTCAACACAATGTTGAGAAAGCCCAAGAAAAAGATAAAATCAACCCAAAAAAAATATTTGAATTGATGAATGCAAAAAAAAATAAAAAATAATGCTGGCAGAAATATCTTTTGTTTTCTATGTCAATCATAGATAAAAAGGGGGTTGGCAGAAATATCCAATATTTCTATAAGAATATTTGGGAGATTTCTGCCACTCACTCATCATCCAATTCAAATTCATTCAAAACCTTTTCACAATCTTTCTTCATTTGATAAGATAATTTTGAATATTCTTGTATGGTTTTCATCCGTTGCCATTTCTCATTTTCGGGGTTATCACAATATCTATATATGCTTTTGCGTTTACCATCAACCATTTCTTTTTCTGTATTAGCACCAAACGGACTACATCCAAAAACATTATTATACATTGACTCAATAATTTTTTGAATACCATGTTCTGTACTAAAAGGATTTTCTTCACTCTTGCTTTTTGAACTGAATGTTTTTTTATATTCTTGAAAAAGTTCAAGGCATTTTTCTTCTTTCGGTGGTTTTAAACCTTCGATGGTGAATCTGTTTCTCATACCACATTCTCTTCTTACCTTATCAATAAAAATCATTTTATTTTGAGAAGTTTTAATCTTCTTGATATTGAATTCATCTTTCTTTTGGATTTTTTCTTTCATTTCATTTTTATGACGAATTAATCTCAATAGTTCTTTACCTGTGTATTGGTCATCCCATTGTTGGGTTTCGGGATTATATTCAGTGCCATACTTATTATAAAAATAACTTCTACAATTGAGAAACTGACTCAAAAAACTACTTTTGAGAAAAATATCAGCAAACTCTTTAATCTTGTCATCTGGGATGCCATAGTATTCATTTTGTTCTTTGACAAAGGGTAAGTCCTTATGAACCTTACTGATTCTTAATTCTTTGTTTTGTTTTTGAGCATTTACCAACTGCATAGTATTGGATTGAAATACACATGTTGAAACCTTAAAACCCCTTTCTTTGATAATAAGTCTAAAATGGGCACTGGGGTTTGTCTTATAGCAATCTTCATTATATTTGAACATATTATATATTTGAATAAAATCATTGTGTAATTGATTGATTTCTTGTTTAAGATAATCTTGTTTATTACATATATCACGGGTGTCGTGTGTGTCTTGAACACAATCTTCAAAAGTATTGTAATCACTATCACGGCACGATTTTCTTGAAAAATAAAACCAAAGCTTTGTAATATTACGATTACGATTGATTTGTTGAACCATATCTTTTGGATCAATAGTCTTTTCACTATATACACAAAACACGGGTCTTTCTCTAACACTATCAAGACCATAAACAATCTTTGGTGAATAGATGACAATATCATAATCATCTAAATTAAGACCACTCATAAACTTGGATTCAGTTTCACGATCCACAACTAATATTTTTTTATCTTTTTTGTTTTCATGTTGTTCAAGTTCATCTTTGATTAAATGACAATTACGAGCTTCATCACAACAAACAAGAAACTCCGTTTCACCTTTCATTTTCTCAAATACATTTTCAAGTGAAAATAATTCTTGGGCATATTTGCCTTTATTATGATTATAAGTATTTTGAATAAAATGGATTTTGTCTTTATCATTTGAGCCAACAGCATTATACAGAAATTGCATTGCTGGATCACTAATGTCAGCATCAGTCATAATGACATGTTTTGCTTCTTTAATAATTTGAATTAAACATTCAATGACAAGCATTCTAATCCCTGAACGGGTCAATGTATCACTACAAAAGATATACTTGATAATTGAATTAAATTCATCCATAAAAAGTGTGTATCCATATAAATACCCATTGGTAAGAAACCATTTTAATTTGAGAATACTATCAACTTGACAGATGTAAGACATTTCTGGATTGTTGAAAGCTTCATATTCATAATAACCACAATCAAGACCATCTTTCATAAAAGTTCTGTATTGTTCTTCACCAAGAGTTGTACGACTCACAAGTGAAATGAATTGTCCACCTTTATTGGACATGTATCTCCTGAAAGCTGTTGTCTTGCCTGTGCCTGTATCACTCTTAAAAACAAAATATTTTTTGTGTGAATATTTATCAAAGGAGATTACTTTATGAAAAAGATCTTCTTGTTCACCTTCTTCATTAATGCCAAGCTTTGTTCTTTCAATGGTTTCATCGGGATTAATAATGTTGGGCAGTGTTTTTTTGTATTTGTAATAATCAAGTGTGGTTCGAATAGTATCTTTTTGATATGAAGTATTATTGAGAAGATGATTGAAAGCATAAAGATTTTTATGACCTTTGATACCATCCCAATAATTGTTCATCCAATCATCATTACATTCATGTTTTGATCTTTTCTTGCAGTGTTCTAACCATAAATCTTTTCTGTCAATCTGTTTCATAGCTGTGGTGAATACGAGAAAATGAATGTGTGTATTGAAATATTTATCATCAAGACCATTGATAATATTGTTTAACATAAAATCAGTGTAATCATAATTGTATAAACTTTGATCACATCCACAAATTTCTTCAACCGAAATTTCTTCACCCGTTTTTTCATCTTTCATAAGTTTGAATTTTTTGACTCTTGGTTTTGCTCCTGTATGGTTCTTCTCCATAAATTGAATAAGTTCTTCATTCATCTTTGGGATTTTTTCAAAATCTCCCGCAACATGTTCATAAAACTTACCATTGACAACAGAACCGGCACCAACAATATATCCACCTTCTGCACGAACATCAATGTTTGTTTGGTCATTTTGAGTTTGTGGCACTCTTAATTCTTCTTGAAAATATAAATGAAAACCACCGCTTGGTGTATGGACAACGGGACATCCAAACATTTGATCCCATTTTTCGGGGTCGTCTCCAAACTTTTCAAAGAAGATATTTGTTTTACCTTCTTTGATGTCTTTTTGACAATCAATATCAATAACGCAAAGATTGTTTCTCTTACCTGTTAAAATCCCAAGATTTCTTTCATACGCCGTGCCAATATATTTTTTGTTGTAATACATAGCTTGGCACATACTTAATTTATCTTGATTACAAGGTTCTTGCCATTTACAAGCGGGACGCTTTGACCCTTGAATAAGCTTGAATGTGTAAAACATACCATATTGATTATTCATATATTGAATATTAGATTTTAATTCTGTGGATTTAATTTTTTCGCCATCCATATTGTTTTCTATTATATTTATATATATTAACTTAATCTTTAAATATATATAATCTATTTTTTACATATTATTTAATACTTAAAGGATCTCAAAAGAATTGTTTAATTTTCTCGATAAATTAAAATCTTAATAGTAATAAATGCCCATTACTATGAAGATTGAAAAAGCAACCGCAAAAGGTAAAAAATATAAAGCCATATTCAGTCATGAAGTGGACGGCAAAATGAAGGTCATAAAAACTACTAATTTTGGAGATTCATCAGCAGAAGATTATACCCAACATCGAGATAAAAAAAGGAGAACAGCATACAGAGAACGCCATAAAAAGGATCTTGAAACAAAGGATCCCATGAGAGCTGGTTATCTTTCGATGTATCTACTATGGGGGGCATCAACAAATTTAGATACTAATATTAAAAAGTATAAGCAAATGTTTAAATATAAATAATATCTATTTATTTAATAGACTTCAAAGTGGCAGAAATATCCATAAATTCTATATAGATATTTGGGAGATTTCTGCCATCAATCCAATTGACATTGTACAACATCCAAATCCCAAGTCCATATTTTTTTTTGTGGGTAATCTCCTTCTGGCATTCTTTTATTCTTTTATTCTTTTAAGAGAAAATAATTTTAAATTTATTTTTTTTGATTTTCTTGTTGGAGTATTTCTTGAACAACATTAAAACTTACATTTTTATTTTTTTCAATTTTAAATAAGATTGTGGATTGATCTCCACAATTTGCATAAGATCCATCGGGATCGTGAACACTACATTTTACACTTGCGAGTCTCACCGGTTTAAGACATGTGAAATTTAAAGAACTTTCACTCCCGAAATAAAAATCTCCATCACCATTGATTTTATCCACAACACCAATAATGGGCATAGTTGTATTGTTTACTTTACCACCAATGAAGGGTGCTTGTGATAGTATATCACTTCTTATACAATAATAACCACGAATCATTCTTGTGGGGAGATTATCAGCAACGATGGAGATACTTTGAGTTTTTTGAACAATGGGAGCATAGTAAGGCACGAGTTGTGAAGTCCCGGGATATGTTGCCCCAGCAATAACCCCACTTATTGGCATCATGTTGTTGAACATTGGAGCCCCCCACATATTTTGAACATATATTTTACTATCAGCTTGACCAATCTCTGCGTTTGTTGTAATTAGTTGAAGATTTTTAACATTTGTATTGTCTGTCTTAATTAATCTATTATTTATTTTTGAATTAAATTGATTATAAGAAAATCCCAAAATATTCCATAAACTGCTTTTCCATTCTTTCTCTGTTAAATTAAAATCACTCAAAAAGATTCCAGTTGAGCTGTCATATATCCACCACGGCAAAAGATTTTCATTGAGAGCATATGTTTTATGGGTTGCGGGAGTCCCCGCGATTAGATCTTTTCTGTAAGGTTTTCGGTCGGGTGTCCAATCTTCCATATGTTCAAGTGGGTTTATTTTATAAACAACATCAACCGCTTCACTGGTCTTATCGGGATAATCAGCACTGAAATTGGGATCTTTACTTCTTACATCTTGCCCACGATTTAATGGAGTATGTAATCCAGTGAATGAAAAGTTTGTCCCATCCCAATTTAATTGTGGTGTAGTGGCACCAAAATAAAGTTTATTGACATAAGTATACCCATAAGTTAGTAAACTACTATCTGTTTCAATATTGGGTAAATTATAATCGGCATGAGATTTTGCTGTGTCAAAACCTGTTTCAGCTTGGGCATAACCTGAATAAGGTAAAATCCAAGCTAACCCCGGGGCATTGAAATGCATATCAAATCCAATCTTTCTACCCGCTTCAATATTTGTTGTGGGAGTTTCACCAGCAGATGCAAGATAAGACAATAATTCTGTATAAACGGCAGTCCCAACACCATTATTTTCAGTTGCTTTAATCATAACATATCCTTCAATATTTGAACTAATACAACCATAAGAAAACTTATTTTGAGAAATCAATGAATGTGAAGCATTATATTCATAAAAGACATCTTTTTGTTCGGGATCATAATGAATTGGCAATAATAAACTATTTACGATTGCATATCTCTGTTCTTCATACCAAACAAAATCTTTGTAATAACTATGACCCAACATGGCATTGTCGGGATCAGTATAAGTCATTGACGCATTTTTCCATCTATTGATGTGAACCCATCTTGAATTATTGATATTGTCGGCACTATTATAATGATTATCAGTTTCTTTGAACATTTCCCATATTTCGGGATATGTACTTTGAACATCGATGAAGTTTTTAAACTTATCACAAAAATCTTTGTTATATGCTATATCTAAAACAATAAAGTTGTTGTCATTGTCCCAATCATATTTTAATTCTGTCCCACTGATCCCCGTATAAGTATTTTGACCAAAAATATTATATTGTTCATTGATAAGTCTTCCTGCTTCATATAAATCGGGTTTATCACAACCAACAATATGATATTGAGATAAATAATCCCATCCCGAAGCATTTGTTGAGCTAATAGTTTCAACATAATATTCAAGAAATGCTGCCCTTATAATACTCCATGGAGTGAGTGGGTCTAATGGTCTAAACAAACAAGCAACATTGAAGGGTTTATAACTTTCAGTGGCAATGGTTCTGTAATAAGGTGTTGGTGTTTCATGATATAATGGATTCACCGAAGCATTGTCATTATAGCCGTGTGCCCATATTTTCTCTTCATTTATTTTTTGAAATTGTCTTGATATTTCACTTGCTAAATAATCGGGTGAATTAAAACCTTTTGGGACAACAATTTCTTTTAATTCTTTATAAGTTCGGTAAATAGTATTTTCGGGATCTCTTTGACCTTCATTGAAGGGTGGCAAGTTTTCTGTGGCATCATAACTAAAATAAGAAATATCACGCATCATAATTGTATATCTTTTATTATCATTTTTGGGTTTCATTAGTCTTTGATCTTCTTGGACGTTATTTATTTGTCTTAAATCAATAACATAATACATACTTTTAAGACTGAAATGATCCGTTTCAAAATTAACAAAATGTCTTGATAAACCCGCATCTTCACTATCTCCATTGCTCCATTGGGCATTGCTATTATCACTTGGATTATACCACCACTTTCTTGGCAAATGTATATAATTATGACCAGTTGCAGTTTGATAATAAGATTGATTAAAAACCAAAGTATCATCTCTTATATTGATGGTTTTACTTGAAGCATTACAAGTGATTGTATCGTATCCCGAAGGTAAAAAATTACTGGCATTAAGATATTGAACTTCTGTAAAATTAAAAGTTTTTTGAACACCCGTTTCAACTCCTTTAATTTCAATAGTTTCTCCACCGGCACCTTTTTCATTAATCATGGCACCATAAACAGACACTTTGTCTCCCACATCTAAATGGAGAATATCTTGAAGATTATTTGTCCAAAGAGCAAAGTTATCATCATTACCCGATTTGGCTTCTTCGCTGTGAAGTCTATTACATTCAACAATTTGAATATCTGTGTAAGAGTTCATATTTAATATATTATATTATTTTTTTTTATTTGATAATTTTTTTATTTATAATATTATAAAATGGCAAAAATTACCCACGAATGTAGAAAAGAACTCCTTACAATGCTTACAGAGATGGACAGACTGGATTTATGGGGAGTGCCCGATTGCCGTGAGTACTGGGCAACAACTCCCGAAGAAGGTGAAGAATTAACATGTGAAAAATGTTTGGATTTTTTAGTAAAAAAATATCCCGAAAAAAAAATCGATGTTAAAGTTATAAAAGGAGATGACCCATATCAAGATTGACATAGATGAAGAATATTTTGAAGAAATTATAAGTATACTTGCAAAGAATGGGAGACCCGATTTAATTTCTGTATTGCGAGACACAGAATATAAACCACCAAAATATGTTAAAAAAGAATATTATAGTGATGATGAAGGTAGTGCCACAAGTGAGAGTGAATATGATGTTGAAGTTGATGAAGATGGATTTTATGCACTCAAATAATTATACATAACACAAAGATCATATCTTTCGGGATATTTCTGTTTAAACTTATCCAAATTATTTGTTCTTGTATAATAATAAAGAGAATTACGGGCAACAGCTAAATCCTTATTATTTTCATATCTTTGTTTTCTCTTTTCTTTATTTGATTCATAGTGTTCTTTTGCCCTTTGGCGATTTTGAAGTTTGAACTCATCTGTGTCTTTGACTCTTTCATATCTTTCTTTGTTTCTGTCTCTTTGTTGTTTATATTTTGTGAGAATCATTTGGATTTCAGCTTCACTCATGTCAAGCATTGTTATCTATTATACTTATATATATTAATTATTTTTTAAGTATTTTATTTAAAATATTTTTCATATCATCAGTGATATCAATATTAATTTTATTGTTATCTTTGGCGAATTGTAATTTTTGGATTGTATTTTCTCCGTGTTGTACACAACACATAATTTTTTGGATTTCAGTAATACCAACTTTACCAATACCTTTAAAAAGATTTTTACCTTCACCAGCACTATTATTGGCAAACTTACAAGAAGCCCCAAACCATTTTTTGGTGAACATGATTGTTGCTTCATGGATGAGTTCTTGATTATTACCACAATCAATCATATGAATATCATAGTTTCTGTCTGTCATACAGAATAACATTTTATCACTACCAACACAACCCAATTTATTCTTTTTTAAGGTTTCATAGCTGTATGATAAATAAGTTGGAAAATAAATATCATCATCATCCATGAATGCCATAATTTTTGTTTTGCATTCTTTAACAAGATCATTTCTTTTTTGTCCAATTGTTCTTTTTGGTTTATGTGTAATATAATTTAATTTGATTGGATGAAGATAATTCTTAACATCTTCAAAATCTTCATCTTTAATAAATTTATCTTGTCCATCATCATCGATGATTAAAGTTATTTTATCATGTGGATAATGTTGAGCTTTAATGTTCATTAAAAATAAAGGTAAAAACTTACCACGATTAAAAGTGGGAATTAACACGGAGATTTCTTCAAAGTTCATTTACTTTAATATAACAAATAAAAAAATATATTTGAACGCACTGACAATTAAAATAGTCAAAGTTGGCAGAAATATCCAAAATATTTATATAGAATTTATGGATATTTCTGCCACTTACCACCACCATCCTTTCTTCTCAATGACATATTCATTTTCTTGTCTTTGAGCTTCTTGCTCTTCAATTTGTTTTCTTATTTCAAGTTTTCTTATATACTCTTTGATATGAACTAAATCTTTTTTGATTTCTTGAACATCATTATGTACAATCTCAACGATTTCTTTAATGGTTTCAACGGGTTTTGGGTTGTTCATATAATTGATTAAATATTTTAATTTTAATAAAAAAATATTCATTTAAAATAAAATATATGGTTATAACAAATAAACAAAAGTATAATGTTAAACATGGATATAAAAGAGATGATGCTCACTCCAAAAAAGATATTTCAAAAAAAACTGGCATCCCTGTGCGAATACTTGATGAAGTATATGATCGGGGAGTTGGAGCAAGAAAGAATAATCCGGGATCAGTTAGAAGTCTTAAATCGGGAGAAAAAGTTGGTGGTAATTCTCTCAAAGGAAAGATGAGTGCTGAACAATGGGCAATGGGTAGAGTTTACTCATTTGTTATGAAAGGTAAAACTTATAAAACAGCTGACAAGGATCTTGCCGATGAATTAAAAAAATTAAAAATTGATGGATATAAAAGATAATCTTTTTTATAATAAACATGAGTGATGGGGGACTCTTACAATCTTTTAATATAAATGAGTTGGCGGGAGCAACAGGATTAATTCTCGGTGGCGTCTCGGGTTTATTAGTTGTTATATTTAAGTCTCGTTGTTATTGCAAGTTTCGTATTGGATGTAATGATCAATGTTCATTATGTATGTGTGAACGCAAGCCACCACCCGATCCCAATGATACGGATGAAGAAGATGATAAAAAAGGTATTGGTAGTGATAAAAAATATAAAGAGAAAAAATTACAAGACGATTATTTAAAACAGAAACCAACAGAAGAACCCGAACCCGAAAGGTTAATCCCCAAGAAATCTAATGAACCCGAACCCGAACTTGATAAATTAATTTGAAAGTGGCAGAAATCTCCCAAATATCTTTATAGAATTTATGGATATTTCTGCCACTTCAATCAAAAGAAACGATGACAGGATCTTCGGGAGTTGAATATCTAATTTTAAGAATATTAAGGGATTTCTGTTTTACAACTTTTTTTTCATCGAGTTCTTTTTGAGCCTGTGGGGATATGAAAGGGACAAACTTATATCCGGCAAATTTTGGATCATTGTTCATTAATTTACAACATCTTCTTACAGAAGGGATGTCTCCAAACTGCTTTATGAAATCCATGTCATCTTGAAGTTCTTTTAAATCATCATATTTTGTGTATTCAATATCAAAATTATTTTTACAATATTGAATGATATGTTTGCATATCATCATGACATTATTTTTCTCTTTAATGGTCAAAGTTTTTTTGGGATTCATATTTGTTAAAAATTGAATCAATCCATCTTTATTTTCAATTTTATAAAAGTTTTCTTTGATGTCAATATGTTCTCCCAATAAATCTAAAATTTTATTTTGTAAATCTTTTTTATTATCTTGATGAGAGAACACAACCTTTAAACCGAGATGATTGATTAGATCTATGATATCAGTTTTTGAATGTGATTTGTGGATGATCATTTTACTTTATACAATATTTTAAATTTATTTTTTGAACGCAATAAAAATCTAAATATTAAATAAATGTTGACATCCCAAGAATTACGGAAGCTTATTCGTGCTCACAATGAATTATCTAAAATTAAAATCCCCAAGGGAGCATCTGCCGAAGATATGGTGAAATTAATTGAAGATGCAGGGTACAAGGTTGATCATGAAAAGAAAGAAATATCACCGAAACCCACACGGGGTAAAAAGATTGTAGTTGGTAAATCAACACGCAAGGGTATTGTTGGGACAGATGAATTGGCACCCGACCCCAAGGAAAACTCCCGCCGAGAAAGAGGAAATGAAAAAGAAAAGACATGAGAATGTAATTGCTTACATTATGAAGAATAAAGAAATATTACAAGATGAAAGAATAAAAGACTTACTTTAATTTCTTTTTTTGAAATACCATATAACCATTGAGATCACCATCTTCAATATCATTATGAATTATTTTTAATCTTAATAATGCAGTCAAACAATTCAAGAAATTAATATGATCACTTTTGTAAATAGCTTTATTATTTATTTTTCTGTTATGTATTATATTACAGAATTGTAAGTACATTTTTATTTGTGTTTTGATGGGTATACCTTTTGATTGATAAATCAATTCTTCACCTTGATTCAAATAAGCTTGAATTGTTTTTTTATTTGTTAATGCAAAGGATGAGATCAACAAACCTTTGTAATATAAACATAAAGTCCCATGAGATCCATAATATATTGTCATAATCTATTTTTATTATAATAATCAAGGTATTTTTAAGTGGTAATCTAAATAATACATGAAAAAGGCATATATTTAATGGAAATAATCCATTTAATACATAAAAAAGGCACTTAAAGCGTGTATAATTTTAAAATTATACATAAAAATCTTTAAGTAGTTATGTATATATTAAATTAGT
>Ga0099850_1000905_pt1 | contig 13804 bp, 17 predicted proteins | sample CB_VirMetaG_5_FD_79182 | JGI IMG/M metagenome (GOLD analysis project Ga0099850, IMG submission 79182) | Freshwater to marine saline gradient viral communities from Chesapeake Bay - CB_1508_1D Viral MetaG | ecosystem: Environmental > Aquatic > Marine > Coastal | place: USA: Chesapeake Bay... | reverse complement strand
GAGGTGTTGCCCTGTCAATACTCACCTTATCTCATTACTGGTGACACGTCAATAGAAAAAAACCAGTTTCTATATGAGTGTAGATCTCCGCACGCTAGTGCGGTTCAGTTCGGGGGTCTGCCTGCTCTGTGTTCTCTGTGTTCTATACCTTACCTTTATTGTCAATCTTCTCAGGGCGTGGATGATAATGTGTTCAGGTGCCCCAAGGAAAAACGGACACAAAAAGTCAAGGGCGTTCTAGCCCCATTCTAGCGGCTTTCGATCGTGGGGAGAGCATAAAATGACACCAAGGTCGGAGCGAGATAACGACGACTCCACGTCAGATCGACCTGCTGAGACCTGACTGTCGGGCGAGTATTTTGCCTCCAAATTATGCTATTCCGAGGGGTACTCCTGTATCCCTATAAGAGGTGTGGGGTAGTCCATACTGAGCGGAGGGGATGAGACGGAGCCGAGCGGTCTATATATGGGGCTTGCACCACTTGCACCGACTGAGCCTAGACCTGATCAGTTTCAAATTGACTTAATTACACCTCCCCACAAAAGAGCAAAATCCCTAGGAAAATCAAGGGGTTACGAGATCACCCAGTACCATCCTGACCCAACAAAATGACCTCTAGTCGAAAAAAATAACTAGAGACACTTGACATACCTGTGGGATGGACTAGAATAAGAGAGTCACCTCCTCTTTTGGAGGTTGGCACAGGGTCATTACCCTAGGGGGCTTCGGCTCCCACCGCTCCTTGAAAGTCTTTCATCTTCTGTCCTCCGAGCCTCGGCTCAGGAGGGTCGCAGTTTGCTCCCTTATCCTGCTTGCAGGCTAGGCAACGGCAAAACCATCCGAGGCACCCACCTAGTGCCAACGTTGGCGGAGCCTGAACCTACGGTAGGGAGAGACGACTGATAGACAGGGTGCAGGCGGTGTGTGTCACCGATTGCTCTTTGACAGTACCCATAACGAATGTAAATCTCAGGCTAGTCCTGAGAACAGGTATCTACCGCAGTGTATCCCCACCGAATAGGGGCTATGCACTGGAGCCGCACCGAGGGGTGTGGGCGACGACCTCCGTAGGAGTACGGAGACGATGAGCAGCCTATAGACGGTTGCTAGGGGAGCCGAGGAAGTGACAATGCACGATGATGAGGATCTGAATGCGGAGGAGCGGACAAAGCGAGCCGATGGGTCAATATGCCCAGTGATACCGAGTTGTGTAAATGTGAGGGGAGCCGTCTTCGGATGGTTCCCAGTCTGCGGTTGTTGCTACCGCACTGAAGAGCCTATAGCAGGGCGAAACTACTCACTACTCACTATGGAGATTGGCGTATGCCTATAAACTTCGACTTGGGCAAGACTCTTGCCTACCGCAACCCTATCGTACTCTTACCAACACATCCGATCTTTTCGACCATTGTGCCGCTCCGTAGGGGTCAGCATACTTGGTACATCAATGACAACGGACAGCACGAGGCAATGCAGCCTATCCTACACCAGTTTGTCAATTTGACGATGGCGATGGGCTTGTCTCGTATCACGGAGAAGAACCTCCCTGAATGGTGGTTCCGCCTCAACTTTGCCGTATCCACGGGGTACCTGCACCACTGCCTTACCAAGTCTGTATGGACGGATGAGGGGTGGAAACAGGAGCCTATCACGATGGAGGATCTTCGTAGTCTCGTTGGACTCAGCACCAATGCAGACAAAATGACCCGAAAGGGTTGGTTCCGCCACGTCTGCTCTTGCTTGGAGCGAAATGTGGAGTACGAGATCCGAAAATATGCGAACAAGGGCTAGTAAGCCCGAAACAAGCCGTCTGATCCCTTGGGGTTGGGTGGTCTTGTCGTAGCCTAACACTGGCTGCCTGACGACCTCTCAGGAGGTTGTTCGCTACTACTCACACTCACTATGGAGATCGCTATGCCACATAATGCAAGCACCCCAGTGTCTAACGACACACACAACCCCGTAACAACAACCAAAACCACTGTCTGCCCACTGATGGCAAATATGCTCCGTGGGGCTATTCAGAGCCTGACAACCGATCAACTTTTGAGCCTCTTATCTGAGGAGCAAAAGAAGTCGTTGGCTCCCTCTGAAACTACTCAGCAACAGGCTATCGACTCGTTTGAGGATCGACACCCTGACCTGCTCGTGGTCAAAGAGTTTGATGATCTCCGTCGCAAGTTCAGTTTCGAAGAACTTGCCAAGTATATGCGTGACAACGGCTATGTCTGCGTTGAAAGTCTTGCCGACCTTACGGCTCACTACAACGAGAGAGACATTGCAGAGGTGCTGCAACAACACGATTGGCTTTGCTTCGAAGATGATTTTGATCTGACGGTCTATGCCAAGGACAACTGCGACGTGGTAGAGGACGACTACACTGAACTGAAAGATCGTTTGGAAGACCATTATGACGCTCTTGTCTTTGAGGGCGATGGTGACGCTCGTGAATACGTCAAGGCACTCGGAGAAGACCTATTCTTCGACCTTGAAGACGATCTTGACGGGTCGCTCGCCAAGATGATGAAAGTACTCAGTGACCACGGCTACAACACAGTCTCACAGGATGTCATTGATCAAGTTGTGACTCTGTTACGGGGTACATCGGAGGGCTAGCAAGCCCGAAACCTGATCCCCCCTCGTGGGGTGACGGTCGTAGTCTATTGCTGACTACCTGACGAGCCGTTCTTGGCTCCGATGTTACTCATTACTCACTAAATTGGAGATTATGTTATGCGTACTGCTAACACTTCCGTCCCTATGGGACAACACAACCCATCAACCCACACTACAACCCTCATTGCAGAGCCAACACAGTTTGTAATGCCGAACCGATCAATTTGGTCGTTTGGTGCTGCTCGTGCTGCTGCTCAACTCAATCGTAATGACATCCAAGGTATGCACTCATTGGAGATGTGCCGAGATATGGTGCGTAAGATCGAACAGGCTCAACAAGTCCAAGATCGTATGTATCACACCTCACACCTCGCCTTTGACTTCTCCAACGGTGTCGCTCGTATGATCCCGATTGTAGCAGATAAGCACGGTGGTCGTCAGGCTCAGGAGCCTCTGTTCTTCGACAAAAACGGTTGGTCTCAACTAGCCCAACACGTACTTCCTCGCTCAGGTGGCAACTTTGTAATGGAAACCTCTCTCTTGCGTCCAACTGGACGCACTAAGGAGGAAACCGTAACAATGCGTGCAGGTTTCAACAAGATGGGTGCTGCCGTGATGATGGCTCACTGCCAATGTGCCGATAAGACTCTACAGTTTCGTACAGTCCTGAAGCGTATTGGTACCAACCCATCGGACGGATCACCCATCACCGCTCGCTTCGTGCGTGCCGTTGTAACTCAATCGTATGCTTGCTACTCAAATGCTGAAATGTTGGATGTACTCTTGGATGAACTTGGGAACTACTCAGTCTATCGCCTGAACCTTGCGGATAGTGGTATCCACTTCCGTCTTTTGGATCTGCGTGAGACTGACGGTGTCCTTGAAACCAAAGTTCAGTACCCCTCAATCAATGGGTACAACTCAGAGACTGGACAACGACGTACAGGTGTCAATGCAGGTACCGTCCGCTTGGTATGTACCAACGGTATGGGCGACTACAACACCACCTCTCAATACAACTGGATTCACCGTGGTGATCCAAGCCGTATTGCTCGTGGTATGCAGGACGCTCTTGCAGGTATCCGTACGTCACAGTCCGCTCTGATCCACGAGTACAACCGAGCCTTGCTGACTCATATTGACGATGGCTATGCTTGGATGCAGGGTATTCTCAACGGTATGTCAGGGGTCACGCAGAAGCAGGTTGCCGATGTTCGCATTGCGATGGACGATGAGTCTTCTTCCGCTCCCAACACTCTTGCAGGAGTGATTGACGGTATGACGCTCCTCGCTCAGAACCCTGACTTCGACCTTTGGGACTCTATCGACTTTGAGGAGAAAGCGGTCAAGGTTATGCGTACTGGACTGAAAAAAGCAGAGAACAACAAGTTGTTTGCCTAGTTCTGACGTTGGTTTGATGGTTGGGGAGTCGGCTCTGTATGGGGTCGGCTCCCCTTTGTATGTCTGTCACTGTTACCGTGGCACTGACGAGGGCTTATGGAGAGCCGAAACGTACTTACTACTCACTCAAAACTCACTCAAAAATTGGAGACTGGCTATGCCTAATTCAACATCAACACACAATACCTATACTGGAACCTACAAAAAACTGAGAGACGACTCCTACGGAGCCAAAGTCAATGCACTTGCGGAAAATGTCCAAGAGGGCGATGAAATCCGAGTGACCAAACGAAGCGGTCAAGTCGTCAGTCGATATGTCCGATCCGTTCTGTTCAATTGCACACATTATCGCACTGGCGAACCTACTGGTCAGTGTGTGGTGACCCTCAAAACTGGTCGCTCTCAGGCTTCGTCTCAGACTTCTCAGGCTTCGTCTCAGGAGACTGGTCGTTCTCAGACTTCTCAGGCTTCTCAGGACGTGTCTCAGGCTGACTTTTCCCGAACAACACGATCCCACAACGATCCTCTGATCAAGGGGATGTTGGCAGCGTTTGAGAATATGCCTACTGACGTACTCCGCAGCCTCTTGGTGGAGGGTCGTATCATTCTTGATCGTAAAGAGCCATCACAGGCTTCTGAGGAGCCGTTACAGACTTCTGAGGAGCCATCTGAAGAGGAGTCGTCTGAGGAGCCGTCACAGGCTTCTGAGGAGGCTTCTGAGGAAACTACGGTTGTGGTCGAAGAGAAGCCCAAGGAAGAGCCAAAAAAGCCTGACTTGGACTCAATTTTCAACGACCTTATGTTCTAGTATGGGGAGGGGCGAAAGCCCCGACTGTCCGAGCCTGCTACTGGCTTGCTGATGAGACCTACAGAGGGTCGAAACAGTCCTACTCACTACTCACTATCTAGGATCTATATGCCTTATTCTACTGACAAACCACAACCTCAACAGATCAAAGTATTCATCATCTTTCCTGACGGTAAGATTGGGTATCACCACATCGACAAAGCCTCCATTCTTGCCGAACTACAGGCGATTGTGGGTGGCTACATCCAACTCGCTCCTCCTCTGCCGTTCTACATCGAACACAAGGAGCAGGAGTTCCAAGGAAAACCTATCTCAGTAGCCTATCCTCACGAGAGTATGGTTGCTCAGATTGGCGAATACTGTATCGTGTGTAATGAGGAGGGGATCATTGATCGCCTGCCTCCAAACGCAGGGGTACTCAACCAACTGCTTGGCACTGTTGTTCTGTGTCCTGTGTCGGCTCTGTAGCCGATAGCCAAGGGAGGGGCTTTGTACCTCCTGCACTCTTCGGAGCGTCGCTTCCTGTTCGATGGGAGCCTAGAGAGCCACGGACGGCTATCTACTCAACCTCACTCAAAAGGAGTCGTTATGACCCAACACAACCCCACTGCTACCTATCCCCAAAAATGCTTCTATGGTGTCGCTCTGCATAACGACGGGAGTGCTTGTCGCTACTCGTCTATTGGAGGCTACACCCTTGCTTACTACACATCGGACAGTGTGTTCTGTCCCGATTGTGCCCTGAAAGCACAGAAGAAAGGGGAGGAGACGAACGCCTTATTGGACTTGGATGGTACCGTTCTCTTGGAGGGATACCATACCTGCGATGATTGCCACAAGGTTATGCTTGGTGCCTACAGTGACTGCGAAGACAACGGTTTTGCAGGCTCAGACACTCGTGAGGAGATCCTTGACGGCTGTACAGCCTATTGGTCGGAGAAGCACCTCAATGCTTCCCGTCATATGGTTGTCATTGTACATCGTGATCGATCGCCTTGGGCAGATCGCCCGTATGCGGTTCTCTGTTCTCACAATGGGGCATTCTATGACGGTGAGTATGATCTCACGTTGGAAGAAGCCATTGAAGAGCGAGATCGACGCTCACACAGTTTATCTAGTGAGTAGGTAAGCAGAAGCCAAGGAGGGGGGCTTTGTACCTCTCCGCACACCCTCTTATGAGGGTGCGTAGCGACCTGTATGATGGTCGCCTTGCCCTACGGACAGGGAGATACTTCACTACTCACACAAGGAGGCTCTATGAAGCCCACACAACTGCGTATCGTTCAAGACGATGGAACTTGGACTGCCACGAAAGATCAATCAAAATTGTACTCTCTTTGGGAGTCACTGAAAGCAGGTAAGAAGACCCCTGACGAGGTTATCAAGGCTTGTGGGAAGTTTTCTCAGAAGATGGGAGATCACTTGCTGACTATGACGGTCGGGATCAATATGGATCTTGACCTAGGAGTCCTAGAATGGGGCGACTTGGTTGCTGCCTTGGCTCTGCACCGAGCAGGTTGCTACGGTGACTGTGACGCTCACGATAGACTACAGAATGAGAACAACGACTTCTACCGTCTGAGTGCTTGGACATCCAAGCAGAAGAAGTATTGGATCATTGCAGAGCGAGGTTCCGAGACCGATCCTTGGAGAGTGATGTTCCTATATCCTCACGAGCGGTAACGCAGCGTCTAGCCCACGTCACGGGCTACCTGTCGGGGAGTATTGCTCTCCTCCTGACGATGATCTAGCAAGGTCGAAACAGGATAACTTACTACTCACAAGGAGTTCCTATGGAACCACGCACAAGCAATGCAGAACAGGCGTTCGGTTACTCACAAGTTTGTATTATTATGGGAGCCGCAATCCCTCCTGAAGCACAAAAGCACTATACGGTGTTTTTCGAAAAACTATTCAAAGCCGAGTTTGGCGTTAGAGTTCAGTATTTGGAAACTATTCTGACCAAGCCTGACTTGGACGAGGATGGGAACCCAGTTCCTGAAACAGGTGGAAGAAGTGATATATTTTTCGCAATCCACGATGATGATGTTTTGAGTTTTTCTACGTCTCGTTTGAAACTGTCCGCTTACGGCTTTACTCCCCGATGGATAGAGGATGTCTTATCTCCCGATAACGGCAATCGTCATTTATACCCAAAGCGAGTTCAGAACTACTGTCTGTAGAATACCACGAGCCAAGGATGGGGCGACTGAAGTACCATCTGCACATCACCCTTTTAGGGTGGTGCGTTCCTCCTGTAGTGTCTTTGACCGATGGAGGCTAGGCTGCGACGTATGCAGCACACTCAAAACTACTCACTATGGAGGGCTTATGCCTACTGCAACTTATTCGGTGTTCCTGCGATGGAACCCACTTTGGAAACATCAATCTTCTTTTGGAACTGGTTACATCAACTATATCTCGGAAGTAGAGGCTCCGAACTTGGCTGAGGCGAAAGCCTTAGCCGAGGAGTTTCAAAAGGATATGGATCTTGGCTACCTTGAACTTCTTCTCACCAAGGGGAAACTTCAACGCACATTCGGTCAGGAGTCGCAACTGGGCGACGCTTGGGTAATGGGAGTCAGTTCCTCTATCTACCACTATCCGAGTCGAAAGGACATTCCTGAGAAAGCCAACCGCTCGTGGAGCAAGATTGCCCCGAAAGGAGGTTTGGCGTGATACCTATGCTTGAAGATGGTGTGGTTCTCCATATCAATGAAGACATTATGAGTTCAGATCACGTCAATGAACTGCTACGCTCTCGCTCCTTGTCTATTTACACGGATTGGAAGTTTGAACTTGCTTGGATCGATAGAAAGCAGTTGATGTCTATTCGTATTGGAGACGACTGGTATTGGCTCACTCAGTTTGGGTGGGTTGGCACTGATCAGTTGGCAGACCTTGGCTGTTATTCCGTTTCTGAACACTGAACTCTACAACCCTGTTAGCCCCTTTGGTCATTTTGATCACTGGGGCTTTTTTTGTTTTTGTCCTATGCAATGTGCTTTCAGATGATTTCAGCCAAGCAGGTATGGGCTTGGTAGCGAGTTCCTGAGTATGCCTCTAGTGCGTTCAGGATGTCCGTGAGAGCGGTTACGGGTGCTTGGACTTCATCTGCTTGGTCTGACAGGCTCAGGAAGACACCTGTGGCATTTGAGGACGCTCTGACGGTTACTGTGGTGTATTCTGTTGGGTCTTCTCTGTACTCGTTTGGAGTTGAGCCTCTGTGATCACCTGCAACCACTTCCAACGTAATATGCTCTCCCTGTATTTTCTTCACCCAGTAGCGGATTGTCGCATATCCCTCGGATGTTCCATATTCATCTGCAATAAGTTCCCAGTTTGCCATACACCCCCCCAAAAAAGGATAACCCCAATGAACAAAACTTGTGCAAAGGGGCTTCCACTACTACTTCACTAAACAAGGAGTCCTTGCTTAATGCTATTGTATCCACTTTTACGGAGTAAAGCAAGTTGATTTACAGATAGAGTGCTATCTTTTTGGTATTTTCACTTTGGCGGCTCTGAACATTGCTCTCCTAGACCATTCAGAGAATGACAACCCTGCCGCTGCTGCCGCTGCTCTGATGATTGCCTCCTCCTCATCGGAAACACAAACCGAGATTGAATTACCTCGTCGTTTTCTGCTTTTCCTACCGTGTTTTCCTCTTTGGTTGCGAAGCAAGTCTAGCACTTCTTGCTCTTCAATCTCATCTTCTGAGTCTTCTATTGGTTCAGGTTGCGGTTCTATGTTTGGTTGCGTTTCTTGAACTTCTTCTACTCTTGAAAATTGAGGTAAGTTCATCCTCTTTGGTTGAAAGATTGTATTCTCTTTTGTTTCAGTCGTTTCTTTTGTAGAACGGCTCCACGGGGTTATTCGTCGTCTCATATAATATAATATACCTTTTTGTTGAATGTACCTTGCTATTGTATCCGAAGTGAGTAATCTTGACAATACAATGTAGTTTTTTCACACAACCCATTGATTTTCCAAGGAGCAAAAATGCCAAGAAAAAAGAAGACAGAAGAAACCGAAGAGGTAGAGTCACAAACTACCTCCTTGATTGACGAAGCCCCTATTGGAGCCGACGATCCCTCCGAAGAGGAGAGTGCTGAGGATATGAAAAGAAGATCCAAACTGACCCTTGGAAACTTGGATCACAGTGATCTATTCGCAGACTTCGATCCTGACGAAGAAGACGACATCGAACAAGAGTTCGATTTTGATCGAACAAGCACAAAACTAGACGATCCACCTCTTGTCGGTGGGTCAGGAATGCGTACAGGAATGTTTGGTAGGGACGCTGCAAGCCCACAAGGACGTGCAATCTCACCTCGTCTTTATGCTCAGGCTGCTCAGTTTCCGACTTGTACCCAGTTGCGAGTGTGGAAGTGGGAGAACGGTGTTCCTGTAGGTCTTGGAGCGATTGACGCAATGGCAAGCGAGGAGGACTTGGTTCGTGAGTTTTTCAATGCAATGCCAAAAAGAGGAGAGGGTCGTTGTCAGTTCAAAATGCGACCTATTGACATCAATGGAAACGAGTTGGGTACTGAGGTAAATTGCATTATCAGCGAACACCACGCAGCCATCCAACGTATCAAACGAATGCAAGAGGAGGACGAAGACGACAACCCACGTCGTAGAAGACGTTGGGAGGATGATGAGGAGGATTTTCAGCCACAATGGGGCAGAATGATGGATATGGGCGAAAAGAGAGCCGAGATCCTTGAACGTCAGTTGGAAGCCGAAAGAGAAGAACTGAGACGTAGAGAGGAGCAGCGGATGCAAGAACAGGTGGATTTAGCAACATCCGCAGCACAGGGAGTTCAAGTCCTGACTGAGCGGATGATGCAGGACGAGTCCAAAAGAGCGGAACGAGCAATGCAAATGCAGACAGAGCAGTCTCAAACCCTGATCACAACCCTTACATCGATCTTCGCACAACAACAGACAATGCTACAGGCTCAGATGGAAGCCCAAAGAAGACAAGACGAGTACCGATTGGAGCAAGAGCGACAACGTGCGGCTCGTGAGCGGCAAGAGGCAGATCAAAGAAGAGAACGTGAGCGATTGGAGTTGGAGGAGAGAAGACGCAGAGAGCGTGATGAATACGAACGCAAGATGATACTGGAACGAGAGGCGATTGAACGGAAGTTGCAGAGAGAACAAAAGGATATGGAACTCCGAATGCAACGAGAACGAGAAGAAGTTCAGTTGAAAATGCTTCGTGAAAAGGAGGAGCGTGAAGCACGAGAACGATGGTTTTCGGAAGAACGACTGAGACGTGAAGCCCAAGAGAGAGAAGACGCTCGCCAAAGAGAGCAGGATCGCCAACGTCAGCACGAAAGAATGATGAGAGAGTTGGAGGTTCAGCAGCAAAAAGACCGAGAACACGCAGAGCGAATGATGATCCTGTCAAAGCAGGAACTTCAGACCAAGGCTATGGGTGGTTTGGGTGAAATGATCCCAATGGCTACTGGTTTATTGCAAAAGGTAGGTCTTGAACCTATGGAGGTTGTACAAAAACTCTTTGCTCCTGAGCAAGAGGCTCCATCAATGTGGGAAAGCACTCTTCCAAAACTATTGGGAGCAGGAGCCGACATCGCAAGGGTAGCCTTGGCAGGAAAAGCACCTGCGGTTTCACCTATTCAAGCAGCACCGCAGGCTCTCCCTCAGTTACCCCCCTCCGATTATATGCAACAGATTGACTATGAGGCACAGATGGCTCGGATGAGGCAGCAGCCTGAGCCGATTGGATACGATCCTATGGAACCTATCGGGGCACCTGAAGTAGAACCACAATCTGCAATGCCGCAAGACTACCAACCACCTGCCGAGGGTGGGGTGGTTTCATTCAAAGAAACGAAACTCGGTATGGAGTCTTCTCCCAAAACGGCTATGGAGATTGCAAGCGAGGCAGGAATGACTTTGGGCGAGCAACGTGACGCTCGCAATGCTTTGACTCAGTTGGTTGGAACGTTACACGCAGCCGATCAAGACCAGTGGGAGGAACTTATCACTTCGGGCTTGATGGCAGAGCCTCAGATCTTTACATACATCCAAGCCGTATCGGTGCGGCAAGCAATCCGAGAAGCAGGTGCAGATGGGACTCTTACTGAGAACATCGTCAAAGCACTTCAAGCCTCAACCCTTGTACCCAATGACCTTAACTATGGAGAATAAGATATGAAATATGAACTATCAAAAGAAGAGTTTGAAACGATCCACACGACCCTCTTAAAGATGGTGGAGTTGGCTTGCGGAGTGATGAAGCATTCCTCTGACCAACGGCACGAGATTGCTTTGAGGCGACTTGACCTTGAAACTCGTAGGCAGGAGTTTGAGGAAGCGAAAGTAGGTATAATGAGAGTCCGACACGCAGATAGCCTAGAGGAAGAAGATGAGCCATCAAGTTCTCCTACTTTGGTTTTCTCCAAGTCAGATGAAGAACCAAGAGACAAGGAGGAACAGGAGGGTTTTACAACGTTCCCTGAAAATGACCTCAGCGAACACCAAGCACGAGGGAAGATCTACCTAACCGAACTCCTGACGTTTTGGCTTCGTGGTTTCCGAGATGAGAATGCAGAGCAGCCTGACCGAAATGAATACTTGGAGGAGTTGGCTCGTGATGGTCACCGCAGTGGTGCAATTGTATCTTACTCTATGTCGCTCGGAGGGCTGACTAGAGCCGTGTGGAATGCCTTGTATCACTTGGTACATATCCACGAAGAAGACTTGCAGGAACACCTTACTTATGAGGGGGTTCGTTATATTGCAGGTCACATCACCCAAGTATCGTCTATCCATCTTGCTCCGTTGGCAGACGAGTTTGAATACCCTAACCCTTTTCTACAAATGGAGGAATAAGCAATGAGCAGTAGTCAATTTGTGTGTGCCCTGAGTGGTATCAAAGTAACAGAAGAAGAAATGGAAGACGTAGAGTTTCCTGACGGATGGGTAGAAGTCAAGATCACCCGAAGATACGTCAATCCCAAGTGGGACGCTATCCAATATGTGAAAGCAGGACTGGTTCAACAGTATCTTATGGGCATTCCTGAAGACCAACGAGACGATCAGATAATGGCGATCTCTATTCAGGTGGAAGCGGCTTACGCAGCCTTGGAGCAGCAGACCGATAAGTATATCGAAGAGACTGTAACCAAGTACATTGCCAATCCTGATCAGAATGCGGCTCTTATGGCTGAATACAATAAGATCCGAAAGACTCTTGGGATGCCTCTTGAAAAGTTGCAGCCCGAAGAAGAGGGTGAAGAAGAGGGAGAAAAAGAGAAGTGAGGCGATTGATTGTCAGACTTCGCAATGCAGATGATGTCAGCACCCTCTCCAAGCGAGTTGGTGTTGATCTCACTTCTGTGACTTCTTTGGAGTGGGTCAGAGGCGTTCCTGACTTGTTTGGGGATACAAACAGTTATCGTGTCAGGACGAGCAATCGAAGTCAGGATAGCAGTTGGTTAGATATGAGACCTTACCGATGGGAGGGTATGCCCTTGTACCGTTCTCGTAAGGTCTTTGCTCACTCCAAGGTTGTCATAACAACCAATCTATCTACAGAAGAACTTATTGAGGTCTTTCAGCAAAAGATTACAGATAAGACGAAGAGTATATGGTATCCGAAGTTGGATAGGAGGGCTTTGAAAGGTAAGTTGTGGAAAAGCAAGTTGCCAGTGAAGCCTCGCTACCCTTTGTACATCATATCCAAGGGTCGTTGGGAGAAGTGCCGAACGGCTCATACTTTGGACTTTATGGGTTTGGACTACCGCATTGTGGTGGAACCAAGTGAAGAGAAGCAATACAGAGAGAAGTGGGGCAAAAGAGTTCTTGTAGGTGATTTCGATACAACTACGAACTCATCGATCCCTGTTCGAAACTGGGTCAATGAGCATTGTCAGGCGGAGAAGTATTGGCTTCTTGACGACAATATAAACTATTTTTACATTCTCAATAACAATGAGAGTTGGCGATGTAAGACGGGAGCCATTTTTGCGATGGTTGAGGACTATGCAGCCCGATACAAGAATGTAGCCTTGGCAGGGATGAATAAACTTGGCTTTGCCAAGCCGACAGATCGGGTTGCTCCCTATGTTCTGAATACGAGGGTCTATTCGATCACTTTGATGGACAAAGCAATGAATGAGAAGATCAAGATTGATGGTCAGTTGTGGAGAGGTCGTTACAACGAGGATACAGACTTGAACATTCGCTTTTTGAAAGCAGGGTATTGTACTTTGAACTTTCAGATGTTCCTTGGCGACAAGACCACTACGCAGCGGTGTAGCGGTGGTAACACGGATACGGTCTATGTAGATGGAGACCGAAGATTGAAGTTTGCTCAGTCCTTGGTAGATCAGCACCCTGACGTGGTTGAGGTGGTAGAGAAGTGGGGTCGTTATCACCACAAAGTAGATTGGGGAGCCTTTTCGGACAATGCTTTGATCCGTCACGAGAGAGTTCCCATTTACGACTACAAGTTGTACCTTGGTGAGTATGATGATAGCACTCAAACTTCTTCTCGGAGTTGTTGAGGAGTCTTGATTGGTTTATGCTAGTGGAGACACCTTTATATACGAGAGTAGAAATGAGAGAAGCAAGACCCAACTTTTCAGCCGCTACGAAGCCGATCCAACTGGAGCAGCCACGGACATATCATCTCCCAAACTGGGATGGGTTCAAAGATCCCAAAAAACTCCAAATTATGAGAGAGATCGTTCTGCAATACGGTCGTGATCCGAGGGTGGCACAGTTGGCGGTAGAGATCTGTCGTCAAGCAGGGTGTAAGCTCCGTGAATACCAACGTCAGGCGGAATGTCTTTTGAAGTGGGTGCAGACACAGGTTTATTACGTCAATGAGGCAGGAGAAAGGCTTCAGAGTCCTCTCTATACATTGAAAACTCGGATGGGTGATTGTGATGATATGGCAATGCTCTTATGTTCATTCTTTGAGGCTCTTCGTCTTCCG
>Ga0099850_1000902_pt1 | contig 13833 bp, 24 predicted proteins | sample CB_VirMetaG_5_FD_79182 | JGI IMG/M metagenome (GOLD analysis project Ga0099850, IMG submission 79182) | Freshwater to marine saline gradient viral communities from Chesapeake Bay - CB_1508_1D Viral MetaG | ecosystem: Environmental > Aquatic > Marine > Coastal | place: USA: Chesapeake Bay... | reverse complement strand
CGATTTCGCGTAACCGGGGATTCTGGCAACCCAACGGGATCGGCATTTGGATCCGCAGGTCACGGTCTGACCGTCCAACGGTGCGGCGCAGATCCGACAGACAACCGAAGGTTCATCCTCGGCTGCCCAGGTGCGAGCCATCATGGCTTGACGTCCGAACGGATAACCGTAGGTCATCGGGTAGAAATCGTTCCGAAGTTGACCAGCGAACTCGGCGTAGACGTAGGCATTGATCTCGCTGTTCTCGACAGCGCGGGTCAGATCGCGGTGGAGTTGCTGCATGCCCTCAAAGTCAGTCGTCCGCTGGAAGATCATGTCGATCTCGTTGTTTTCGAGGTCATTCTGAACCGAGATGGCGCTGGCGTCGATGCCCTCCTCGGTGATCAGATCCTGGATGAATCCCATGGTGCCTTGGAAGGCGGTGGCCAGATCATCGGAGATCCAGTAATCGGGACAGATGCTGACGACCAGGATGTATTCGGTCTGCAGGGTCTCGGAAGCCTCCATGGGTGAACGCGACTCGTCACCGGGATTGACGTAGACGGATTCTGGGAACTCGTCGTCCTCGGCCAGGTAGGTCTCCTGCTCGGATTCGGGGAATGGAACCTGGTGGAACTCGGAACCGTAGAGGAGCGTCAGGTTGCTACCGTCGAACCACCAACGATCCGGGAGCACCTCCAAGGATCGAACGAATCGCTCGGCGCGAGAGTGGAGAATGCCCTTGTCCATAGATCTGGATGGTGAGTCCGACTACCTGAACATGCTCTCGACGAAGCGACGACCAGAATCCGATAACCAGTAGTTGTGAACCCGGCGGCGGCGACCGCCGACGTGGAGAACCGCCGAATCAACGAGCCCGTGAGCGATCAGATCAGCGAGATTCTTGGCGACGTTGCTGCGGGCACAGGATACGACCTCGGCGATACCGCCCTGGGTGAGTTCGGGATTGCCGTCATATCCGTTGCCGCGCTCGGGTCGGAAACGAACCATGTGCCGAAGGATGCGAATCTGCAGTTCGGATAGACCATCAGGATCCATCGGGATTGCCCTCCTCGGGGCGCTCGAGTGGGTAGACGACACCGTAGAGGTAATCGGCGGGGTTGTCGGCAGGATTTTCGTTCGCCATGCCTCGGCCACCTCGCCATCGTTCTTAAGCGTGTGGGATGACCCGGATCACGAAGTAGTCGGTGTGGTGACGGGTGCCCGCGAGCGATCCCTGGCGAGTTGCTGACCCGCCTCCCAGTTGCAGTAGCGGTGGGCGATGCGTGCGTTGGCACGCTCGGTGGCTCCACCGTCGACCCAAGCGGTGTGGTGATCGACCACGGACTCACCGAGGTCGGAGATCGGGTTCTTGCAGAAGGAGCAGGTGTTGTCGGCATCGAACAACTCCACCTTGATGGAGTGGTCGAAGCAACGGGTGGGATCCTTGGAGACCGCGTAGGGACCCATGATCTCATCGAGCGCCACTCGGTATGCCGAAGCACGGAGGATCTGCTTGTCGAGCGTCTGCTGGCGACCCTCGACGTAGTGGAAGTAGCGGGTGCGGCCAGAGACCATGGTGACGTCGTCGTTGACGAAGTAGACGAAGTGCTCGCGAATGGTGGTGGCGGCAGCACGGATCTCCGGACCGCCGTAGGTCTCGATCATCTGTGGCCAGACCGAGGACATGAGCGTGAAGAAGGTGGCGACCAAGGGCTTGGTCTGACGACCACCCATGGAACCCTGGGCGAGCTTCATGGAATACATGGCGAACGGCTTGGCGCCGTAGACGTCCTTGACGACCCGCATCCATCGCTTGACCCGCTTGATGGACTCGGTCATGTCGTAGGTGTCGTCCATGACCTTGGCCAGCATGTTGGCGATCTGCGCGGATTTGTTCTTGCCGAGATCCAAAGACGGATAGGCTCCCGACCAGGACGGATCAGCGAAGACCAGGTGGTAGACCAACATCTCGGTGGCCTCCAAACGCTTGTCGTTGCGCTTGTTGACCAGTGTGAGCCATTCGTCAGAGCCGGCGAAGTCGGTGAGCGTCTTCCAGTTGGCGTTATCTGCGTAGGTGGCCTTGAACAGTTCCATCGGCTTCAGGTTCTTGGTCTCGGCGTTGATCCGCACGTAGATGTCGCGGGCACGCCACTCGTCGGACTCGGTGAAAATGTCGCACTTCAACTGGTAGTCCTCGAAGCGATCCTGGAGGTCGGAAGGCAGATCCTTGAACTCCTTGCCGTGGACGGCAGCGGGTGCACCCTCCGCCCACTTCTCGGCGTCGAGGTATCGCTTCTTGATCGGGAACTCGTTGTTCATGAAGGCGACCAGGGTGCGGATGCGTTGCTGACCGTCGAGGACATCGTATTCGTTGTCGCCGGTCTCGCAGAGGTAGAGACTCGGGATGGGACACTCGCAGAGGACGGACTCAACCAGGCGGGTGCGGAAGCGATCGTCACCCTCACGAATGAACGAACGCTGGTAGGTGGGTGCGGGATCAACCTTGCCTCGGCTGATGCGGGTATCGAACCATGAGATCGAGTAGGATTCGGTCTTGCGGTTCTCCACGGTGTGGGTTTTGATGGCAACGGCTTTCTTCCTCGGCATGTGGCTCAACTCCTGGGATGATCGGTTTGTATTTGAATATGCTGGGTAGCAGTGACTTCACGAAGCGTCCGTCAAAGGTGGTAGATGGCCCACTCAAAAAGCGGTGGGCTCATCGATGCTCACTCCTCCTCGGGGATACCCAGGGGACCGAAGGCAACGAACACCGGGGCGCGGGCTCGCGAGCGGAGCAGGTAGGCGGTGGAGCCGACGTCCACGACCAGGATCCCGGCGGTGATGACCGGATAGAGCCAGAAGCCGACGCCGTAGGCGGCGATGATTGCGAGCAGGACGGGGGTGCGAATCATCATGAGACCACCACCCGGTATTCAGAGGTAGCGTTGGCCTTGGTCGAAGACGGACGGGACTCGATGAACGGACACCCACGCAACTTCATGGCCAGGGATGCGGCGGAAGGAGGCAGGTAGCGGTGATTGCCGAAGTGACCGGATGGCCACGTCAGGTTGGGCTCATCGATCAGTCGCGCCAGGATCGCGGACGCGGTGAACCATTCACCATTGGGGATGTTCAAACGGACGACCTCCTGGAGGGTGTCTCGCCTCATGCGGGATGCGGTGCGGCACATATCGATCACTCCTGGTTCAGGGGAACCCATCGCCCGAGGCTGACGCCATCACCGGGGACATACCGGTGGGTCGAATAGTGCTGACGGAGATGCCGCTCATGGGCATCCATCCGGTTGGTTCGAGAGTGGGTTCGGTCGGGAGTCGCCCGTGGTTGATTCAGATCGTTGGGATGACGTTCCTGGTGAGCCGCGACACGATCCCGAACCAACATCGGCTCGACGGGAACGATGTCGAATCCCTGACCCGCCCCGCGGGAACGGGAGTAGGTGGCTGGGGTGTTTTTGCGTTGGTAGGTGCCGGAGTCACCGGTCTTGGCGGTCTTGGCCATGTTTCAAGAACAGAAGAACCACCTCTTTAACCATGTCGGTAGGGGGTGGCTACACCCAACCCTGCGCCCTGGCGTAGTCGAGCGGGTTGCTAATGAATAGCTCGTGGCCACCGTCGAAGTCACGGGGTGGTGCACGGATCGACTCGGCCTGAAGCAACCGGGTCTCGAGATCCTGGGCGTCAACACCCAGATCGAAACGGATCGCCTCGACGTTCCGGATGGTGAGTTCGTCAGGGAGGTGACGTTCGAGAACGCGAAGGCGGTATCTCCAATCACACGAAATGCCTGCTTTGAACAGGATGCGATCGCCGGATGCGTTGAGAATCTCATTGACGTAGTAGTAGCCAGGTATGTCGGGATTGAAACCGTGCTTCGCGCAAGCAGGACAACCAATCCCCATGATGGCTCGATTTTTGATTCTGGCATTCCACTCATGACCACAATCTGAACACAACCACAAACCATCCCGATTGGTTCCTGCAACAACCTTAGTCGGATCACCTTGGAACTCTTTGGCAATTTGTGGGTGTGTTTGATACAGGCTATTCCTACCATCACTATGCAAGCGGGAACGGGTAGAGCAATAAGGGCATCCCGAATGATTTTTGGCTCGATTCCACCCAGTAGCATTCCATTGATTGTCGCAGACAACGCACACCCAATCCAAACCTTTGTCGGTGGATGGGATCAAATCGACAACATCGATGGGCTTGCCGTAGTGAGTGTGATTCCGATTCCTGGTAAGATCGAGTTCGGCGAAGAGTTCGGGGTATCGCTCCCAATCCGGATGAACCATGTCGATGCCACCCAGTCTCCTCACACATAAACGTGACTGCCTCAACTGATGATCCGACAGATGCCCGGCCACGGATCGACATGACCCAAGGGAATGCTCGGCTTGGCGCCGGTGATCATCCACCAGATGAGATCCTGACCCATGCGGCACGGCTCGCAAGCCCAGAAGCCATCGTCATCGTCGCCGATCCAAGCGATGGCCGTCCAATGCCAACGATACTGCCGATCTCCATCGCATAGTTCGCAACGGTGGGCGATGCGAACCATGGTGATCACTCGTTGTCGAAGAACGGAACCACGCGGGTCTCGCGGTTCTGGATGTTGTAGACCGTCAGCAGGCACTTCTTGGCGCGGTAGCCGAGCATGTTCATGAAATCGGTCTCGTCCTGGAAGGTGCTGGAGACGACCAACGGCATGCCGCGATGCCACTCGACCTGGTGGGCGTGGGTGTGGCCGGTGACGAATACGTCAGGCGCGTCACGGATAACCATCTGATCCTCCTCCTCGGGACTCAGCGCGTTGCGTTCACCCCACATCGGAGCGAGGTGCCGCTTCTGCAGCATCAACTTCATGGCCTCGGCGGGAGCCTCGTAGGTGACGTTCTCCATGCGGGGAACGATGTCGTCGATGCCCTTGCCGTGGTAGGACAGGAGATCGATACCGGAGAGTCGGGCTCGACACGGGTTGCCGGTGTGGATGGCGGAGTTGAATCGTTGCTGGATCAGGGGTTCGAGCATGGGCTGAGGTTCAGCCGGGCGGACGGCATCGTGGTTGCCTGGCAACACAATCGGTGTGATCGATTCCGGCAACTCGTCGAGCTTGCGAGCGAAGAACTCGTATTGGTCATAGACGTTCGTCATGTCGGTCTTATAGGAATGGTGCTTGGACATGGATGCGCCGAGGTTGCGCTCGTGCCCTGGGTAGACGCCGACACCGTCGACGACGTCCCCGGAGCAGACCAGGTATTTGACGTTCCGAGCGGTCTCATCGTCGGAGTTGAGCCACCGAACCATCTTGTCCCACTCCTTCTCCATGAACTCCTTGGAGCCCATGTGGAGATCGGAGACGAAGGCGATCGAGACGGGGTCAAAATCGGCTCCGCCTTTGTTGATGTTGGAATGGAGGATCTCTGGGAACTGAACCCGCTCACACCAGAAGAGGGTCGGGCCGTCAGCACCGCCGAACTTGCGGTAGGATCCGGTGACGCCGACGACATCATCGACCACGATCGTGGCCGCCAAGGGATTGGAGGATGGCACGTAGACCCGCATTGATCCAGATTTATCCTCGATGACGAGTTTGAGGTTGCCGGTGCCGGTCCTGCCGACCGAGGACACCATGCCGATCAGGTTGACGGACTTCGGGTTGCCGCGCGTGGAGGTGTATTCCCACTCACGGGTGCGAACATGCTGAATGGATCCGGTCTCGGTGAAGCCACACTGTCGTCGAAGGATCTTGTGAAGTTGGTCATAACGATCCTGGAACATGCGAACGATGTTCTCGAGACGGCCGGATGCCTCGGACTGACCGACGGGCGGACCCAACTCGATGTCGTCGGGGTAGTCATCGGCTCGATGGGACCAGGAATCCAGATGGGCGTCGACACGCTTGGGTGGCGTCCAACCGGCAACGGTGCGAACCATCAGAGATCACCGAGGGTGTCCACCAATTGCTTCGAGGCCAGATCGGCATCGTCGAAGGAGGAGCAACCGGTGATGACGCACTTGCCGGACGAGAACAGGAGGCAGACGGCCTCGGTTCCGTTGACGTCCTGGCGGTAGATCAGACCTGGGAACTGCTCGGGCTCGTATTCGGTGCGAGCGAAGGGCAATTTGACCGAGAGCATTTTGAGATCCAATTCATCGCCGAGCTTGTCGACGACGACCAGGTTCTTGATGGCGATTTCGTGGTCACCAGGCCAGAGCGTGAAACCCGCACCCTCCAGGTGGGTTCGCATGATGGCGAAAGCACGCTCGATGTCGGAGACCTCCCTGGCGCCGACCACGACGGATCGGCCACTGGCGAAAGTGAGGATGGTGGCACGAGGCATGGGTTCATCACCGTCGGCGACGGGATGATTCCGCATCTTCCAGATCATGCCTGGGAACTGCTCGGGCTCAAAGGTGATGCCGATGTGGTCGGCGAGAACGTGAAGATCCAACGAATCGGTGTATCGAGTGCTGGCGACGATGTTGACTACTTCGGTCATGTGGTTGGGTTGATGTTGTGACCTACTTAAATGAGGTGCCTACGCACGCGATTCCAGAGGTCATCCATCAGGGACTGGTAGTGGGAGTTGCAGTAGGAATGCTGATTGCGGACGATCCGCGATTCGATGCGACGTTCATGCAGGAACGAGTCAGGACCGATGTGACTAACGACATGCGCCGGATCCCCACAGATCTCACAGACTCCCGAATCGATTTTTCGCATGGCCGATACCCGCGTGGGGTTGATCCACCATCCTACTTCAACCCCCAGGTGAGTGTGAACACACCTGTCCGCCTGCCGGTGACGTTCAACCGTAGGCCGGGTCGTAGTCGAACCGTCCACCCGGTGGCGCCGACTCCTCGATCGAGAAGAACTGCTCCAAGCAGGCCGGGATGAAGTCGCTGAGGAATGCGGTGATCACCACCGGATGAACCGCGCGGGTGTTCTCCGCGATCCAATCGCGGAACCCGGTGGCGATGGACGAGATCATCTGATTGAGGATCTCCTCCTCAATGGGCTGATCGGTGATGATGACGTCCTGGATGATTTTGATCAGATCGGGATTGAGCTTGCCGCCGAATGTCTCATCATCACCGTAGGTTCCGTCGACGAAGACGACACGGTAGATGCGACGGGTCTGTCGATCAATCTGCTCCTGGGTGTATTGGGTGCCATCGATCTCGATGGTGTCGTTATCGTCCATGAACCTCATTCGGATTCCGTGCTACCTGAAGGTTCCCAGGACATGCCCTCGGTCGAGACCCGGTGCTTCCGCTTCTGGCCTGGCTTGTGGCCGACCACCTCGAACGGTTCCGAGGACCGGGCGGCGGCCCAGACCCGGCCGGTGAGGACGCAATCCTGGATGCAGTAGTCGATGACCTGGCGGTAGCGACCCTGGGACCATGCGATCGGGGCCTCGGCCGCGGGCATCAACTTGCCGTCGCTCGGATCAGAACCGAGGAGCGTCGAACACAGGTCAGACAGGTGGATACGCAGGCCGGTGTGCGAGAGTAGGCGGGCACAGGTGTCGATGTGCAGGCCAGAATCCGCATAACCGCTAACGGCCTTCGCACAACCAGCGCCACCATCAGGCAGGGACTTAGCCAGGATCGGCAGGTCGAAACCCTCCCCGTTATGAGTGATAAGCGGCAGAGACCGCATAAGCCATCCATTCATGTGCATAGCCAGCATGGCCAACGGGAAGACGCGGTATGGTGGTTCGGTAGGCAGTAGTTGAGCCATGACCGGCCCGTAGTCGCGCACATAGACGTAGTCCTGGCCGGTGCCCATCAGGTGGACACCCACGCAGGAAACGACCCAACCGTCCGGGTTGCCGAACGATAGCCCCTCGGCATCCATGTCGAGGTTGGCGGTCTCGATGTCGAGGACGACGGCGGTGATGTCGCCAACCATGGAACCGCCTCAGTGGTATCCACCGACGAGATCGTCCTCACCAACAGGCTCCTCCTCGGGAGCGGAGAAGACAACCTCGACGGATTCGGTGGAGACGGTGAACTCACCCTCGATCTCGCCGGCCTTGACCTTGCATCGCTTCTTGGTGGCTTCGATGACGGTGCCACGGGCGATGACGCCCTTGCGGATCTCGGTCTCGACCAGGTCGCCGACCTTGACCTCGGGGTATTCCTTGCGATCCTCGATCAGGGCCTTGATGGCCTCGGCCAACTTGGCCAGTTCGGGGACTTCCAGGGTTTCGATCTCGTCAATGATGGACTCAAGTGCGTCGGTCATACCCTGCGGGTGTGGCTCCACCTATATCAACGAATCCCAGGGTGGTAGTCCCGACCGGATTCGAACCGGTGTCGGAGGAACCAGAATCCTCCATGATGGACCGCTACACTACGGGACTGTGTTCGGGTGGTCAGCCCTTGCGAAAGTAATCGTGGATCGAGTCGGAATCCATCCAGGCAGGATCGTAGACCCTGGGTGAACGCTCACGCTCAAGCATGCTCAATCTCTGCTCAATCCGATCAAGTCTCTGCAGGATCTTGCTCAGGATCTTGCACACGTCACAATCGGGTTCCTGCATAGGGATCAGCCCTCCAGGTAGTCATCGACCTTGGTCTGGGTCGGATCATCCGCCGGTGGATCAACGGGTGGCAACTCGATGTCGGCTGCCTTCAGGGCTGCCTCGAGTCGCTCGATTCTCTTGACCAGAGCCAGAACCATGGCCTGAGTGGCGATTTTGTGTTCGGTCATTCAACGAGCCTCCGAACCTTGTCGCGGATGTAATCCATGTAGGCCACGATGGCCTGCGATTGCTGGCAATTGGGGTGATTGGCGGCATGCCGACGAAGGCGATCCCGAAGCAGGATGTTATCCTCCTGCTCACGGACGCCGTAATTGCGCCAGCGATCATACCGATCACTCATTCCTCCTCGCCTCCGGTGGATTCCAGGGACTTGGGCATCTCGGAGAGACCCAGGCGATCCCTGATGGCCAGGTAGATGAAATCGAAGATCGCGCCAGCGATGATGAAGTAGCCGAGGCGAAGGGTGTTGAGGGTGGCATGCAGAACCATGCGATCATTGGCGTATTGTTCGGCCATCCACTGACTGTTGATGATGACCATGTAGCCAACGAAGATCCACGAAAGGGTTGCGGGAATCCGATCGAACGCGCGCTTGGGCTTCCTCACTCCTCCTCACCTCCCGCCAGGATCTCGGTCATCTCGGGGATGGGACCCTCGATGTCCTTGGCGATCTCGGGTTGGGAACGAGCCAACTGACGTTTGGTCGGCTTCTTGGGCTGTCGGAAACCTGGGCGGATCTCGGCAGGTCGGTGTGCGTTGACGACCTCGACGGGGTTGCCGAACTCGTCGCACCTGACGCGATTGACGGCTTCGACAACCGATCCGTCATCACCGTAGGTGGTGCATTCACGACACAGGCCTCGGAACGAGAAGACCTGTCTTTCCTTGGGTTCACACTGTGGGCAAGCATACCTCTTCAATTGCATCATTCATCATCCTCCATGAGTGCTTCCTGGAAGTCGATCAGACTCAGGCTGACGCCCTCGTCGTATTCGTCCTCCTGGATCAATACCCTGGCGTCGGCAGCGCCGATAGCCAGGATGACTGTGAATGCCGAATCGGGAATCTCGTCCGGCGAATCAAACCGCACATAACCCGCCTTCGGGTAGCAATCCATGATGAACTCCTGCCCGTCCGATGTGGTGGCCGATCCTGTATCGTCATCGTATTCGATACCGAGGTCCTGAGCGATGATGGCGAGTGCAGGGAATGGGGACTTCCCGAAGTCTACCGTGATTGTTGGGGGCATGTGTCGACACCATCCTTGCACCTATTTCAAGCATCAGGGCGTGTCGCCCTGATCCTGATCATCATCGTCGTCCTTGAAGCCGACCAGTGCATCGATGTCGGATCGACGGATGCGAACGGCTGCAGAACGACCTTCGCCGAGCTTGAGACACGGCAACTTGCCGTTGCGAATGTATGATCGAACGGTGGATTCGCTGATGCGAAGTAGATCCGCCACCTCTCCGATGGTCATGAACTCGTGATCGGTGCCCATGTTACCAACAGACTTCGACCACCTATATCAATCAACACCCGTGTTCAACAGATTTCGTTGATGTTCATTGATTCTCAATCAGGTTCATGTCGTTCCGAACCATGCGGCGGACCATCTCCTCGAAGGTCACCTCTGGTTCCCAGCCCAGGATCTCGCGTGCGAGCGTGGCATCACCACACAGCACATCGACCTCCGCAGGCCGGTAGAATCGTGGATCCTGGACAACGTAATCCTGCCAGTCGTCGATGCCGACCTCATCAAAGGCGATGGTCAACAGATCACGGATCGAGTGCGAGACGCCGGTGGCCAAGACGTAGTCACCGGGCTCGTCCTGCTGGAGCATGCGCCACATGCCCTCGACGTAGTCGGGTGCGTAGCCCCAGTCGCGGAGCGAGTCGAGGTTACCGAGAGCGATGTGGTCGGCGAGCCCCAGGGCGATCCGAGCGACACCATCGGTGACCTTGCGGGTGACGAACTCGTGGCCCCGCCTCTCGGATTCGTGGTTGAACAGGATGCCGTTGGAAGCGTGCATGCCGTGGGACTCGCGGTAGTTGCGAACCATCCAATATGCACACACCTTGGCGACACCGTAGGGCGATCTCGGGTAGAACGGGGTCGTCTCGCGCGCGGGATTCTCGATCATCTTGCCGAACATCTCGCTGGTGGATGCCTGGTAGAATCGGGTGTGATCCGAGACCTTGCGGATGGCCTCCAGACAGTTGAGGACGCCATTGGCGTTGATCGACAGGGTGGCCTCGGGAATCTGCCAGGAAACGCCGACGAAGGATTGGGCTGCGAGGTTGTAGAACTCGTGGGGTTGAACCTCCGAGAGAACCTGGATCAGCGAACTCTGATCGGTGAGGTCGGCGGTGACCCAACGGAAGTTGGGGTGACCCTCGAGGTGGGCGGTGTTTGTGCGGTTGGGCGTGGAGGCACGGCGTTCCAGACCGACGACCTGGTAACCCTTGGAGAGCAACAGATCGGCGAGGTGGGAACCGTCCATGCCGTTGACGCCGGTGATGATGGCTGTCTTCATGGGTCGCCCTCCGACGGGGACCGACTTAACCCTACCCGTAGTGAACGACCCGGAACGGATACATGACTATGTCGTCATGACCGGCATCCCGGAACAACTCGCAGATGACGGCGGTGTCGCAGTCGAAGGATCCGCGGGCGGGACTGTGGCCGGAGAAGCGGATGCCCTGGGCGAACGGATCGGCACGGTAGACGCATACGCCGTTAAACGTGGATGCGACCGGTGTGGGTGCCTCGGGGATGCTACCGTCCCACCACTCGTCGGCGGGTTGCCGTCGGGTAGCCCATGTGTCGTAGAAGCGGCCATCCGGGTGCGAGGTGTAGCCGGAGCAGATGTCGTGATCGGTGGAGAGCAATTCCAGCATCTGGGCGGGATCGTAGGTCACGTCGGGTTCGACGAAGACGACACGATCGTAGATCGACAGGTCGGCAACGGCGTCCAGGCAACGATTTCTGGCGGCAGCCAGGTTATGCACGCGCTCGGAGTTGACGACCGATCCGTGGTAGTTGGTTCGCAGAGTCTCGGTGGCGACGACCAGTTCGCTGTGGTGGTCCCAGAAGTCGGAGTTGTCGTGGAACCAGTAGTTGGAACCGTCGGTGGAGTCGTTCTCGAACACGGACAGCCCGAACTCCCATCCGTCGCCGGCCATGGCCATGAGCGAATCCAACTGGGAGCGCCAGGTGTCGAGGTGAGCGACACGGTTGCGGACGATGGTGCAGATCAGGACACGACGGATGCGATCACCTCCTCCAGGTAGTCCATGTCGTCCTCGGTGACGAACTGCGAGTTGCCGATGTAGAGGCTGGAGGCGTGGATGCGCTCGGTGATTGGTAGATCCAATGCCATGTGCTGGCCACTACGGGATCGCACGAACGGTTGCACCATCAGGTTGCCGACCAGGAACGGACGGGTCTCGATGCCGGATTCCTCCAAGGTGGCCTTCAACCGGGATGCCAATTCTGGATCCCGGCAGTGAATGGGTAGCGTCATGCTGCTGTTGCCCTCGTATGCAGGGATGTCGAAGTGCTCAGGATACTGACCCAGGATCTCCAGAAACCGGCGGTAGCGGAGTCGGCGAATGCGGATGAAGTCATCGAGCTTGGGCAATTGCGTCAGGCCGAGGACGGCACCGATCTCGGTGTTGCGTGCGTTGAAACCGGCCTCGACGAACAGGAAACGTGGGTCGATGTGGGGATTGGCGGCCTCCTGATCCGAACGGAAGTGACCATCCATCTCGCGGGTCATGCCGTGGCTGCGGATGGCACGGAGACGCTGGTAGGTCCACTCGTCGTCGGTGCAGATCATACCGCCCTCGATGGTGGTCATGTGATGCCCGTAGTAGAACGAGAACGACGATGCCATGCCGAAGTTGCCGACCTTCCGGGAATTGAATGTGGCGCCGTGGGACTCGCAGCAATCCTCGATGATTACCGCGTCGCCGAGGGCTTCGCGGATCGCGTCCATGTCGTTGGCCAAACCCATCAGGTGCGTGACCATGATGGCATCGGGCTGGATGCGAGAGAGATCAACCAGGGACTCGGGCGTGGGCGAGTAGGTGTAACGGTCGATGTCGTAGAAGACCGGTCGCAGACCGAGTTGATACATCGACGACACGTTGGTGGCCCAGGTGCAGGCAGGCGTGGCGACCGTTGCACCCGGATTGAGCAACGACAGCATCATCATGTTGGCGGTAGATCCGGAACTGACGAAAAGAGCGTATTCGCAGCCCTGCCAGCGTGCCCAGGCGGCCTCGAACTCGCGAACCTTGGGTCCGTTGGTGAACCGATCGGTGGACGACACGAAGTCGATCAATGCCTGCTTCTCGTCGTCGCCAATCGCTGATTGCATCAGCGGCCATCTGTAATTGCTCATGTTCGATCCTCCGGTAGGTGCTGTGAGATGAAGTCGATCAATCCGACCAGTTCGCGCTCCTGGCGTTCGCGAAGGTGCTGAACGCGAGCGAGACCCGCCGCAATCCACCGTTCGCGATCCTCCTGAACGAGTTCGATGGCCTCGATCCAGTCATCGATGGATGCGAATGGGTTGAGTGTGAAGGCGGCATCGCCGACACCCTCAACGGTGGCAGGATGATCGGTGGAGACCACCGGAATCCCTGCCGCCATGGCTTCGACGGGAGCCATACCGTAGCCCTCAAACCGGCTCGGGAACAGGAAGACTCCCCTTTCACGCAGGGAGCCGAAGAATGTGCGGATGTCGGGGACGAACCCGACCACGTTGAGATCGCAATCGCCACGATCGATGCTGCGATCGACCATGGCCAGGAACGATTCCTTGGAGGTGTCGCTGTGTCCGCCCCGCAACCAGACGTGTCGTTGATCCAGATTGCTACATGCCGCCGAATACGCGACAGCACACCCCTTGAAGGCGATGGGGTTAACGAATCCGACATCGTAGTCGGTGCCGTCGAACGAGGGCTGGGGCTCGGCGTAGGAATCGAAGTCCATCAAGGGTCGGAATGCGTAGGAGGGGATCTGCTTGAGTGGGTCGAGGTGATCCAAGGACCAACGCGAGCAGGAGATCAGGAAATCCGGATCGTGGGCGGAGGGTGGCTCGAACAGGATGCAGAACTCGGACCAGGAACCCTCATCGTGCATGGTCGATGCCAAGTTCATGTAATGATCGCTGGCGGCGGACCATTCCATGCCATCGTGCCGACGCGAACACAGGTAAGTATTGGAACGCAGATTGAGGTCGTAATGAATGAAACCGAACGGTATG
>Ga0099850_1000901_pt1 | contig 13834 bp, 17 predicted proteins | sample CB_VirMetaG_5_FD_79182 | JGI IMG/M metagenome (GOLD analysis project Ga0099850, IMG submission 79182) | Freshwater to marine saline gradient viral communities from Chesapeake Bay - CB_1508_1D Viral MetaG | ecosystem: Environmental > Aquatic > Marine > Coastal | place: USA: Chesapeake Bay... | reverse complement strand
GCTAAGAATTGCTTCAAGAAATTTGCCAATGAGAGAACACTATATTCCACAAAACAATGGTGAAGGAGCAACTGTTTATTTGGTTGATTCAGGTGTTGATGCAACTCACTCAGAACTTGTAGATGCAAATATTGTAAATCTTCATTCATTTGACGGTACATTTACTGACACTATAGGACACGGTACTGGTATTGCCAGTATGATTGTTGGAAAAACTTTGGGTATTTCAACAGGTGCTACTCTTAAGTCAGTAAAAATTCCTCTTAATGATACAACAAGTTTGAGTGTTTTGTTAGAAGCATTTAATGCCATTGCAGCCGATCAAACTGATCCTATCGCAGTTATCAATTGTTCATGGCACATCCCAAAGAGTCAAATCTTAGATACTAAAATAATTGAAATGCAAGACTTGGGATTTGTTGTAGTTGCTGCAGCAGGTAACACGGTTTCAGACGCCGATAATCTTTCTCCTGTAGGTTTGAACAGTGTGATAGGTGTAGGTGCATCTGACTCTTTTGACCGTGTTATTACATGGAGTGATTCTGGTGCAGGAAGTAACTGGGGAGAAGAAGTTGACTTGTTTGCTCCAGGTATTGATGTCAGTGTAGCTACATTGAATAATCAAATTGTAAACAACTCAGGAACTTCTATTGCAGCAGGTATTGTTTCAGGTATTGTTGTTCAGTTTGTTACAGCCAAAGAAGACTTCAAGGCTCAGTTAAATGTTGAGACTATCACAGCAGCTAACATTCAAGAGTTAGTGTTAGAAAACGCAGAAGCAGATGTTCTTTTCCGTGATGAAACAATTTATGGAACAACCCCAAACAAATTAATCATGGGGCTAACTAGAAATACATTCTTCACAAACGCTGTTCCTGAGAGCGTAGTCTTGGCTCCATCTGAAAGTTATACATTACATTTTGATGTTGATGCAAACTTTGTTGGTAGTATTAACATTGACAATGTTCAATTTGGCTCAAACACCTTCCATCACGCAGATTGGATTACGTTAGCGCCTGGAACCTTTGATGTTGTTATTTCACCGCCAGAGGGAACAGAAAATAAAAAACACAGATTGATTATTGAGTTCTTAGATTCTGAAGGAAATAGATTGTCAATATTTTCTTTCAAAGTTATTGTTTCAGATACAGGTGATGCATTAGATGAGGCTGAAACATACAAGACAACTATTGGCGAAGACGGTGAGGTTTATGTCACTGCTGCTGACTGTACATCTGGATGCGCTACTGTCTGCTTCGACCCACCACCATTCAAGGGAACAAGTTGTTCATGTTCATTTAACGCCTGTATAACACAGTTCTAAAAAAATAAAATTTTATTATGATTGTTACATCAAAAATTAGTAGTGAAAAATATCAGTGGGTTAAAATACCTAGAACAGCGACCGTTTCTTATCGGTCGCTGTTTTTTCCTGATACAGATAATAGGATAGTTTTACATACACATACCAAATATAATGAGCATGAAACCTGTGATAATTGTGCAAATGAAGCACACAAAAATTATCCTGCCTTTGTATTAATAAGAAATCCAATAAGTAGATTTATTTCATCACTTAGGTTCATAAGCAGTAGATTTGAAAACTTAGAAATAGATATAGAAAATACTAAACAAGATGTTTTTAAAAGATGTGACGTTTGTGGTGAAGAAAAAAGAATTTTACAACATAGAAATGAAAGATTTAATAGAGATACTTTAAATGTTTTCAAGTTTTGGGAAGATGAGAATATTTTCTATGATTTTATGTACGATAACTTTCAAAAGAATTGTAATTTAAAGCCAGGAATGACATATGAAGATATTTTTACTACACCCGATTCTACATTTATTAGAAGTTTCTTCAAAACACAATTGAGTGCATGCTATCACCCAGCAGTAAAGATATTTAAATATGAAAATATTGATGAATATAATTATTGGATAGAGAATGAGTTGGGTTATGATGTTTCCAAACTTAAGAAAATAAATGCAAGCAGGCTGTTGACAAACAAAAAAGAAGTGTTAGATTATACAAGTAAGAAATTTACTGATTTGGTCAAGCATTTGTTCTACGACGATTTTAAATATTTTGGTTATTGAGAGCTTGACAAACATGTTTGACCATGTTATATTACTATAGTTGAAATGCTCCTGTGGTGGAATGGTATACACATCAGACTTAAAATCTGACGCCCGTAAGGGCTTGCGAGTTCGAGTCTCGCCGGGAGCACTGGCTGATTGAAAATTAAGGGGGCGAAATGGCTTCGACGGGTATTGTGAGGGTTAGTGGATACATTCAAAGTTTCTAAAAAAAGAAACGACAACTTTTATCCTTACGCTATTGCTGCTTGATTGCAGCAGCCCAAAGTCCTGTACTCAAGGTGGACAGAGGAATTAGCTAAAAATTGAGTTGACTGCTTGAGAAAGTTCAAGATAGGAACTTCAGTGCCGAAATTACTGAACGTGGATCAACGTAAATGATCTGATGGATGTCTCCTACAGTAATCTGAAATAGACTAGCGAATGTTGACAGTCATTAACAGTAGTGATATTCGGACGTGGGTTCGACTCCCACCGCCTCCATGTAGCTCTTGACAAAGGCAAACGGTTTTATTATATTAATGAATAATTGTGACGAGCCGCTAGCTCAATTGGTAGAGCACTAGACTTTTAATCTATAGGTTCTGGGTTCGAGTCCCAGGCGGCTCATGATGGCCCCATCGTCTATCGGTTTAGGATACCTGACTTTCACTCAGGAGAGAGGGGTTCGATTCCCCTTGGGGCTATAAAGGACCCTTAGCTCAGTGGTTAGAGCAGCCCGCTCATAACGGGTCGGTCGTAGGTTCAAATCCTACAGGGTCCACTACATGCGCCCATAGCTCAATTGGTGAGAGCACTCGCCTTATATGCGATAGGTTCGGGGTTCAAGTCCCTGTGGGCGTACTAAATATAGTTTTATGCCCTATGGTGTAACTGGCAACACGGTGGACTTTGACTCCATTGTTCTAGGTTCGAATCCTAGTGGGGCAATATAAATAATTCGCTACCTTAGCTCAGCTGGCCAGAGCAACGCACTTGTAATGCGTAGGTCGTCGGTTCGAATCCGACAGGTAGCTTTTCATACTTTTTACATATTTAATTTTTAAAAAAATGCCAATTAGAAAAGCAAAACAATTCCTAATTTCTGATCCAGTAGAATTATCAGAACATATGGAATTAAAAATTACAAAAAGAAAATGGTGGGCTGTAATACTACTTGTAATCGGTGGTGTTATGTTGGCAGGAAGACTTCCCGTTCCAATGTGGTTGCCATATATATTTTTCTTTTTTGGTCATGGTGGCTTGTTACATAGTTTTTATGACAAACGTGATGTGTCGATGACAATAGTAAATGCTTTTTGGATTTTGATTGATATTATTGGTATGATAAGATGGTGGTCGTAACGGGATATGGCTCAGTCCGGTAGAGCACCCGCTTTGGGAGCGGGGGGTCGCAGGTTCGAATCCTGCTATCCCGATTGATTTTAAGGGGCCTTAGCTCAGATGGGAGAGCGCCTGCTTTGCAAGCAGGAGGTCATCGGTTCGATCCCGATAGGCTCCATGGGCGGTTAGCTCAGCTGGTCTAGAGCATCTCGTTTACACCGAGAGGGTCGGGGGTTCGAATCCCTCACTGCCCATATACGCCTCTGTGGCGGAACGGTATACGCGGTGGTCTCAAAAACCACTTCCTTCACTGGATTGTGAGTTCGAATCTCACCGGAGGCATAAAGATATGATTACAGAAAAATGCGTAACTTGTGATGTTGATACAAGAGTTGCCGTTAACAGAAATGTAGAGTTTCGTCCCTTTTATGTGATTGGTGTGGGGCAGCTTTGCAGGGATTGTTATTTGAAAACTGTTAAAAATGTTATGGTCTGTGGGTATTGCGGTGAAGATACGAGCAATGAAGATCCTAGCATGTTGTATGCACAAGATCATATTGATTGCACACTTGAAGTATTGAGGCGTACAAATAGAATTAAGCCTCTATAGCTCAACTGGTAGAGCACCTGACTCTTAATCAGTAGGTTCTAGGTTCGAGTCCTAGTGGGGGCATTGCGAGAGTAGCTCAGTTGGTAGAGCGTCACCTTGCCAAGGTGAATGTCGTGGGTTCGAGTCCCATCTCTCGCTTCGATGTGAACGTAGTAAAAAAGCGAAATTCCCAGGTAGCTCAGTCGGTTAGAGCATCTGACTGTTAATCAGAGGGTCGTCGGTTCGAGTCCGACCCCGGGAGCTTATTTTAAAAGGAGAACATCATGACTAGAAAAAGAGCAAGAAATGAAAAGGGACATTTTGTCCGTGATGATAAGTCAACCCCCTACATCAATGAAGCATATGAAGTTACATTTGGTGAAAAGGTGAGACAATTCTTTTGGATCCCTAAGAATGAAACTGTAATTGGATATTTTATCAAATTCATAAAGTGGATTTTTATAGGTTGAAACATGGGGTTGTAGTGTAGTCGGTTAACATATCGGTCTGTCACACCGAAGATCGCGGGTTCGAGTCCCGTCAACCCCGTAAGATGAATGTCACGTGAGACTTGGCAGGGTAGCTCAACTGGTTAGAGCGTTGGTCTCATACGCCGAAGGTTGTGGGTTCGAGTCCCACCTCTGCTATTATATTTTATGAAACTATCTGAAACTAAAATAAGACAACAAGTTATTTTAACTTCCATTGACTTGCCAGAAGACAAGCAAGTTCAACTGGCAGAAATTGGTATTGCCAGTGGTTGTAGAGCATGTCCATTAATGAAATTAAAAACTAAATTAGTGGTTGATGTTGAAGGTTGTTGTTTAGTTTTAAGTAATGATATTGTATGTCACATAGAAGTAGAATGAGCGTGTGACCGAATGGTGAGGTAAAGGACTGCAAATCCTTGAAAGGTGGTTCGATTCCACCCGCGCTCTTTTGCCTCGGTAGCTCAATTGGTAGAGTACTGGTCTCCAAAACCAGGGGTTCTAGGTTCGAGTCCTAGTCGGGGTGTTTTAATAGGAGTAATAAATGAAAGTATGCATAATTGGTGGCGGAGCCAGTGGTTGGATGGCAGTTCACCAACTAAAACATTTAGAAAACATTGATGAACTTGTCATAGTAACCTCTGACAAGATTCCTCCTATTGGTGTAGGTGAATCCACCACAGTTCAAATGTTGTCGCACCTATATAAAAGTTTTGATTTCAATTTCAATACACCTTCAAGAGAAGCATTACAATTTCTAGTTGATACAGATTCAGTATTCAAGGCAGGTGTATCATACGAAGGTTGGGGAAACAAAAACTTTCTTCATGTATTTGTCCCGGCAAGAAAACAAATTGAAGATTTTCGTTTATTAACTAATTTATCTGATGATGACAACATCAATGATTATACATCACCGACTGCCAATTTAGCATATCAACATAAAATTACACAATATTTTGTGCCTGAAAGTTATCATAGTTCAGATCCTTTGTCAAAAGCCCGAACGTTCCCATATACAATTCATTTTGATGCCAACAAGTTTATCAAGAAAATGTGGTCGTTGGCGGAATCTGAAGAAAAAATAAAAATAAAAATAGGAACAGCAGTTGACTTAATCTACGACGATGATATCGCAAAGACGCTTGTATTAGATAACGGTGAAACAATTGACGCAGATTATTTTGTAAGTTGTGTTGGACAAACTGCGTTCAATCAAAGATTGTTCAATGAAGAATATAAATCATATTCAGATGTATTGTTAACAAATAAAGCAGTTGTAACTCCACTACAATATACAGATAAACCAAATCAGTTTCATCCGTATACTGTTGCAAAGACAATGAAAAACGGTTGGCGTTGGATTACTCCCATATGGAGTAGAATTGGAACTGGATATGTGTTTAGTGATAATCATATATCAGTTGACGAAGCCAAAGAAGAACTGGTAAAGGACATTGGCTTTGAACCAAATGTAGAACCGTTTGTTGTAGACTTTGCACCAAGAAAGATTTTAAATCCATTCAAGAAAAATACATGCACAGTTGGAATGGCAGCAGGGTTCTTGGAACCATTGGATGCACCGGGATTGTCATTAACGTCAGCTACATTGGATTTATTGGAGGGTGTGTTGTCGGATGAAATTACAGCCGAACAATCAAATGTACAACTTGACAACTCATATAACCAATGGATGTCCTTTATTTTATTGCAATATAAAACCTGCCATAGAAATGATACGCAGTTTTGGATAGATCATAAAAATGTTGAGTCAGAAATATTTAATGAAAAATATAATGAGATTATAAGTGGTAAACATTTCTCCAAATATCCCCGTGAAAGGCTTGTTCAAGAACCTAGTATGTATTATATTACAATGAAGGGAAAGGGAATAAATTGGGATGTAGATACTGATGCACTTCCTGAAAAAGTAAAACAACCTAAAAGTTCTGTAGATCATTATACATATTTTAAGGGATTGCATCAAATATTTAAATAGCTGGGGTTGAGCAATTGGTTGGCTCAGCAGACTGTAAATCTGCCGTCGTAAGACCTTGGGGGTTCGAGTCCCTCCCCCAGCATTTCGTCCCATAGCTCAGTTGGTTAGAGCGTTCGTCTGATACACGAAAGGTCCCTAGTTCGAGTCTAGGTGGGACGATTTAACAAAGGAGAAAATATGCTAAAAGATAAACTCACAATTGTTGTTCCTTGTAAGAATGAACAAAATTATATTGGCTATCTCTTGAGGGATTTATATCTTCAACAGGGTATTGAAGGTGTTCGCATTATTATTGCTGATAAATCTACTGACAATACTCGTAATATTATTAAAATGATCACAGATTTAACTGATCTTAACATTGAAGTTATTGAAGGTGGTCCTGTGTCTGAAGCAAAAAATAAAGGCGCACGGTTGGCAACAACACCTTACTTGCTATTCATTGATAGTGACGTAAGATTTTTTAATGACCACGTAATTTGGGATACTGTTGAACAACTTGAAAGAGAAAGATTAGATTTGATTGGATTAAACATCAAGTGTTATGACGGTAGTATCCGTAGTAAGTTAGGATTCTCACTATTCAATGTTACCAATAAAGTTCTTTCCAAGTTTATGCCGTTCGCAGTTGGTGCATATTTCTTGACAAGAACTGACAAGTTTTGGTCGTTTGGTGGATTCCCTTGCAAGTATCCAACCAGTGAAGATTTCTTCTTGTCCAAGATGTATGATGTTGAAAAGTTTAAGATTGCCGACCATTATTTTGGTCAAGATAGCAGACGTTTCAAGAAGATGGGTTATCTTGGTATGACTCATTACCTAATTAAAAACTTCATTCATAGAAACAATGAAAAGCATTGGAATAATATTGATGAAAAGAAATATTGGGAATAGGAGATGAAAAAATCTTTTATCCTAATAGTTTTGTTATTATTATCATCTTGTGTAACTTCATCAATATCAAAAAATCCTTTTGATGTTTCTAGGGGTCCTTTGGCTACGCCCCATTTGAGAGTAATAAACAATTATTGGGATCTAAGATTTATAAAAATATATTGTGGGGGCAGTCAGATACAAATTATACGTGGCATACAATTTAATTCTACTGTACGTAGGTCTATACGTTATTGTGGAACCTACTATAGCTTCAATGCAAATGATTTATGGTGGAGCAATAATTTAAATTGGGAAGATGGTGATATCAATTTAGTAGTCGAACCCAACATATCTCTTTCTTACGTTTACCTAAGCAGATACTAATTATGAAAGTAAAATCACTTTTTATATCAGATGTTCATATCGGTTCTAAGGGATGTAACGCCAAAGAATTGTTGGAAATATTAAAGGGATATGAACCCGATAGATTGTTTATTGTAGGTGATTTTATTGACGGTTGGAAATTGCAGAGACGGCATTACTGGACGCAAGATTACACAAATCTAATTCGTAAAATACTTTCATATAGTAAAAACGGCACTGAAATCTTTTATGTGACTGGTAATCACGATGATTTCCTACGAAAATATGGGCAAATACAGTTTGGTAATATCACGTTGGTTGATTACATTGTGTATAACGGATACTATGTCACACACGGTGATAAATTTGACGGTGTTGTACAGTTGGGGTGGTTAGCACATATTGGTAGTTTCTTTTATGAATTTGCCATGGACTTTGATAGACTTATGAAGAAGTTTGGTGTTCGTCGTTCTCTTAGTCATATGCTAAAAACAAAAGTAAAAGATGCTGTAAAGTTTATTACCAACTTTGAAAACGCATTGGTTCGTGAGGCAAACAAGTATGGTTGTAAGGGTGTTATTTGTGGGCACATCCACAAACCAGAAGACAGATATATTGACGGAGTGCGGTACATGAATTGTGGAGATTGGTTAGAAAACAATTCATATATCATTGAAGACGTAGAAGGCGATTTTGAATTAATACTAAATAAAACTATTGAGTAGTATTTAAAACTTTAATTATTTTTGAGGAGTAAAAAAATGAAAAACTTATTATTTTCAGCTATTTTATTAAGCGTAATTGCTTGTGATAGTTCTACAGAAGTTGTTGTTCCGGTTGCATCAGACATTAATATAACCCCCAATGCAGCACAAGTTGAGCGAGGGCAGCAAGTAACCTTTCAGGCAGTTGTCTTAGATCAATTTGGTGATGAAATGGATTTATCTGTTTTTTGGACTTCATTGTCATCTAGTGTTGCAACCATTGACACCGCAGGAGTTGCTACAGGTGTCGCAAATGGACAAACTGCAATTAGAGCTACTGTGGATGATATTAAAAAAGACGTTCCGTTATTCGTTATTGACCCCACAGTAAGAAGCATAACATTAACGGGGCTTCCTACTGAAACTATTTTTGTGGGTGAAACATTTCAATTAGTTGCAACACCTAAAGATGCAAAAGACAATATTTTAAATAATTTTTCTATTGTTTGGAGTTCTAGCAATTCTGAAGTAGCTGTAGTTTCTTCTTCAGGGTTAGTGACAACGAAGTCAGCGGGTTCAACTATCATTAGTGCAACTTCGGGTGGTAAAACAGCATCAATTTCAGTTAGTGTTAATTTAGTTCCTGTTCAAAGGGTTATTTTGTCAATAGACGGAACTGCTCAAATCGGGCGCAGTTTAACAGTTGACAACTTTCTTTTGAGCACAAGTGGAGATACCCTAACATCAAACCAAAGATCCCTTGTTTGGTCATCTACTGACACTACAGTAGCCACAATTACTGGGAATGGAGTTCTTACAGGCATTTCCGCAGGAACAGCAACAGTAACACTAGTTGTAGAAAATAAAGTAGGATTGCTAGATGTCACTGTTTCTGAAGTTGCTATTGATTATGTAACCGTAACTCCTGACAGTATTAATCTAGCTATCGGCGCAACTCAACAATTTGTACCAAAGGCATTCGATTCTGATAGTGTCTTTGTTTCAAACGCAGCATTAAATGGTCGTGAATTTGTTTGGGCTAGTAGTGATGATGCAGTTGCGGTAATTTCATCTGAGGGATTGTCCACAGGTGTATCTTCAGGAACAGCAAATATCACAGCAACTATTGGTAATAAGAGTGCTACAGCAAAAATTATTGTTCCATAATCAATAATAGTAATGAATAAAATGGGGGTCTTCGGGCCCCCATTTTTATATAAAATGTTTTTATTTAACTATTGACAATTTCGACTATACCAATTATATTATTAGCATAACAAAACGCCTCCGTAGCTCAGTTGGATAGAGCATCAGACTTCTAATCTGAGGGTCACTGGTTCGAATCCAGTCGGGGGTACTTGGAAAGGTGGCTGAGCGGTCGAAAGCACTCGTCTACTAAACGAGCATAGGGTAACCTATCGTGGGTTCGAATCCCACCCTTTCCGTGATTAACTTTATCATGGAGGTTTTTATGAGACATTGTTTTGAATGTGGTATGAAAATCCCTCAAGGTAGATTAGATATTTTCCCAAACACCTTTTATTGTGCAAAACATAGCACTACTCAAAAGTATCAAGGCTTGAGTGTCTATGATCACAAGACGGCTGGGAGAATTGAATTGTTTGATCCCAACAATCCCAATGAAAAAGAAATTATACGTCAGGCAGGGAGGTTCAATGCGCGAGCTAGATAAAATAAAAATGATTACATATATTTCAATTGTAATTTTTCTCATGGTGTTTTGGGCAGGGTTTTTACTATGGTTTTTGTAGCCTGGAAAACCCAAAAATTATATATAGGGTTAGAGACGCTAACTTTCCACACTCATCCCCTATAAAAAATGAAAAAATATCTTCTAGGAATTGGTTTCTTCTTACTGTCTCTCGGCGTGTTCACAAAAGGGGAAAAGGCTAAAAAGCCAGAACCACCAAAAGATGATGATACTCCCGACGATTATAGTAAGTGGTTGTTCATTTAACTGACGAGTTAATTATATTATGAGTATTAAAATGAAAATGGACCTGGAACAGGTCAAAGAGTACATAAGTCAGCAACCAAAGACCTCCAAGATTTATCTTGGCGCAGACTCAGAGAGATACTGCAAGAAAGGTCAATGGTTGGCTGACTTTACCTTAGCCGTAGTAATTCATCATGAAAGCCGACATGGTTGTAAGGTTTTCGGAGAAGTACATACTGAGAAAGATTTTGATCAAAAGAAAAGTCGTCCAGTAGTTAGACTAATGACCGAAGTCTATAAGGTGGCAGAACTTTATCTACAACTGGCAGATGTATTAGTTGATCGTGATGTAGAAATTCATCTTGATATCAACCCAGAAGAGCGTCATGCTAGTAGTGCAGTGGTACAACAAGCCATTGGTTACATTAGAGGTGTTTGTATGAAAACACCCAGAATTAAGCCCGACGCATTTGCCGCAACTGTTGCTGCTGATCGTTTAAAGGAGCTTTTAATGGCTTGATAGTATAAATAGTAGTAATATTTTATGAATCCTGTGAATTCTGTAAAAGAGTTTGCAGGATTCCTTTTTTTCGGAGAAGAAAATGTTATTACCAATACTACTCAGTATGGTTATGTCAGTTTCTTTGCCACAAGTCGATGATCAAATTTGGATTGAAAGTGTCGAAAATAAAATTGTTTTAGGCGATTTAGTAGGTAATAGAAACCTTGAGTTCGGCGTTAAAAACATATTAGAAGAAGCACTAATGGAAATGGATTATGATTTACATCCAAATGCTTCTAAAAGAATCAAGGTTGAGATAGTTTTTCTTGATGTAATTACAACAAACAGAAACATTTCTGTATTTTCTAAAAGAAGTGAAGCCGTAGTTATTAGACTTCGTGGGTTTTTAATTGATAATGGTGAGGTTGTAAAAGAGAAAGTTGCTGAAGAAAGTTCAGCAGAAATCTCCATGGCTACATTAGTAATTGATGGTGGCGGTCAGTTCAATCAAACCAGTTTAAGCAACGCCTTAAAGAAGGCTTGTGAATCATTAATTAAAAACTTAATGGGGTAAAATGAAAAAACTACTCTTTATCCTTGCATTGCTAACACCGGTGCAAGTACAAGCTCAGGCAGCCTTTTGGTGGGGTAGTAATACTATCTCTACCAATATTAACGGCGGAACAATTCAAAAGGGTGACTTTGTTGAATTAGAAGTTAAGTTAAACCCAGCAGGAACAAACATTCGTTCTGCCTATTTTGATTTTCAACATCAAAAAGATGCAATCAGTCTTGTTTCAGTTGAACGTGGGCCAGCTATCCCACAAGATGCTAATTTCAATGTAAGCAATTATTTCTATCCTAATTGTCAGTTCAACAGAAACGGCAACAATGTAACAAACGTTGGTTGGACAAACTATCTCAATGCCAACTATACGTGTGACCCAGCACAAGTTCCACATAATGCTATCAATCGTATCATGGTGAATGTTTCAACAAACACTATGTTGTTACAGGCAACCTATATCAAGTTAAAGTTTGAAATTACAAACACAGAACCCGGCTTCCCATACGATTCTGTATACATGAACTTTGCATATGGCTATGATGCAAATGGTAGTACAATGCAAACCACAGAAAATGTTGGAACCAAGGGTGTTTGGATTGAACTTGACCCATCAGCAAATAGTTTGGTTGCAGGTAATATTAATTTAAGTCCAAATTTACCAACAGAAACCGTGTCAAACATGTTTGTGGATGTTACTGATGTAAATGACCCACCAACAAGCATTACATCAGTTTCAGCTTCAACAGGTCAATTCAATTTGAGTAGTGAACTGGCTGTTAATACACCATATCGTTTTAGATTGTATGTTCCATCTGAATACTATAATGGATTAAGTGTAGAAGCAACTTCTGTTTCTGATTACACAACAGCCATTGCAGAGTTTATTACACAAAACTTGGATGGAACTTACAAGAACAATAACATTGACCATGGTATCAAGTATTGGGCAGCAGATGTAAACAATGACAATGTATTTAATGGTGAAGATGTGCAGATATTGTTTAATGCTGTTACTGGATTGGATACTATTATGGTTGCGCCAGAATTCTGTGGGCAAGGTTGTAGTATGTCAGTGCCAGTATTCAATACTAATGCTTACAATGATGTAAACTTTGATAGTTGGAAAACAATTCCACCACCATCAACCAATTATGTTGAGTTGGCAACAACCACAATAGAACAGCAATTGTCAATGAACTATGTGCTGAAGGGTGATGTTAATTTGTCTCACTCATCACCATTAACAGAACAAGAAGTAGCACCAGCACCAGCACAATTGGTAGCAGCCGACCCAAGTATAGATGTAAACTTGACCAATGTTATTGTTACAAATGACAATATCACAATCCCATTTGAAATTGATACAAATGGTGAGGAAGTATCAGCATTGCAATTTGAAGTTAGATATGACCCAACCAAGGTTCGTTTTGATGAATTGTTAACAGACACACCAAGCTGGGTAAACTTCGTGAATAATGGTGATGGTGTTGTTAAGTTTGGTGGACTAGACCCCAACTTAAAGAACACAATTTCAGGTGGTACACCATTCACATTGAAGTTTAGTTCAATTGCAGCAGGTGTGGATATGAATTCACAAGTTTCATTAACTAGAAACCTAGACGCAGCCAATGCTCGTGGTGACCAACTTGGTATCAAGTTGAACACAACTGTAGTTAAGTTGGTTGGTGTCAATAACTTCAAGGACAACTAAAATGAAAAAGAGACTATTATTACCACTAGTGTTAGTTACAGCTTGTTATGTAGATGCAACTGGCCCAGTGTATGAACCCGTTGACTTGGGTGTAATGGCAACTGCCAATGCAGTTTCAAACAACCTATCAACAGGAACAATCACAATGGAAGTAACTGCTGGAGCAGCATATGCATTACAAGTTACAAATATAGCCGGAGATGTATTACACAATACATCTGTCATGGCAGAAACTTCAACCATTACAATCTCTGTTGGTGGATTCAATTTACCAAGGGGAGCGTATGACTTGAATCTTGTAGACAATCAAGGAAATATTTCAAAAGCACCACTCATCATTAACTAAAGGGAGAGTAGTTATGGCTAAACCAAAGGCTACAGGAAGAGGTTTGAAATTAAGTTTTTCTAAAAAGGTTGTAAATGGTAAAGCAAAAAAGAGACACGGGCCAAAAGAATCTAGACCAAAGAGATACAGAGGCCAAGGTCGTTAACTCAAGGAGATACATATGTCAGAAGAAAGTAGTGGTGGCGGACTAAAGAACGCCATTATTGGTCTAGTAACAATCGTTGTAACAGCAGTTACAGGTGTTGTTGCAAAGGCATTCATGGGTGGCGATGAAGATACATCAGCTCCTGCACCAGCAGTTGCTCCTG
>Ga0099850_1000899_pt1 | contig 13841 bp, 5 predicted proteins | sample CB_VirMetaG_5_FD_79182 | JGI IMG/M metagenome (GOLD analysis project Ga0099850, IMG submission 79182) | Freshwater to marine saline gradient viral communities from Chesapeake Bay - CB_1508_1D Viral MetaG | ecosystem: Environmental > Aquatic > Marine > Coastal | place: USA: Chesapeake Bay... | reverse complement strand
TATATCGGTTCTTCTGCAGCAAACGTTGGTATCGATCAAGCATTGTCTGCTGGTAATGCTGCAAGATTACAATATATCGGTAGAACAAGAATTGAAGGTTATGCAATGTTCAAATTATTAGGAACAGGTTCTGTAAGTGGTAACGTTGTTACTGATACTACAACATTGAAAATTGCTGACGTATTTGATGGTGGTGCACATTTATACCAAGCATCTAATGCAACTACTGCAGATACAACTGCTGAAGGTTGGGCTGTAACAGGTACTGCTGATTACGTAAGAGCATTTGAAGACCAAGTATATGGTTTCTCAAATGGTGAAGGCGGACAATCTGCTGTGACTTATGATGGTAACTTTGTTGAAGGTGATAAATTACATGAAGGTGCATTAAGAGGTGAAGGTGAAGCTGATTCATTCAAAAACTTAGGAATGAGAATTACTTCTAAAAACGTTGAAACTAAAACGTTTAAAGCTGCTGTAACTGTAACTCAAGAACAATTACAAGATATGAAAAGACAACATGGTTTTGACTTAATTGCTAAAGCTGAAAATGGTTTAGTAAATGAACTTTCTCAAAACTATAACAAATCAATCTTATCTAGAGCTTTTGCAATGGGTTGGAGAAACCACATTAACGTATTAGCGGCTGAAGGTGCAAACCTTAACTTAAACTTAGTTCCATCTGCTTCTGCAACTACTGCAACTTACGTTGATAACTCTGGTACTTCTCAAACTATGGCAGTTCCAGCATGGCAAAATTTCTCTACATCTTCTGCGTCTTTCGACAACCAAGAAACTGTACAAAGAAGAATTATGAGTAAAATAAATGCTGCATCTGATTTAATTACTCAAAGAGGTAGAAGAGGTCCTGCAACTTTCGTAGTTACAAATACTCAAATTGCTTCTGCATTGAAAAACGTTTCTAGTTACTCTTTTGCTCCAATGCAAAATACAATGAACCAAGGTGGCGGTAATCTTTATCCTGCTGGTAAAATTGGTGATATGTCTATTTATGTTGATCCTAACATGAAATATACAGACACTAGAGTTTTAGTTGGTAGAAAAGGTGCTGATGATGAACCAGGATTAAAATTCTTACCATATTTGATGGCGGAATCAATCCAAACAATTTCTCCAGAAACAATGGCTCCAAAAATTGCTGTTATTTCAAGAGCAGGTTTAACTGAATACGGACAACTTCCTGAAACACAATATTTAACTTTCAAAGTTGAAGTTCCTTCAGGTGGTATTGTATAATCTTAAAAATTATACATACAATTTTAAAAATCCCGGTTTTTATAGACCGGGATTTTTTTTATTTAAAAATATTTTATAATTTTGAATTATGAATTTTGAAAATTTACATATTAAATTAAAAGATTATATTAATAATCCAAAAAATAAATACTCAACGCATAAGATATTTAAAGATCTTAATACGTATGATGTGCATAATATTATTAAAAATAAATATATTGAATTGCGCGATATAACAGATAATAAACAATTATTATATCATTTGTATTATAAAATTAATAATATTCCAAAATGCTATAATTGTGGGAATTCTAATATTTTTAAAAGTTTTTCTTTAGGATATTCCGATTATTGTTGTAAATCATGTCAAATTAAAGATGTTAATAAAAAAAGAAATATAAAAAAACAAAATAGTAGTTTATATTTTGATACGACTTCTGATGAATTAAAAGAATTTCTAAAATCTAGATTTCCAAAACCTGGGCTAACTAATAATTTAAAAAATGCATTTCATAATACTAAATGGTATGATTATATTAAAAAAGATGGTATACAAGATTTATATCAATTGATTTATATGTTTATTCATGATATAAATAATGTGCCAAAATGTAATATGTGCGGCAAATATAATTATTTTATAAATATAAATAGTGGTTTCAGTAAAACTTGTAGTCGTAAATGTAATTCTCATTTATTTTGGAATACTGTGCCAAATGCTAAAAGAAATAATATGTTAAAGAAATCAAAAGAATCATTTATAAAAACACACGGTAAAAATACTATAGGAAACCAAAAACTTCAAGAAAAGAAAAGATTAAATGCTTTAAAGAAATGGGGTGCTACACATTATTTGAAATCTGATAAAGGCAAACAAATATTTCAAGAAAAAATATATGAGAAATATGGTGTAAATAATGTAATGCATGACCCAACTATATGCCAAAAAAATGATATTGCTACAAAATCATTAAAACAATATATTTTAAAAAATGGTGAAACTATAGAAGTTCAAGGGTATAATGGCATAGGTTTTGATTTTTTATTAAACGTATATGAACGAGATTCAATATTGCATGAATATGAATGTAAGACTTTTGAATATGATAATAGAAAATATAGACCGGATTTTGAAATATTAAATGAATTTCAAATTTATGAAATTAAATCATGGTGGTGGTTTTATAAAACCTTAAATGATAATTTATTAAAAATGTATGCGGTTTTAAAAAATAATTATGATTTTAGTTTTTTAGTATTTAAAAATTCATTAACAAAAGTACCTATTGAATTATATTTAAACAATAATAATGATAGTATTAATAGAGTAATTGATATATTAAATTTAAATAATGAAAAAATATTGTATACAAACGATGGATTTTTATTAATAGATTATGGTTTATGTATTAAATATATTAACAATTTAAAAGGTTGGGACGACTACGAATATACAATAAATTTTAGAAACGAATCTAATACGTATTGTAAAACTATTGTTATTTATGAAGACCAATTCAATGATAAATTAGAAATTATAAAATCTCGATTAAATTCTTTCTTAAATAAGAATAAAATAATATATGCTAGGAAATGTATTATTAAAAAATTAAATGCTCAAACTTCTAAAAATTTTTTAAATTCAAATCATATGCAATGTAACTCGTCAGGATCTAAATATAATTATGGATTGTATTATAATGACGAATTAGTTTCAATTATGACTTTTGGTAGTTTAAGGAAATCATTAGGGCAATCTAGTAAAACATCAGAATACGAATTATTAAGATTTTGTAATATTTTAAATTGTACTGTTATAGGTGGTGCATCTAAATTATTAAATTATTTTATAAAAGAACATTCTCCAAAAAGTATTATAAGTTATGCTGATTATTCCTGGAGCGATGGTAATGTATATGAAAAATTAGGTTTTCATAAAATTGGAAATACTATACCAGGATATTGGTATATGATAGATGGTAAACGTGAACATAGATATAAATATAATAAACAAAATTTAATTAAGATGGGGTATGATAAAAATATGACAGAAAAAGAAATCATGAAATCTTTAAATATTCCTAGATTTTATGATTGTGGAAATTTAAAATATTCAAGAACTTTTTAAATATAATATAATATAATTTAATACAATACGTTTTTATATTAATTATAATTAAGGAGTTGTCAAATGGCAAGACCAAGTAAATATGCAGAACTTGCAGAGAAATTATATTCTAATGCTGGTTTAACAGTTAATAAAAGAAATTCTAATAGAATTTCTAAAATTACATCTTTTTTAAAGAGTAATTCAAAAAATGCTACGAACGCTGTAGTTTTTACTGATTCAAATAAACTAACTAAAATGAAGAAGTATGTTTTAGTTGGTAAAACTAATGCTAGGAATGCAAATCATTCTAGTATAAAAGTTTACGCAGGCATTAAATAAATATTTAAAATATGAAAAACAGAAATTTAGATCATAAAGATGATTGGGCAACGCCCCCTGAAATATATGATGAACTAAATAAAGAATTTAATTTTACATTTGATCCATGTCCATACATGCATAACATAGATAAATGGAATGGCTTAGAAATAGAATGGGGCGAAAGAAATTTTATAAATCCTCCATATAGTAGAAAATTAAAAGAATTATTTGTGCGCAAGGCAATTGATGAAAGTAAAAAAGGAAAATTATGCGTAATGCTATTACCGGTTAGTACTAGTACAGTTTTATTTCATAATGATATATTGCCAAATAAAAAAGAAATACGTTTTTTTAGAGGTCGTATAAAATTTTGTGGCATTAATACTAAGGGTGAATACGTAACAAGTAAAGCTGGAATGCATGATAGTATGCTAATAATATTTGACGGTAGATAAATCTGTTTTCATTATAAATTAAGAAAATCCTAAATTCAAATTTGAGTTTAGGATTTTTCATATATATAGTATGGAAAGATTAACATCAAAAAAATCAAATGTTTATAAAATAGTAATATCAGATACTAGAATTTTTGATATAGCATATGTATCATCTATTATAAAAATAGAAAGATATATTCAAGATTGGGCAGAATCTGTTTTTAAAGATGAAAATTATGAAATCATAATGTCTAGATTAAAAATTCAAGATGAACAAAAAACTTGGGGAACTTTAATTGACTCTGGTACTTTGAATTTATTAGACATAGATACGTCATTTGATATAAAAATATATCGCCTACATATAATATAAAAATATATATTAAATACTAACGAGCACAAAAATGCAAAAAACATTATATTTTAAGTCTTCGAATCAACGACATTTCATTGAAGTTATAAATGATACAGATATTATAAAAACATATAGAGTATATTTTCCTTTTGGTAATACAAATTTATTCAAAATAGAAAATTCTAAAATATCAGATTTTCCAGATTTTGACAATGGATATAACATAACAGTTGATATATACTCTTCAGCATTTTTAGAAATTTCTCCAAGATGTGTTGATGTAAATGTTGATGCTGCGGTTGCTTGTGTAATTGAATCAGAGGATAATACGATATATGATACGTATACTCTTGCAATTTCTATAAGAAAAGGTGAATATAAAAAAGGACTATCTGATTATATAACACTTGATAAAAAGTTTTCTAATTTTGAAAAAGAAATAAATGATACATTCTTAATAAATAGTATCTATCCAAAATTAACAGGTAATATAAAATTTAGAATAGATAGTAACGGTAAATTATATTTATCATTAATGGAAAATGTTAAAGATAGATATAATAAAAATTTATTTAATAAAAAGATTAAATTAGGTTCAAATTTATTAAACGAATTAAAAAATATTTCTGATGAACTACTAGACCAAAAAGAATCTTTTTATGAATATATTGCAAATGAAAATTTTGTTATAGATAGCACAACACCATACAACACTCAAAATCTAGATGATATTTATAATGCGGGCGTTACCGTATTTCCATCTAAATTTTATAAAGAACAACTTGCTATAACGGCACCTTTATATTTAGGTAAATCAATACCTAAATATTTTGTAATTTTTAAAAAAGAAAATTATAAAGATATTTCAAAGAATAGTTTTTATAAAGATTTAAAAATTGTTAAAACTTTTGATTTATCTAAAAATACAGAAGTCGGATTATTTATAGAAAATACAAAAAATTCTATAAATTATGATAATGAGCATATTGAATTAGAATGGAGAAACTCAAATCCTATATTGCAAATTAATGGGATTGATATACGACAAGGTACTATATCTACAAAATATGAAAACATATATGACTATATAAATTCTGAAGAAAGAACAGTTTCTGAATTTGAAAAATATGTAACAGACGCATATATTAGAAATAATATGGTGTCTCATAAAATATTTAATTTTGAATTTTTATTTGATGATGATTCTAGTGATTTTGCTTCATATTTTGGTATGTATTGTGATGATTTAGAAATTGACAAATTTGACGTTGATTTATTAGAATATAATAATACTGCAAAATTAAATGCAATACAGGGCGTTTCAACTCCAATTTTGCAATTACATACAAATTCAACAAAAACAATAGATAATAAATATGTAAACGATGGAAATCGAGTATTCTTTTTAAAAGATCCAAGCGGAAATTTTCATTATTTAAAAAATGTAATATCTGAAAAAAATAAAAATATATTTGAAATAGAAGATCTAGATCTTTCTAATTTTGTATGTAAATCTAATACTCATATTATAAATCAAAATACTGATATTGTAGATTTTAAGCCGTATAATGAATTTTATTTTATTAGTAATTTTAATATAAATGACCGTGTTGAAATACATGAAATTAATAAAAAATTCATATTTAGATTTGAACAAGAAGAACCATTTTTAATATATGAAAATATTACAACTATTCCACAAGATTCTGGTATAATATCTTCTGAATTATCATCTAATGAAAAGTCCATTATAATAAATGATATTAAAGATTTTTCACAAGGCGATAATATCATCTTTATAAATTCTGATGATTCGGAAATATCTACTACAATTGTTGATGTGACATATAATGGCGAACAAACTATTATTAAAGTTCCAGATTCAATTAATATAGATGACGTTGAATATGTTAAATACGATATTGATGAACACGATATTATTGATGTATTAATAGGCGAAACAATAGAACAAAGTTTATCTAGATTAGTTAATGCCATAAATAAATTAGAAAGTGTTCCATTTAATGCAACGGTAAATGGTACTACTATTAGAATAGAATCAAATAGAAATGTTCAATTTGATGTATATTTAAATTTTTCAAATACAATATCTAGTTTATTATCAGTTCAACATTTTGGACAAGATATTATTCCAATTTTTGAAACTTCAAATAGTAAAGAGTTTGAAATATCAAGAATGCAATTTACGTCACCTTATCCATTATTCCAAGGTGAAAAAATGGTAAAATTGCCGATTGATAGTTTTATTGGGACATCAAATAAATTATTTATAGATAATGGTAATATAAATAACACTATTTCAAATGGATTAAAACATACTAATATTAAACAAGATGATAATTATCTATTTAGGATAAATGATTCTTCAATTAATAGTAATCTTGAATTATTTGAAGTTTGTAAAACCTCAGTTGGGTTATTTAGTTTTTATGAAGTTAAAGACTATGATTTTGCAAGACTGACAACTGATCAAAATTATTATACGTCAGAATATAATCTTATTTATAAAAAATACAATCCACTTGAAATATTACAACCTGCACAATATTATAGAATTAAGAATACAGGAACTATAGATTTATCTATAACAATAATGTATAGTTTAAATGATTCTTTAAATACTATAGACCTTAATACTATTATAATTGCACCAGATTCTGAAAAATATTTTTCTACATTTTTATCAGACTATGGATTAGAATCATACAAAGATACTATACAATTTAAATATAGATATAATTCTGGTGATTCATTTAAAGTAACACCATATTTTATTAAATTGGATGGTATATTAAATAATTTTGTTCCGACATATCCAACAAACGCTTTAAATGTTTTAGGATTAAAAAATATTTCAGACACTCTTGCAAAAGATGGTGATCCAGATTATATAAAATTATATAATTCAAAAAGTGAATACACTAGACTTCAAGAAAATAAAATTATAAATAATGATTTGACAGATTTCATAAAGCCGTCATTTTTAAAATGGGAATCACCAGAATACATCGATGCTAAAGGTGATTGGCTTAGATTGAGTTTTTCAAAAGCATTTGGTAAAACTGGGCATGCTGTACATTATTCTAATTTTGAAGTAAATACTGAAGCACATTCTCATGAATGGTTTATGCTTGATGAAGTTCCAACAGGATTAAATGTATATGAAAAATCACAACAAATTTATGGATTTGATAAAATTGACAGGTCTCTTTTATTAGATACAACATCAAATTATTTTAATGAGTATTTTAATTCAGGTTATCCTAATATAAAAAGAAATACAAAAAATTTAAGTTTTTCTAGAAAACAAAATTATTCTAAAATCCAGAAAATTGCAAATGATGAATATGAAACTTTTTATAAAGGTGTAAAATATAGATTTACTGGTCAAAAAGATTTAACAGATTATAAATTTTCGATTGTTGCGTCAACTAGACCTGGAAATACTGAATTATCTAGTGCATTTGAAACTCATTGTATTTCAGATACTTTAGATTATAGTTGCAATATTCAGGGTATACTTCCAGAACTTAATAATGCGATAAGTACTATGGTATCTGGTGATCAAACTCTTAATTTAAATGTAAGCATAGTACAACAAGGTGTGCCTGCGCATTTAGACGGTAAATTTATTGGTACTACATTGCCTTTTGAATTAATTGAATTTACAGAAGCACAAACTTTTAATGTATTAAATGAAGCATTTTTAGAATGGACAAATCTTCTAACTACGGCGTATTCAAAAGAAAATGGAATGGACTATGATTTAACTCTAAATTATAATATTGATTATGAGAATATACCATATCCAATTATTCAAACACCGTTGCCTGAAGAAATAAAAGAGCTTGCAGGTTTAGGAAATATTAGAGTTGCTATTGTAGACGGTGTCGGAATGACAGAAAAAGCAAAAACATTTTTTGTCACACAACAACAATTTGATGACGATTTTGAATATTTAATACCTACAATAGTTATAAATTATCAAGCATTTTTTAGAGATGATAGTATATCACCAGCGAATGGCGCATATTCATTATTATATGTATTAGTGCATGAAATTGGGCATGCTCTTGGTTTAGGTCATACTTTAAAAGAAGATTCTGTAATGAATCCGAATATTAAAATTTCTGATAATTATAGAGACAAGTTTCCAAATGGATTAAATTATTATATTGATGGTAAATGTGTTTTAGAAGCATATGGGAATCCAACGGATACAACGCCAGTAAGTGAATTATTTTCATGTGATTCAAATCCAAAAATAGCAAAAGATAATTATGAAATATTAATTAATGATAAATATAAAACTATTACCGTTAAAATTGATGTAGATTTAGATTCATATTTAACATTAGATTCTAAAAAATCTTATTTAGATATTTATTTAACTCAAGATTTTAAACGTATAACATTATTATCAGATAATAATTTTGTACCTCGTTTAGAGCCGAGTGATATACAAGTTCCAATGATAAATTTATCATATAAAGCAATTGACTTTAAAAATGATAATATTAGAGCACCATATATTAATAATTATATTTCAGAATTAAATAGTTTTAATTTAGGTATATCTCCTGAAAAAAGTTTCTTTAGATTAAGAAATACCAATAATTCTTCTAAAAATTATCAATTTAATAGATTCATGTTAAACTCTAGTAATGATAATTATTTTTTAAATGAATCTTATGACGCAGAATCTCAAATAAATAAAACTGCAATATCTACAATAAATAACAATTCAAATACTGCGGTTACTATAAATTATCCATTAAATGATTTACAATATTATAAAGATTCTACATTTTGGAGAATCTTGGGTGGTGGCGCAATAAATAATGCAAATTATAAGTTAACGCTTGATTTTTTTGCATCTATATTACAAAAAATACCACATATTACTGCAAATAATAATGGAAGTATTTCAAATACAAATGATTTTAGTTTAAGTATTATACCACCTTCAAAAATAGATATAAAAATGAGTAAATATTTAGAAGGTACTTTAAATAATTTTGAAATTAAAAATTCACGTGGTACTAGTAGTATATTTAGACATTCTGCAAAATTTAATCCTAAATATGATGAAATAATATTTTTTGGATTACGTGATGATTTAGATTTTTCAATATCATTAGGTATAGATTTCTTTAAATGTAATACTAGAATATTACACGAAAATCCAAATTTTGGAAAAATAATAAAATTAAGAAAAAAGGTATCAGATGTTCCTATTTATAAAGAAGATACCATTTATAATTTAGGTTCTTCTAATTCTCCACTATTTGAAGAAAGTTATAATGTATTAAAAACAATTGCAGACTCTGACTACTTTAAAGTATTTAATAATGAAACTTCTTATACGAATAAATCAGGATTATCCAATTTAAAATCTTTTAAGAATTTCAATAGTTTAATATTTCCAAGATTTGATTATATTGAATTTATAGTAACACCAGATTTATTAGATTTTAATAAAATTCAAAATACTTTAGAAGGTTCAATAGATTATGAAGCTGCAATTAGAAATGCATTGATTTCAATATACGAAGATTCTTATTCTAAGATATATAGTAAAGATAACTTAGATTTTAACAAATCTTTATTAAATTTTATCGAGAATTCAATATTATTAAATTATACATTAAATGAATTACAATACTTTGAAAAATATACACCATCTAATACTTCGTATACTATAAATCCTGATGGCTTAACAAAGATAAATTCTTTGAATTCATATTTTCAAAATGATAAAATAAAGTTTAATAAAACTGTAAGTTATAATGTTGAGTTTTCGATTAAAATAATTTTTAAATTTATTTAAATAAAATATGTCATTAAATTTACAAAAAATAAATCCTGATGATTTTTATCAAGAACTTGTAGAAAAATTAAATGCAAATTTTACAGCAATTGATAATTCTAACGGTGGACCTGAAGGTCCATCGGGGCCTCCAGGTATAGCAGGTCTTCCAGGTCCTAGAGGACCTGTTGGAAAAACTGGTGAACAAGGACCTAAAGGTTCAGTTTGGCATTACGCAACAAATACGACTTCATTACCATCGTCTAATGTATTAGACGGTGATTTTGCTATTGCTGGTAATACAGGCGAATATTTTGCAAGAGAATCTGGACAATGGATTAAAAAAGGTACTTTTAATTTTTCACAAGGCGTATCTATAGATTTTGAAGAAAATGTATATAATTCAAGTTATGAAAAAATAAATTCTAGTTTAAAAACTTTAATAAATTCAAAAACAAATCAAAGTTTAACATTAACTAATTTTGATAGACCTGATGAAGATTTAGGTGTACAAATTCCAAATGCTGATTCGCCGGGCGACTCATATCCTTTAACACAAGGTGATGATGTTGATAATTTAGATTTATATCAATATAAATTAAAAATTTATAATTCTGGAAATTCAGAAGATGATTCTGAACAAATATATGGTAGACATATACATTTAGGTAATTCATTTGCAATGAAACAAAAAGAAGGTTGGCTTAAAACTTCTGGTTTTACTATATCAAATGATTTATCTATAGAGAATATAGATGATAGTGCAGATGGCGTTGAGATATTAAAATTCAATGGTATAACATCAGGCAGCCCTGGACATTTACATAGAGTTGAGTTTGATAATATGGATTTATGGGCCGGTGGATTTAGAGTATTTAAATCTGGTAAAATTTCATTAGGCCATACTAATACGTATATTCCTTCAATAAGATTAGATGTTAATGGTGGTATTAAAATAAGTGATACTAATATAACTGCAGAAGGTACTATAAGATATAGCAATACTAAAAAATTCCAAGGTTATAATGGCAATGCATGGATTGATTTAGATTTAACCACAGTAGACGTTTTAAATACATTGGCAAATGATATAACTGCATTTAAAAATAAAATAATTAGAACTGATGCTAATGGTGGTGTAGTTTTAGGTAATATGTCAATTGCAACAACTCCAATAACTGGTGCAATTCGATTTAATCAAACTACTAAAGATTTTGAGGGTTATGACGGTACACGTTGGGTAATATTAAATAATAAGGTTTTACTTGATATTGGAAATAGCGGCGGTTCCGGCAGTGGTTCCGGCGGTGGTTCCGGCGGTGGTTCCGGCGGTGATTCCGGCGGTGGTTTAGTAGATTCTGAAGGTAATCAAGTAACTGCAAAAATTGCTGTAAATTCTAATTCAACTACAGAAGCTGGTCCTTTAGCATATCAAGGTGTTATATTTACTTCCGAAGATGATACTTTAGAAATTTCACAAGAAGTCGTAGATAGTAAATTTGCAAGAATTAATTTATCAGCAAAAGGACAATTTTCATCTACTGATTCTAAAGGAAACCCTGTAGCAGTTAATAGTATTGATATAACATCAGATACAATTGAAGTAAATAGATCAGTGAATGATGGTGTTTTAACTTATGATTTAAAACTTGAAAATACAGAATCTTTTAAAGATGCAATTGCTAATTCAATAGATTTAAGATCTAGTGACGGTACAATATTAGCAGATCCACCGAGTGGTGATAATAAATATTGGAATTTAAGAATTAATGAAAAAGTATTAGGTGCATTAAATTCAAATGCAGGAATTATTGGTTCAGATATAGGCAGTGCATTATCTAATATTTCTAAATATCAAATTTCAGCAAATAGATACGCTCAAAATGTGTCAGATGTCAGGTCAACATCATATTCTGCATCATTTGGCGGACACTATACATATTTAGGGTTTGACGTAAAAGATTTTGATGAGAATTGTAATGTTACGTCTACAGATCCATTTGAAATGACAATATCAAATATCTATAATGGTATTTATCATATATCCGCTAGAGTAAGATTTACTGTTGATGATTATGTAAATACACCAGTTTCTGGAAATTCAGTTAAATTAGTAGTAATAAAATCTAATACTATAGTTTCAGTTCTTCAAAAATTATCATATGGTGATTCTACAAATAGTACATTATCAGATGGTGATATAATAGAACTTCAAGGTTCAGATACAATAGATTTAAGTTGTCCAACTGGTGATTGTAATTCAATCTTAAGATTGGCTATTATATCTGAAACTGGGTCTGCTTTAACGACAGACGGACAAATTACAATATCAGATGGATCAATATCTATTCATAAAATAGTATCTCTATCACAAAATAAAATTAATGATTATGTAGACGCATCAAATATCGCATTTAAAAAAGCAATAATAACAAATAGTAATGCTGTACAAAAAACTATAAGTTCTAATGTTGTAAATGCAACATTAAAATTTAAATCTGGAACTTATGCAAATGTTTATGCATCAGGTGATGACATATACTTTGATGCAAATATTTCTGCAATTGCAAAACAAATAGAAGTTGATTCGGGTAACGGTGCATTATCTCCAGCTTTTTCTAAAATACAAGTTGGTGCGTTTAATGCCGCAGCAACAGCAAATGCAACTTTAGAATTTGAAGCGGGTAATAATATATCATTCTCATTAACATCAAATAAATTAAAAATTGACGTTCCTTCTACAAGTTTAGATTTTTATAATGGGAACGCTGTAGTTGCTACAAATTTTTCAGGAATTGTTAAAGCATCAAATGGTGTCGAATTTATAGAAGATTCTGGGAATATAATAATGCAAGTGTCTTCGGTTGCACCAACTGCTACATTACCAATGACTCATATTTATACTGACTATTATTCAGAGATTCCTAAGGTTAGTGAAGGTTACCCTACAAATGTAAAAAATGGTATTATAGAATACTCTAAATGTAATTTAATAGACCAAAATCGTATAGTTGGTATACAATATAAAACATCAGCAGAGGAGTTTTTTTCTTCAAGTATTGGAATTATTGGAGGAATTGGTAGTACAGATTTTTTAGGATTAATTCCAGCTGAAACTGCAAAATATGAAATTAGTGTAATTTTAAGAGCGGATACTATATTTACAAAGAATCAATATACTGAAAAAGAATTAAATTATTATTGGTATAATTCACCAGATAAACCTATTATTAATTTAGGATTATTTCAATTTGGTGTACCAGGTGATGAAAATCCAATTTTTTCTAGTGGTCTAAGATGTAAATTAATAAAACATCTTAATAGTATTACAAGTGAAATTAAATTCGGTGCAGGTTTTTCTAAAAAAATCGAACAATTTGATAGATCTAATTTTAATACATTAAGCGCTACTACAACCATAGAATTGACTGCAGGCGACGGTTATGTGTATGTATTTGGTGTATATGGCGGTGCTAGATTAAAAATTGGTGGATTCATACTTGGTGAGGAACCACAAAATCGAATTAGAAT
>Ga0099850_1000898_pt1 | contig 13842 bp, 18 predicted proteins | sample CB_VirMetaG_5_FD_79182 | JGI IMG/M metagenome (GOLD analysis project Ga0099850, IMG submission 79182) | Freshwater to marine saline gradient viral communities from Chesapeake Bay - CB_1508_1D Viral MetaG | ecosystem: Environmental > Aquatic > Marine > Coastal | place: USA: Chesapeake Bay... | reverse complement strand
AGCAACCCCTTGTGAAGTGGCTCGGTCACTACAAAAAGAAGGGCTACGATGTCCGAGTGATCTCAAACCCCGCAGAAGGCTTTGGCCCACAGAAGGTTTTGAATCTCGATGATCGGATCGCCTTACTTACAAAGAAGTTCCTCGAAGGTCTCGCTGTAGCTTTCAACATCTCTAGTGAAATGGCAGAAACTCCTCGTCGAGTGAAAGAGCCTTTCCTTGGAATCTTAGGACACTCAAACGTGGACACTAAGGGGCAAGGCAAGTGGGACATAGCCCCTTGGTGGGATAAGCTCAAGGCTTTGTAAAAAACAGATACGGATGTCCTAAGTCGGTTTCGGTACAAAAATCTTCTATGGAGGGAGATGACTTCAGGCATCTTTGAGTTTTCTCATAGAACGCATAATTTCCTCTGCGATTACTTTCCCGAAAATAGGAGGAACGGCATTGCCAATCTGTAGATTTTTCGAGGTCTTGCTCCCAACGAATATGTAGTCGTCTGGAAATCCTTGAAGTCTAGCACCTTCTCTCGTGCTCAAAGCTCTATTTTGATAGGGGTGTACGCACCGGGATGAAGAAGGTGTTCCGAAATTTCTCGTAATCGTCGGAGATGGCCTATTCGGGAGCAGCCTTGCGTATGTATTCGAAAAAGTATTTTTCGGCCTTAACCTCGCCGGGAGATCATTGACACTCCCTCCTTCGGGAATGAGCGATAAAATCTCTTGCATCTTCGCTCCATATTTAGAGCTGTTATGCTCACTCAGTTTCTCAACTCCTTTTCTAAGTTCTTTTTGGTACGCATTCTGGGGGTCAGAAGCATATTCCTCGGACTGATCACCAATGCCTAACTCAGGTAAATCAGAGATGGCATCCATCAACGAACTTTTTTCTTTACCACCAAATAAATTCGGACTTGCCGAATGTGTCGGTGTTGGCAAGCTCACAGGAGGCAAGCTTCTCTTCCAACCGATTACAATTGTTCTCTTTCTCACTTGTGGAAGCCCAAAGTCAGAGGCTTCTAGTATTGCAGAATTTGTATCATAACCTAAAGAGCCTAGTTCCTCTACAAGTGCCTTATATGCCTTCCCTTCATACATACTTTTGAAGCCTGCAACATTCTCAAAAATAACATAGTTTGGATTTAACTCTCGAACCGCTCTTAAATACTCTAAGAAAAGGCTGTTTCTCGGGTCTCGTTCATTCTTAGAGCCAACAGTACTAAACCCCTGACAAGGAGGGCCGCCAGAAAGTAGATCTACTTGCAAAACTCCAAGATGTTCGATCTCTTTCCGAAAATCGACATCGTGAATGTCTTTACACAATACAGCACAGTGAGGATGGTTTATTTGAAATGTTTTGGCAAAATCCTTTTCAATCTCATTTGCCAAGACGACCTCGAAGCCTGCTTTTTCGAGGCCGATGCTCAGACCTCCTGCTCCAGAAAACAACTCGACAGCTTTTGGTTTCATAATGGCAATTCCAAATTCTCAAATGTAGATGCTAAGATGTGAGGCAAGTGGGACGTTGCTCTTTGGTGAGATAGACTCAAGGCTTTGTAAGCTATCGCTCTTCGTCTGATGAGAAAATATCGTCGAAGCTCCTGCGAACAGGGCTAGGTTCTGCGGTTTTTGGAACCGCAGTCTGTATCTCGGGTATATTTTCAGACCTAAGCTAGGTTTTCGTCGAGATACTTCAACCGTTCAATGTTCCAAGCACCGCTCGGCTTACCTCTCAGTCTAATGAACCTCTTCTGCTTCTTCTAGGTTTAGTGCAAACATCGGAAGATACTTGAAGGGCTCTGCTCTCTCCACGAACTCTATCTCTGGGGTAAACTTATAGGCAACGGCTTCGTACCCCAGCAACTTTACCAAGATTACAACGAAGTCTTGACTCGAATCTTCATCTTCGGTTTCCGTCGGAGCCAAAAGACACCAAAAAATAAAACCAAGATTCTCTGAGTCTGCGAGCATCATGTCTCTTAGCAGCTCACCCCATGCAGCGGGACATATTTCTGCGAGACAGTCTGTAGCCTCTGTTGTTGCTAAACACAACTCACATTCCAAACCCGTTGCTTCAAACTGAATCTCTCGAATAAAACAGTGCATCGGCGGAAGATTTCTTATGTTTGTAGAGCTTGATCTAAGAAGTTCTGCAACCGCATTGGCGCAGTTTATCGTAAGGAAATGCCTACATCCTTCATATGCGCTCATTTTTTGGTCCCCACGCAAATCGCCTCCCACGCAGGTTTAAGTGCCGACCCCCAACCATCCCAACCTTCCGACTCTTTTGTTTTAGACTCGTATTTGGGGAGTGGCTTACCCGGAGCACGAGCCTCCCCCGTCGTCGGATGAAACTTCGATCCGCTTGCAATCGCCGCTCCACGATTAGAACCTCCGAACTTTTTATCAATCCCGAGAGCGATATTATGAGATTTCGGAAACCCGCTGCCGTACACCCAAGCAAGTGTTCTTCGGTCTCTCAAGTTTACTGCTTCCATCGCTCGCAGCAGCCTATGGAAGGTGCGCGTCCCTCCAAAAGCAACAATCTTCCCTTCAGGCTTCAAGACTCGATACGCTTCTTTCAACCAATTGATATGCCAAGCCTCTTGCTGAATGCCAGCACCAAGGTTATCCCAACCTTTTGCCATAAACTTCAAGCCGTAAGGCGGATCGCAGAGCACCAAGTCCACACAAGCGTCTGGCAGCTCTTGCATCAGCTCTACGCAATCTCCGCAAACCAGCTCCATGTCTGCATACTCACCAATCCGAGCCTTCGCAATCTCGAAGTATTCTGGATTTATCTCCATGCCTACATAGAAAAAGCTCTTTTTTTTTGATGCGATTCCCGCAGTTCCGCTCCCCATGAATGGGTCTAAGATTATAGGGCTTGAATCTAAATCGTTAGGTCCAAACTCCTCCAAAAGCCAATCTAAAACTTTGATCGGCTTTACTGTGGGGTGTGTATTTTTCCTTTGACTTATTCTGTTATACCCCAAACTTTCTCCCTCTTGGTAAGATTGCTCTCCCTCAGCAATCTTATTTTGAGCGCCACCACTCATACCCCTACTCTTCGCAGGTAAGTGCTCAAGACCGGCCTCTCTCTCCGCTCGACTGGCTTTCGCGCAATAAAAAATGTCCGTTGCAGAGTTTGCCAAGTAAATTGTGTCTCGAAGCTCGAAGCCTAAATCTTCAGAGATCGCAGCAGCACCCTCGTCGCTCATCAGACAAAGATGCCCTCCGGGCTTCAACACTTTGAAGAAGAGCGCAATTTCCTCTTCTGTTAAACTTGGAACATCTGCAACAATAGACTGAAAGCTACCTTCTGCGTATTGCCCAAGTCGGTACTTCCACATATCTCTGTCGCTCTCTCGAAGCTGCAAGCATCTTCCGTCAGGATGCGTCACAAGATCTTCGAGGTATTCTCCTAGACTTCTACCTTCCATTACTCACCTTCCAATCTTTTTAGAAGTATGCGGATTGCGACCTCTGCCGTCTGAGGCACAACACCATTTCCGATCATTTGAAGTTCATCGTTCCTGCTTAAAATATCCGTTTTTTTCTTTACTTCTAAAGGTGTTGCCCAGCCGAGCGGCAACCCCATTAAAGTCTCCACCCACCGAGGATTTAGAACTCCTCGGTATTTATCGTCAAACAAGACTTTTTGGGGAAGAGTATCCATTCTCGCCTTCCCATCTTTTCTAGCACAACGGGGTCTGGTTAAATTGCTCTCCTTATAATCTCGGGTACAAGGAGTCACCCAACGCTCACGTTGACCCCATTCTAGGTAGGGGTCGTTGCTTAAACCAAGCTGTCCCTTCTGGTTCCCCACAAGATTGGAAACCTTTCCTGCTTCCATCGCTGTAGGAGTTTGCCAGTTCGAAGAGACTTCTTCTCTTGCTACTTGCTGTGGCAATGCGATTTGAACCTTTGCTCCCGACTTTCGATATTCGCTGGAGCTTTCTCTCAAAAGAGAGTCTTTACAGTCGCTCGCTTTCGGTGTCACCCACATTTCGGTCTTCGGCAAGCCAAGGGCTCTGCCCGGCTCTTGGTGCAGTCCTTGGAGGTTCCCAATCGTATTGCCGCTGTCCTCTAAGCGAAGGCCACTTGTCGAATCTTTCGAAGTCGAGGAGCTTCGGCAAAGTTGATAAGTCGAGTCCTGCTCTTTTCCCAAAGAAGAAGAATCTCTTTCTTTGGTGCGGCGCACCGACTTCAGCCGCACTAAATGTTCCTGCCGTTGACTCATAACCCAATCTCTCCAACTCTCGGAGGACATGGAGCCCCACGGGTGTTCCTTCAGGGTCTCTCCAATGACTTCCTTTGAGCTTTGAGGTTGTAATGCCTTCAACATTTTCGAAGAAAACAAAGGAAGGTCGGAGAACTCGGATTCCTTCACAGATGTAAGGCCACAAGTGTCGGGGGTCTTCCGTCCCTTTGTGAGACCCGGCTGTCGAAAACGGCTGGCAGGGAAAACCTCCAGAGAGGATGTCCACTCGTCCAGAAAAGCTTGCCCATGGGAATGTTTTAAGATCCGTCCAAATAGGAGCGGCATCCAGAGCATCCTCTTCAATCTTTTTGACCAAGTTCGCGCAGCAGAATGCGTCGATCTCAGAATAAGCGACTGTTCGCACATTTGGGAAAACTCGCTTGAGTCCGAGATCAATGCCTCCGTACCCAGCGCAGAGGGAGATATGGGTAAGTTCTTGGGTAGAATCCACATGGTTTTTTGACTCTTCTCCGAACGCGAGGAAAAACTTTGAGACCTCAGAAGGCAACAGAGACTTCCCATTCAAAATCAAATTTGCAGGCCAACGCCCAAGCTCTTGCCCTTTAGACTGCTGCGGCTCAATCGTACCCAATGGGCTGTAAATGTCGCTGTCTACTTTGCGACCATGATTGTAAATGTACTCTTCGGTCGGAACACGACACGCATCAATGTTCAGCCCGCCGCATTTATGCGCCAGCGCATTTTCAGCGAGACTCTCCTTAAATGGCTTTCGCAGGAGATAGATCATCATTTGCCGAACCCTTGGAAGTATCGCAGCCAGTCAGCCTCTAACTCCAACTCGGTTGTTCGTATAAAGTTAGCGGGCCAGCGTCCTGTAGGCTGTCTGTACTCGCCAGCCCCGCCTATCGTATATCTCCAATTCTTTTTCTTGTCATGCCGCTCAGTCACACAAGCAGCGTGAGCCCCACCTTTCAGGTTGTCTTGTGTGCTCACCCTCGTAGCATCAATGTTGAGCCCTCCGCACTTATGCGCCAGTGCATTTTCAGCGAGACTCCCCTTAAACGGCTTTCGGAGAAGATAGATCATCCTTTGCCGAACCCCTTTTTCGGAGAGACGATATGCTCATACATCTCTTGATAAGTGAGCTGCTTTACACTCGGTTGCACATCCGAGCTTGTCAGGTAGCTCTTCTGCACCATTGTATATGAGGATTCGGGAGAGCCCCTTCGAGGCTTATCTTGACTCTGTTCCCAAAGCTTCAAAAACTGACTATAAGGTACGCCAGCTTTCGCGCAAATTAACTGCAATGCTCTCTCTGCCGGGGAGTAATTCCGCGCCACAACTGCCTCCTTAAATCCTTGGAGGCTATTGTGACATACGAGCTGAGCTGTTGCAAGCTTTATCGATCAGCGACAGCGGCCTTCGCGAAGCATCTTCGAAACCTCAAATAAGACATAGGTCTCAATCGCCGCTGAACCGATGAGAGACAAGCTCAAGCTCTCTTTGACACCTCGTCTCGCAACAAAGAAGCCCGCATACAAAATCGCAGCTCTGCCCAAATACGATATGACCAAACCTTTTGTTGTCCTAAGATTTCGGGCTTCTAAAAAGTCTGCTGCATAATTGTGCGAAGGGAGAGAGCAATTTTGTCTGCGAGCGTCCATGTCTTCCTCATTTCAAGGTTCGACTCCGAGTACATTTTGTTCAGAGACGATGACTGAACCTTTTACCCAAACTCATTTATATCCATCTTTGTACCAACCAGAACCTTTGAGTTGAAAGCTCGATTGGCTCATCGTCTTATCCATCGAAGCTCCACAAGCCACACAACGCAAGGGAGCATTCGCATCCTTTAAACTTCGCATCACAGTATCTCTATTTGGACATTTTCTGCATTTGTAAGTATAAATCGGCATTTTTATCTCATTCTGCGCGTCACATAAACTGCGCCTAAAACTACAATCCCTGTGAGCAAAAGAGGGATTCCAATACTTGTACTTTTGCGTGTAGGCTCTACAGGTACAACTGCCTCTCCAGTCCCTCCACCCCCAGAGGGAGGAGGAGGAGGCTCTGCTGCACCACCAGCTTCTCTCGGGTTTGTTGCTACACTTCTAAAGATATTGCGATAAACCATCTGAGAAGAAGGGTCAAGCTCAACACCTTCTGGATGCGCTGCGCCAACAGACTTCATCGTGTCAATTAAGTCTCGAAGGGCTTCTGGATCTTCAATTCGATAAATAGAATTGAACCCCCCCAAGATTCGATCAAAGTTCAAGCCTTCAGGCTCGTTCTTTGTCGTTTCCAGAATATTCACGACATCCCTCGCCCAAGGGTAAGTTTCACCCTCAAGCACAATGCCGAACCCTCGAATGACAAGAGCTGCCTCTTCATCCGAAAGACGATCATTGAATGGGTAAGGATTTCTTCTCATTGCTGCATCAATCGCAGCTCTTTGGTGTCTCAGCATTTGAGCCTCCTCTAGAGTTGACTCTCCTATTCTACAAGCCAACTATCGGATTCTCAAGCTTCTAAAGCTTCGTCAATCTTAGAGACAACCTCTTCAAAGTCTAAAAACTCATTGTAGTCGAGACGCAACACTCGGACTCTCTTTTGACGCTCTTCTAGGAAATCTTGGTAGACTTCGTGCAAAAGCTCCAAATATGCGAGGGGGATGAATAGCTCAGAAGCACGACCTCGCTCGACAATTCGATTCAGAGCAGTCTCAGGAGATACATCGAGATGAAGAATAAGGTCGGGCTCGTATAGAAACGAGAACATATTCCTCGCCAAGTGCCGATAGACTTTGTAATCTTCCTTCGAGATGTTTCCTTGGCGCGACAACACCTCTGCGAAAACTTTGTCTTCATAGATTGTCCTGTCTTGAATGCCACCAAATCTGCCCCAAACAAGCTTTTGATGAGCTTCAAATCTGTAGTTCAGCAAGTAGACCTGCATCGCGAAGCCATACTTCGCAGGGTCTTTGTAGAACTTGTCGAGGTATTCATTCTCTTCGACAGGCTCTTTGTAGAGCGGTACTCCGTAGTGCTCTGACAACTTTCGAGCAAGTGTTGTTTTTCCCGCACCAATCAGACCCGAGACCCCAATGAAGGGCTTTTGCATTTTAACCTCGTTGCAGCGCAATAAGCGCACTTAACCCGAAACAGAGGACAACCAATGTAAGTCCACCATTCTTTGACGCAGGATTTGCTCTCGATTCTGGAATTACTACAGTGCAGCGGTTGTCTGTTCTCATCGGGAGACTCCAATCGTTTCGAGATAGAGCATATCTGCTAGGTGCTTCCCCGCAAGGTAGTCTTGAGGATAGTGTACTCCAAGTCGGATGCGACCCCAACCAATTTCGTGAGCAATCTTTTCAAGCTCCATTCGGTGGATAGGGAAAAGATACCCAATCAGCTTACTCCGAAACCATGCAATCGTAGAGTGACCGCTCGGATAGGAATCTCCCACCGCACTTGTCGCCTCATAATCATACAACTTTTTGGGAAGATACTTGCTCGGTCGTGGAAAAGCGTATCTGCGCTTCTCTCGAAGAATCACTCGATTGAGCATACGCTCAAGCTCTTGAATATCCTCTCGAAGCTCAACACCATTCGGGTAGAGAACCTTGAACTCTTCAGGCGTAAGCGCATCGAGAGCCCATTCTCGGTAGATTGAATCAAAGCCCTCTGCTGTGTCTGCTTTTCGATCAAGCATCTTCTGACTTGAAGTCGCATTCTCCATTTCTCGACGGACAATCTGAAGCTCTTTATCGAGCGAATGTGTGTCCACCAAGATTGGAGGATAAATCATCGCATGAGACTCGGAGATTCGAAAAGGCTCAAATTTTATCTTTAGCATACTTCAGAATCTCTGCTTTCGTAGAAGCATCTACACCTCTCTTGTCGAGGATTTCTTGAAGTCCTGCATAAAACTCCAAAGCCTTCAGGTCGCTTTTCTTCCCTTCAAGCCGCTGCCACATCTTTCGACAAGCAACACTTGACCGTCCAATCTTTTCAGAAACTTGTTCCCAACTTAAATCTTCGGTTGAGCGAAGAACTCTCAGCTCTTGAATCTCTTCGTCAGTCCAAGTTTTCTTTTGGTGTCGAAGTGAAATAGAAAGCTCACTCGCTTTGAACAAGATTGCTCTCTCAGTACGCTCCAAAGCTCTGCTGATCTCCGGAAGAGACAACTTTCCAGCAAGAACGTGCAGCTTGGATATATCAGTATCTGTCCATTTACGCGACATTTTAAACCTTTGCTGCTGCCATAATTGCGTCTGGAAGCTCCCAATCAAAGTCAATCTCTTCATCGACATCAATGAACTGAGCCTCAAGCTGCCGCTCAATCGCACGGGAAAGACCAAGAGCTGTCTCAAAATCCAGCAAACTTTCGCCATTTGCGAAATCTGTTTTAAGAGCATCGAGACCAATACCCGCCAGAGCATAATCGTTGCCCTCTACAAATACCGCTTCATCCCCGAGCGAATTCTCTACAATAAAAGCCAACTTTACGCTGAAAAGCTCCCCTTCAGGAACTACGACTTGATTCAGTGCAGTAGCAATTGGCGTTAAAAGCTTGCTCATCCAAACTTTCACACTTTTTTGTTCGTCAGGGTTTGTGCTGAATGCAGTTAGGTTCGGAACATTAAGGTCCGAGATCCCAAAACATTTGTTCAGAATATCGCGCGGGGATCTTCCAACATTTGGATTGCTACCATTCGAATAGCAGATATACGACATCAGGCCACAGGTTCTCGCTTGTACTAGATCCATCAGACTTCCTCCTCAAAAGGGATCAACTTCCCTTCTGCATTATACTTCTCGTAAGCCTCCTTTGTCCACCGACGAGAAATCGCAGGTTCAGCCACAGATGGAATGTCTGGCGTAAAGAGCATCATGCAGCCCTCCATCACGCTCTTCAGCTCCATCGCTGCCTCATGCCCCTTGTGTGCAGGACACTCCAAAATAATCTCATCATGAACAAAGAGAAGTGGACGAGTCCCCCAAAGCGCAGAAGTGCGGTCGGTATATGCTCTCTCCGATGCCACAGCAAAAGCTGTCAGCGCACCCTCGGCAGCAAGACTCTGAAAATGGAAGTTCGCGAATTGGCAATACTCACGACCCCCACTCACCATGCCTGTCCTATCCAAATACCCCACCCCCCCCGACTCACTGAAGCTCCCTCGAAGGTTTAGCATTCGGTTGATTTCGCTCAAATACTGACGCACTTCAGGGAACTGCATAAAGAAGAAGCTCTTCAAATCCTCGGCTTCGCGCTCTGTGATCTGAATCTTGTACCCTTTACAGTAGTCCACGAAAGTACGAGCAGCCATGCCTCCGGGGAAGCCGAAATCCACGCACTTCATAATCTGCCGGAGCTTCTTAAACTCTTCGTCTTTCTCCTTCTTACGCTTCATCCCCTCTGAATACTCGATGTTCAATCGACGAGAAGCCATATAGCTGTGCGGGTCGAAGAAAGGGTCTGACTTGTAAAAGCTCGCAAGCTTTGAGTTGCCGAGCATATCAAGGAGAACCTGCGCCAGAACGCGCATCTCATTGCCTTCATAGTCAATGTCCACAAGGACACAGCCTGGTCTTGCGACAATCGTCTCTCGTACACCACCCTCCCGAGAAAGATTCAGCAAGTTCGGATTACCCGCAGAGACACGACCAGTCTCTGAAAAAGGGAAAAACGATGTATGCAGAATCCCATAGTCTCGCGTATCGGAGAATCGAGACCGCTCCAACGCTGGAATGAAAGTTGAAAGCAGCGTCCGATCAAGACCCCCCTCAGCCCACCGCTGAACAACAGGATTTGAGCAACGCTCCAAAACTTCTCTGTTCGTCTTAATCTGCCCCTTATCTGTGTAAAGCTCTTTCGGGAGATGCTTGCCGAATGACCGCTGAACTTCCTCTTGGAGCTTCTTTCGGCTTGTCTTAATCGGCAGCTTGCCTTCTGCGATAGCTCGCTCTCTCGGCTTTCCCTTGAGATACTCTGCGAAACCTGCCTTCACGAAATCATCGGTGATGAGTTCCAGCTCACCTTCGACTTTCTCTCGGAGGTCTGCAACGGCATTCAAATCCACACGCATCCCCCAAACCGATGCAAGGTTGAGCGAGAAGTGGAAACAAGCTCTTCTTTGGATAGGCCGAAAGAGGTCAACAGTGGTGCTTCGCTGCGGGACGAAAACTCCACGCTTGTCGTTCTGCGCCTCGAAAAGTGTCGGCAGGTGAATCACATCCCCTACCAAGTACTCCACATACTCAGAAGGCCAATCCGAGTAGTCTTCTCCCTCTCTCAGATAGTAGGAAGTTTGGACTTCTTTATCTTTGAACTCGGATATGTCAATCTCACAGAAAGCCCACAAGCTTCCCGCGAGACTGAACCTCGTCACCTTGTTGTGCTCTAACTGAATCTTCTCTCCGCGACTTTGGCGCAGAAGACCTGCTGAGTTGTAAACTGCGAGCGTTCGGAGATAAGTACAATGGATGCGCTTTTGCCGAAACAGCTTGAACGCTGCCTCCAAGCCCCCAGACACATGAGCCGCAATCACACTCCAATCAAAAGCTGAATTGTGCGCGACAATAGGGAGGTCGCTCTCGAAGCACATTGACAGAAACTGCGGAATCTCATCAGCTCGAAAGAAGTACACATTGTCTCGAATACGGCTCCCCCAAGCAGTGCCGAGCCCACACCCCTCTGCGAGACTTAAAGGTGCTGAAACAGCCCCAAAAAGGGGCCTCGGAGCCTTCACTTGATCGGTGATAGGCATGGTCTCTAAATCGAAACCAATCACAGACGACATCGAACCCTCCTGCGCTAGAGGCAAAGTATTGACACAGGCACTTTAGGCGATTCTCGTTGCAGCGTCAAGTTGTCAGCGCATAAAAAAAGCGTGACCCCCAAGAAGGAAGCCACGCTCTCTTTTGTTGCGTGTTTTAGTTCGGTTTCAGGGGTTAAATCTTAGAAGGGAATTGGGTCCGAGTCGCTCGCGTATGAAGCTGACGCACCATACTCTTCCGAGGCAGACGACCGCGCCTTGTTGAAGTCAGGAAGTCGGTCTCCTCGGTCAGCCTTGTACCGAGTCCACTCGCACTTCGTAAACTTGCCTCCCGACTTTGTGTCCTTCTCATACGCATGGACGATGCACTGATAGCCCGCCGCAGGAGAGATGCGATTGTCGTCCGAATCTTCATTGACGAAAGTCGAAGAAATCACTTCTGCTGTAATATCCGAGCCCTTGGCCTCCAGCACATTGGCGAGGAAGGTCTTGATGGTGCTCGGACCAGCGTCCGAATCGAGAGAAACGATCCACGAAACCGAGGAGCTTACCCCAAGGTTTGCGTTGCTGCTGTCAAGCACAGTACACTCGACTGCCGCACGAGGCTGACGCTTCCGATTCTTGAAAAACTTAACAGCGTCGATCTCGACGAGGTAAACCCCGGGCTCGAAGTATCGACTGCTCGACTGCACATCTGCGCCAGCGATCAAGCCAGCAAAATAATCTGTATCACTCATCTCATCTCCATATCCGTTAGGATAACTCAACGCAACACTAGCTTGTATAGACATTCTCGATGCGTGTGTCAAACTATTTTCTACACACCTCTGCATTTTTATCTAAGTGTTCGCAATTACACTGATTTTGCGCTCAACAATCTCTGTTCCAAACCTGTAGATTGCTGGATATACCGAGCCCCCTCTACCGCACTACTCAGCGCAGAAGAGAACTCACTGTAGTTTGGGACAATCACTTGCACGTCAGATCGCTTCTGACCTGTACGATGAGACCTGCCTAAAAGCTGCTCCCAACGACCAGCATCGCTCAACGGATGCGCCACAAGGTGATTGCCCCAAGCCTGCAAGTTCTTGCCTTGGCTGTGCGCTCGAATCGACGCAATCCCTAAATGCGCCTTGTCTACCGCAACTAACCTAGAATCTGCATCTTCGCCTGTTCCGTAAAGAGGCCAGCCTGTGACTTTGTGCAGCGCATAACCCAACGCAGTATGCTCGTACCAAATCAACGGAGGGTCTTTCTGCCGATTCGCCCAAGAAATGATGTCTTTCAAAAAGTATTGGTCGATCCAGCGCACACCAACCGGAGGCAGAGGCTTCGATTTTTGCCCCAACCATTGGATATAAATCTCCACAAGCTGCTTTGGGAACTTTATGTCCAAATCTTTTTTGAGGAACCGAATCATCGCATTTTCTAAAAGCGCAGGTGTGTCCAAACCTTCAGGCGCTCTCGCACAAAATGTCCTACAAGCTTTCGCCCAATTGGATCTTGCTTCCAGCCACAAAGTATCTGGATTTCCGGGCCAATCCCAATAGTAGTAGAAACCGCAGACAAGCTGCCTCCGAAGCCTAGACAACGCAAGCGCACTATCTAGCTCTTCCCCATCTGGTGTCTGCCAAGTCTCATTGACTCGCTTGAGCGCACCTTCAATCGTCTTAGGGAGAGCCCTCGAATATCGCTTAATATGTAAAGTACAAGGAGGCTGACCTTGAACCGAGATGACAACTCCTCTACAGCTCAACAAGTTTTCTCGAAAAGCATCTCTAGGGCTTCGAGTACCGAAATGTTGCATCAGCGGCATCATCAGACCAAGATTTCGCTTCTTCTTTCCAAGCTGCCCTTTGTCGAGCGAGAGCGCCCACTCATTCATATAGTTCCACTTCATCGGAAGCGGCGTATTCGGACCCAAAGCCCACAGAGCTAAATGCCAAAAGTCTTTGATCGATGTCGAAGTGATACTTCCAGAAATTGCGATAAACTTTGAAGGAGGAAGCCCGCTATTTACCCTCCAAGACAAAAACTTCTTCAATCGCCTCGTTCGAGTAGACGAAGGATTCTTCAGTTTGTGCGCCTCATCGCAGATTATCAAATCTGGATTTAAAGAACGAAGAAGCCCAGGCTTGGTGCTAATCTCTTCGTAGCTCCGAAGCTCCAACTGCTGAGGCAACGAAAAATGCTTGCCGTACTCAACCCAATCAGCTTGGGCTTGTGTTCGCAAGTTTGCAGGGATTAAAAGCAGCGGCTTCTCTGCTTTCAAAACTCTACCAAACAAAAACGAAGCCAGCGTCTTTCCTTCACCGACACCGACAAGTCCAAGCAGCCCCCCAGCCTGAGACGCTTGCCACAACATCTCATTCTGAATCGAACGAAGATTCATTGTTCCATGAGAGGTCTTCAAATAAGGCGTGAAGTCTGGACACTTGCCTTGCCTTCTAGGAACCTTCAAAACCCTCTCAATATCTGAAGGAACCCCCATAAATCTACCCCCTAGCTAAAGTCAAAATACCGGACCAGACTATCATATATCCGCCGAAGATTACGATGTATGCTCTTTGGGAAGCTCGAAAAGCTAAAAGGAACACATGGAGTACGAGAAGTGAGCCGAGAAAAGCAGCTTCTAAATCTGTCATAGCTCAAACTCTCTTCTCGAAACTGCTCGGAAGTCCCCAGATACTGCTTCTTGACTCCCTTCTCGCATACGCTCTCCTGTCTCACTGTGCGTTCTGATTGTGAATCTTGCGCTGTCCCCATCTTGAGCCCAAGATTCAATCTCGACAAGGCGATCTGCCCACGCAAGCAGATATTGGCTCCCTTCGAAAAGCTCT
>Ga0099850_1000895_pt1 | contig 13882 bp, 14 predicted proteins | sample CB_VirMetaG_5_FD_79182 | JGI IMG/M metagenome (GOLD analysis project Ga0099850, IMG submission 79182) | Freshwater to marine saline gradient viral communities from Chesapeake Bay - CB_1508_1D Viral MetaG | ecosystem: Environmental > Aquatic > Marine > Coastal | place: USA: Chesapeake Bay... | reverse complement strand
TTGCCATCTACGACAAAATGCGTAATCTTCTGAGAGATACCTACGATTCGTTGGGTCTATCATACAGTCAAATGCGGCGTGGTAGTCGTCGAAGTCCCTATTTTGGTGATCATTCTTGCACCAAAGTTCTGGAAACTTCTCCTCTAGAGTTTTAAACACCGATCGTTTGATGAGCATAAACCCAGTAGGTCCATCCAAAATCTCTATGAAGCCATCCTTAATTGGACGATTTTGAGCTCCAAAGTTAATTACTAGACTCGAAGATAACATAGACATATTGCGTTCATCGCCAGCCTTAATCGCTTCAGCTGCTTGATCCCACATGACCACCTTTTTAGGGTAGCACGCGACAGATAGGTCATGACCAGACTTGATGAGACGTACAACAGCTTCAGGATCAAAATGGATATCAGCGTCTATAAACATGAAATACTCACAGTCGGTTTTTTGCATGAACCGACCTACAGAAACATTACGGGCACGATGAACGAGTGACTCATTTTCTGTTGTATCAAGGAATAACTGAATATTCTCTTTTATTAAAAGGATTTGAAGTTTTATGATGCTAGACATATACTTTTCCAAGCATAAACCACCGTAGCATGGTGTGGCTAGAAACAACTTCACCATATTCTAATACTAAACTTTAGCCTCTAAGTGTTTTTTAATAATATTCTCAATCTTATTGAGTGTCGGTACAGATATGCTGCACTTGTCACATAATTCAGACTTTTTGACCTTTGTTCCTAGAACGATGTAGATAATAGCAGAAGCTACGCTGTTAGGTGTTTTGCTCATAAGTTCCACACAGTCATCAGTCGCTTTACATAACTGGTTACATTTCAATCTCTCTTCTCGTGTAACTTCAAAAGAGTTCAAAAGTCTATTCATCACATCAAATGATTTTGTGACGTAGTTCTTCTCAGTTACACCCATAATCGTATCCTTAAATATTTGAGTCGTGCGACTTACATCCTTTGATTGAATTCCAAACATATCCGAAATTTCCTTGGTTGTCCTCGGGTGTTTCGCGAGGCGACATGCATATAAAACGCAGTTTGCTTTGATGCCCAAACGCACCGCACCCCGTGTCAATTTTTCCTCGTTGAACTTTCTGTACATCATTTTTGCGTCTTTGAGAACCACATCTGGTAAAGTGTGACACGCCTCATCTATATCTTTGTACGCATGGAAAAGAGAACGATCCTTATGATTCATAGACATATGAAAGTTGATCTTGGCCATTCTCTTATTCTCATACGTCGAGCCATGTTGTGTAGAGATAATAGTTCCCTTCCCCCAATTTTGTGAAAATAGTTCGGGGTTTGCGTTAGGATTTCCGCATCTGGACGGGTCGTTAACTTTCCCGTCGTCATTTATTCCACTCGTCCATTCCGCTGTATCATCAACATACCTATCCTCGACAAGTCCACATTCTGAGCATGTTGGTAGACCCTCGGGTGAAAAAATCTTAACACCCAAACATTCTCTGCATAAATTTATATTCACTGGCTTTTCTTCGTTTGTTTGTTTTAAAAGATTGTCTATGTCAGACCATATAGCTGCCAGCATTGTTTTGTGTTGACAGATCTTTTAATTTATTTGCTAAAACGCATTACTCACTTAGGCGTCTAACGCGAGATTCTATTAAATCAACTGTTTCTTTGAAGCTCCTGGCCCCCACAGAAGATGGCTGCCATTCATTCCATTCTTTATCTATCGAGGCGTAGTCTGGTGGTACTATATTTTGACCCTCCACTTCTGAATCAGGGACAATAAAGTCCGCCATTTCAGAATCGGTGTCACTCTCTAGGTGCATTTCATGGATGTCACTATCACTGTCTTCTATGTCTATTTCTGAGTAAAATGCGTACATATCACCATCTTGGTCCATGCGCTTCATATCCAAATCCTCAAATTTGGTTCCAGTGGGATAGTGCTCCATCAGGCTATCATAGGGAGCGGGCGACATCTCAGTTTTGTCCAGACTGTATATACATGCGGACTTATAGACCGATTCGGTTGGGTTCAGGTAGTAAAGTCCCAGGGTCTTCCCTGTATTCATGGCAACCACGGCATACATCTCATCTTCTATTCCATCTTCATTAACTAAAACTTTTACTATGTCATCTTCAATTATTTCAGAGGGCACAATCATGCTTAGAGTTTTCCCACAAAAAATAATCAGGCATAATATCACAGATGAAAGTTATTATTTATTCGAAGGAAGGATGTCAGTATTGCGACCACGCTGTATCTCTATGCGAGAGTGAAGGGTTGGAATATGAGAAAGTCATGATAGACAAAGAGAAGCTAAAAGAGATATGCGGAGGTTCAGTGTCAACCTACCCTCAAATATTTATTAACGATCGTCACGTCGGAACTTATTTTGAATTTCAAGACTACATAGAAGACGAATATGAACCCATTCTCGCTCCCACTTTGAATCGTTTCACAGTCTTTCCCCTGAAGTATCCTCACCTCTGGGAACTTTATAAGAAGGCACAAATGTCAAATTGGACTGCGGAGGAGGTGGATTTCTCTAAGGATATGGAGGATTGGAAAAGCCTAAACGACAATGAACAAAAGTTTATCAAGTACGTTCTAGCCTTTTTTGCTGGTTCTGATGGAATTGTATTCGAGAACATTAATAACAACTTTGCTGATGAAGTTCAAATCTCCGAAGGTCGCTCCTTTTATGCGTACCAATCGCATAATGAAATGGTACACGGTGAGACCTACTCAAAACTCATAGACAAATATATTAAGGATAGTGCTGAAAAGAAGCAACTCTTTGAAGCTATCCAAACAATTCCCTGTATTAAACAAAAGGCGAACTGGGCCATAAAATGGTTCGATACCAAGTCTCGTTCATTCGCCGAACGTCTCTTTGCCTTTGCGTGTGTGGAGGGTATCTTCTTTTCTGGAAGTTTTTGTGCCATTTTTTGGCTAAAGAAGAGAGGACTCATGCCAGGTCTCTGTTTTAGTAATGAGCTCATCTCTCGAGATGAAGGGCTTCACCAGGAGTTCGCCGTTGAACTCTTCAAAATGCTTCGCAATAAACCCTCTACAGAAACCATTCACTCTATTATCAAGGAAGCTGTCGCTATTGAGAAGAACTTTATTATTGATGCACTTCCCTGTAACCTCATAGGAATGAACAGTGAGAAAATGTCTGAGTACATAGAGTATGTCTCGGATCGCCTTCTTAAACAAATTGGACAACCCCCAATTTGGGGATCTAAAAATCCTTTCGACTTTATGGAAAATATTAGCCTCGACGGTAAGACCAACTTCTTCGAAAAGAGGGTTGGAGACTACGGTAAGTTAGACGATGATTCGGAGAATATCACCTTCGACGAAGACTTTTAAAGATTAAATCTAATTAACTACTATGAAAGATGCCAGACATCTGGTTGTAGAAGAACCAGATGGTTCTGTTGCGATAGCATTCAATGAGGATGTTCCACCCCCAGAACTTCCACCGGAGCCACCTAGAACTCGAGTATTTCATCGTGTCGTCGGTGTTAAATATAGTCGCACAGCAAAGCTAATGTCATACACTCTTTCTTTTTCAAGTTTGTTCTGTCTAATGTACTTAAATAGGATTATAGATTCTATAAACACACTTCTTATATGTGCTACGACAATGGCTATACATACAGAAAATAAACCTTATTCTGTAATCGTACCCACAACACATGGAACAATTTCATTGTTAATGATTTTTCCTTTCGCTGTACTTCATATGTGGGGTCAAGTCTCATATCAAGTAGGTTGCGTTGTCTTGTGTGTATTTTCAGTCAGAACCGCTGAAGATGTCACTGTTGAGCATCTTGAAGAGATTCCATAGGAGCATTTTGTGTTGTGGACTTTCAACACATTCCCAGTCATCAACTATAGACATGATGAGTTTGTTATCATCAGGCTCATCATTTTTACGAAAACTGAGGGGTGCACGTTCCCCTTCACTCCTAACGCTTCGGATGTAATCCGCTACAACATAAATAATAGCATCTAAAAGTTCCTCCTTGGCCATATCTAACCAGGAATCTGTAGGTGTACCCCAAGTCCTCGTATCGTCATCAACTCTCACTCCATGATTATAACATTTCAATCCAAGCTTTAACCGCTCGGTTATTTCCCTTCGGACGCCCATTTTTATTAATATTAGCTATCCGCTTTAACCAATTTTTCTTGAATTGAGCTAACCTAGCCGCCGTTATAGTTTTTTTCTGATTCTTGAGATTCATAATGTAGTTCACAGCTGCGAGGCGGAACCTGTTCTTCATGTTGTTGCTCACACCATTAGTGTTGACCAACTTCTTTTCCAAATCACGGACGCGTTCCCTCTTCCATTGCGCAACGAGCTTCTTTTTGAGTTCATCTATATCACGCTTGAAGGGTACACCCAATTTATTAGTCTTTCGGATGTTACTGATTCGGTTTTGGATGATTTTTACATCTTGATTAAGATTGGGTTTGTATCTCTCCATCCACATCTTTCCGTAAAGTTTGTTGAGATCATTGCGGATTGAGTTTTCATTGAGTCTCCTTTTCATCTCAACGTTATTTACCTTCAATTGCCTATTTACATTCTTTTCCAGTTCCTTAGCAACCCTCTTATTGTTTTTAGCCTTTTGCTTTAGAGCCCTCGGGGAAAGTTTATTTGGTACAGGTTTGTTAGCAATATTGTTCCTAGCCTTTTCAATTAACTTACACAGATCCGCCTTCTTCTCCTTACCAGTGAGAGGAATCTTGAGGAGCTTAGTGATATCTGTGAGTTCCTTGACCTTCATACCCAAGCAACTCTTACGGCCAATCTTGAATCTACCGTTGGCACCCCTCTTAAGGTTAATGTTTTTACCGGTAGTATTCTTGTAGGTGACAGTTCTAACACCCTTCTTGGCTTTGATCTTTTCACAGATCTCATCCTTCCTCATTTGCCTAGAACCATCCGATGTCTTAACCCTAAACTGAACGATACCAAGCTTTTTAGCAAACTCAACGAGTTCATCTCTCTTCATACGCTTGCAAGCAGCCATATCAACATTCACAGCATTGAGTTGGTTTTTGGTTAGTTTGTTGGGGGTGTTCTTCGCGTTCGTCTTCGTTTTAGGCTTGGGTTTGGGTTTAGGCTTAGCCTTGGTTGTCTTTTTGAGACCCTCACTGAACTCACCAGTGACTTCAATTTCACCATTTCTGTCCAATTGCCTGACAAACCTAGTACCAAACTCGTAGGCACTCTGAAGAGTTTTGGGATCCCTGGCGCCTATAATCTGAACATTTCCGTTTCTAGTTAACGAGAACTTGTAGTCCATTGTGTCAATATAAAGGAATGGGGTAAGCTCGGGTTCATACGTAGCGTAGGTCATTCCATATTGTTTATAATCCCTCGCGATGTTAGTCAGATTTTTGAACACACCATTGATTCTAAATTGACCACTAAGATTATTGTATTCAAATGGACTATAGAGGAAGGATTGCCCCTCAGTGTAGCTTGTAATAACAAAGCGACGTAAGAGTTCTGGTTGGTTGGCAATGTTAGAACCAACAAAACCGGCGGAGAATCGGATCTTACCATTTCTGTAGAAATCCAGGGTTCCTCCCTTTGTTTCAATGTCGTTAGTGATTTGAAACTTGAACTGAACCTTATTGTAGACCTTATTGATGTCACCCTTAGGTCCAAGCTCCCTAGTGTGCCTTAACCCAGCTTTCATTTGACCGTAGTATCCAACAATCTCAATTGTGTCTACATAAAGACCCTCACCAATGGCTGTTCTGCCACGAGGTGTCTTTAAAAGTAAGGGTTTAAGATCCATACGAACATTTTTCTGTCCAAAATTACCATTAATCAAACCATTATACATACCAACATTCAACTTGCTAACTTGAAGTTCAGTTGGGGGTGGAGGAGCGATGTAGTTTAGGTTATTTCCAAACCCCTTTGCAAAGTTGTCGTTGGCTAAGAGATTAGTGTTGATTTCTGGACCATTATTTAGTGCTCCCTGTTCGGTCAATAAATTATTAATCATTTTTTCGTTATTTGAGTTTAAGATGACATCATCAAACTCATTGGCTAATGGTGAATTTTCAAATTTTTTAAAGCGACCATATGTATTGTTGTTTACGATGTTCCTTTGAAAATTAGGAGGAAACTGAGCCTGTCTTGGTAGTGGTCTTGTAGGTGTGCGGAAGAAACGCTGTCCTTGTGCTATCCTATTTTCGCGAGCTTTTCGTTCTTGTATCATCGCAACATCTCGTTCTAGTTCCCGAACGAAGTTGTTATTCGAGTTTGACGCGGAATTGGGACTTTGAAGTTCCACACCAGATCGACGAACAAACTCTTGAACCGACTGGCTCATATTACTATTGGTCACTATTTTTTTTAGTAATCGTCTGTAAAACCAATACCTTCCTCGATCACATCAAGTCCGAATATGACTGGTTGCTTAGGGTAGGTACGACCCTTGTACTTGACCACCTCTTCCCGAACCTCGATATCCCTAGAGCTGAAAGGTCCAACATAGAAATCTTGGTTAAACTTAGGCTTTCCGAGGTTGTTGGCTGAACAGTGCTGATTAAACATCTGTACGAAGATGGTCTGAGGAACACAGAGGTCGCTGCCATACTTGATGGATGTAGACTCTAGGAAGTTGGTTAGAGTGCTCGCAACCATTGCCACTTGCTTCTTGATCGTCTCAAAGTACTCGGGAACGACATTCCAGATATCCCTGTCCCTGTATTTATTGGAAAAGTCCAGGTATCCACGTACACACTTAAGAAGGATGATAGGCAACTCCTTATTGAGCTTCTCATCAAGCTGGGGATCAGCTTCTCGTACCTGCTTAGTAAAGTTCCAAGGGAGAATACGACGAAGAATAGACCCAGAATTGTCTTTCCAATTTGGCACCTCGTTGCCGCCCAGGACGCCTGGAACCTTCCATTCAATAGAGACAGCGGTCTTGTTCTTAATAGCGATAGATACATCCTCACCGGAAACGATAGACTGGAATTCAGCCTGTTCAAGACCGAGATCTGATTTAATCTCTGGTGCAATAAACATGAAGTTGTCCTTAATCGCAGACAAGCCAAACTTCTTCTCAATATTGTTCGCGAGGACGCCGACATCTTCACTCTCATAGAACTTCTTGAATACCTTCGTAATTAGGGTACTCTTACCGGATCTCGCAATACCCTTGAAGAAGGGAATAATTTGCCAGGAATCAAGCTCTCCAACATCATAGCAGAGACGTCCACCCATCACATAAGCCCAGTCACATACCTCCGGTTCCAGCTTTTGATACTGAAGTACTCTGTCAAAATTGGGTGTTGGAATATCCTGCCATCTCTCCAAGTGTGAAAAGTCATCAAACTGCTGGTCAAAATACTTGCATGAAACAATAGTGGGATCAAGACAGGCGAAATTGGGGCTATCATAGGGATAGAAGCGGCAGTCATAGACCCCCTTATCCGGAAGCCACTCTTTTCCAACAAAGAGTCCATTTTTGAAAGACCACACATGTCTTCTTTTAGAGATCTCTGGAAACTGCTGATCATCACATTTGGAAACATGATCAATGACTTCACGGAAAATACTACCCTTGCTTGTGAAGTTCTTCCAGTTTTTAAAAGAGATATCCTTCTTAGCGATAGAGTAGACGAACTTATCAATGGGGAATACTGGGTTCCACGCCCTAGTTCTATGTCCCTCAACAGTCTTGATCTCTTCACAACAATACCCCTTGTAACGACGGTATCCACACTTATAAGCTTCTTCTAGTGTATACATAAGACACTTTTGGTAAGGGCTGCTATTTTCTATCTCTTCTTCGTCCATAGCAGAAGGATCTGAAAACTTTGGAAACTGTGGGTCTCCCGATAGAGTCGGAGTGCTCACGCGCTCATAGGAAATGTAGTGACGCCGAATATTATCAAATCCATCTTCCATATGTAGAATGACGTGAGCAACTCGTTTGTCTACGCTAATAGTTAAAGCGTCTTCCAAATTAATCTTATTTTCATCCTTGTTCCTCTCCTCCTTCTCTTTCTTCAGCTTGTTTAAATGATTTCTCAACTCTATAGCAAAATCAATATTCTTCTTTTTGATATCCTTAATTGCCGCTAGATCAATGTCGTTGATTGATACAGCTCCGTGTTCATTGAAACAACTACCCGAAAGATACTGGTTATACCCCAGCATTTGATGACTGAGAAAGTCTTTTTCATGGAGACCCCACGCATTCTCTAAATTTGACAAGAGGCGTGTAGCCTGATCCTCATTCATTGACCGAATTTGCTGATTACGAAGTTCTGCCAGAGCTTCATACTTGTTGGGTTCCTTATCAATGAAGTGGGTCTTTTCCATATTACTGATACTACAATTTTTTCTTTTAATTACTTTTTCAAGGATTGAAGTTGAGCCAAAATTTTAATAAGAATTTTGTTTTGAACCTGGATCTGGTTAGAGATTCCCACGAGGGCAGTACAAACAGTGTCACCCTCTTCGGTCGCGAACAGGGATCCAAGCAACTCAGATAGATCAATCTCCTCATCTTCACCGGGATCAATGATGCTACCATTCTCAATCTCGGACTCGGTGTCAATAATTTCACCATCCTCAATTTCTATATCATCTTCATCAGGCTGCGTGGACATTTTGATGTAGACTGAGAAAAATTGGATCGCGAAATTTCGCATTTACCCAAAATTATTTTCTCTGTCTATAGTACAACAACTCTCAAAATGGCCGGCGGTCTCATGCAACTCGTAGCGTACGGTGCCCAGGATGTCTACCTTACTGGTAACCCTGAGGTAACTTTCTTCCAGGCGAAATACAAGCGCCACACTAACTTCGCGATGGAGAACATCGAGCAGACCGTCAACGGTACTGCCGCTGACTCCGGTCGCGTCTCCGTCACTGTTGCCCGCAACGGTGATCTCGTAGGTGACATGTATGTCGAACTCAAGGTCAAGGCCGGCATCGACGAGGCCGGTGCCTGCTGGGTCGCCGAGCGTGCGATCAACAACGTCGAATTATCGATCGGTGGCCAGCGCATTGACAAGCAGTACTCCAAGTGGTGGCGTCTCTACTCCGAGCTTTACCTCGATGACTCGAAGAAGGCTCTTTACGGTAAGATGACTTCCGGTGTCGGCGGCAAGTCTGTCTATTTGCCCCTATACTTTTTCTTTAACCGCAATCCCGGTCTTTATCTCCCACTAATTGCCCTACAGTATCACGAGGTAAGATTAGATTTTGATTTATCGGCGCATTTCGATGAGTGGCTCGACACCTCCACCTTCAAGGTCTGGGCCAACTACATCTACCTCGACACCGAGGAGCGTAGGCGTTTTGCGCAGAAAGGACATGAGTACCTCATCGAGCAGGTTCAGCACACTGGCGCTGACACCGTTGACTCTGGTCAGACCAAGCAGGTCCGCCTCTCGTACAACCACCCCGTCAAGGAGCTCGTGTGGTGCTTCTCCAACACCCTCACCCAGAACTCTATGTGGAACTTCACCACTGAGTCCAACGATGATGATGTCAAGCTTCACACTGCCCCCACCGCGGCCACCTCCAACGCCCTCGTCTCCCTCTCCACTTATGGTTCCCCCATGCTCGGTCTCGGCCTCGGCATCGGTGGCGGCGCGACCTTCAATGAGGATGAGGTCGGTCCCCTCAACACCTTCAAGCTTGTTCTCAACGGCCAGGACCGCTTCAAGGAGCAGAAGGGTAAGTACTTCAACTCCGTCCAGCCCTTCCAGCACCACACTGGTTCCCCATACGCGGGCGTGTATTCGTACTCATTTGCTCTTAAGCCCGAGGAGCACCAGCCCACCGGCACTTGCAACTTCTCCCGCATTGACAATGCCCAGGTTGCTGTCACTATGAAGACCGCCAACAATGCTACCACTATGCACATGTTCGCCACCAACTACAACGTGCTCCGCATCCAGTCGGGTATGGGTGGTCTCGCCTTCTCCAACTAAATACTTATACAAAGTATTTAGTAAATACCATTAAAAAATTCATATTTAAAAATTGAAATCACGCGATTTTTAAAATTGAAAGCTTAAAATAACACGTGTAACGAATTTATGATCTTTTCGCGACGCCAAAGAAGGTAACGGACTTTTTTAAAACGCATATGCCATATACAGGTTTTAAAAAGGATTTTTGATTAAACATTTCTAGGACGAGGGCGACGACGGTGTATTTTGGTTTGTGGTCTATATTTAGATGTCCACCATCTGTAACCACCGAAGCCAACAGATATCATAGATATACAGCAAAGGCAACAAAGTACTAAAAGTATGATTAATGGGATCATTTCTCCTATTGCCTCTTCATTTGCTGCGTTAGTTATGTCATCTTGACACATTCGCGTGAAAGTCTCATCTGTATTGAGCTTAGCTTTCTCTGCGTTAGATGCATCTTCACTCACCTGTACATCCCTACATACGCGTTTAGGGAATTTCTTGTCCTTAGGAATCTTAGGTAGTGACTGGACATACTCCTTAGGTAGTGGTATAGGTAAAGCTAAAGCTTTGGACACTATATCCATCTTACTTTATGACAACAAATTATTTGTCACCAACTACACTGGTGTTCCGGGAACGATTTCTGATAGTCATGGCCTTTGTTGGAGTTTGGATGTAATTTGGTACGAGGTTATCCTCCCAATCCCAGAATGTAAAGTTACCGACAGGAATCTTGTGATCGTTTGTAACTAAGCAGCACACAACCTTGTCAATCTTGTTAGTTGGTTCAGCCTTGGAGAAGTTGCGAACCTGTTTGTAGACGTTACCGTCCTTTACGTAGTGAGAACCAGTTACGTGAATGTCACCAATCTTGTAATAAGGATCACTTTGATTCTTAATCTTCATAGTAGCTTCAACAATGCTTCCGTTAATAAGAACATCACCAAGTTCAAGATTCTTCATTTGGCGGGTAGTACCATTCTTAAGTTGGACTTCAGTCTCGGGAGCGAAGCAACGACGGCGAAACCTTCTAAAACGGGGCCTTTTAAATCTACGCCCGAAACGTCCTATTTTCCCAAAGCGGCGGGGACGGAATCTACGACGCTTGAATCTAGGCCTAAAGCGTCTAGGGCGTCTAGGACGTCTGGGCCTAGAGCTTCTAGTCTTTCTTATCCTCTTTTTCTTTCTCATACGGAGAAAGGCAAAAATACCCCCACCGATGGATGAAGAACAGCAACACGCCACAAGCGCCGCTATCATCCAGGTATTATCCCCACCTCCACCTTGATTTGCTAAAGGAACTGGTCCGTTCATTATGTATTAGGTCAATATTATAAATTGACCTTTTGATCTTCCCAATCCCAAAATATATGTTCGCCTACCGGTATTCTGTGATCATTTGTAATTATACAACTGACCACTTCATCAAATGTATCCGTAGCTCTAGACTCTTTGAATTTTTCGACTCTTACATATTTATTGGAGTCTCTTATGTAGTGAGATCCTGTGACGAGGATATCAGTATCCAACTCCTTACTGAAAATACGGTAATATTTATCTCTTTCGTTTCTAATCTGCATAGTGGCATTTACAATGCTACCATTCGTTAGAACATCACCAAGCTTAAGATTCTTAATGGGTACAGTGGTACCATCTTGAAGCTTTATAGGGGTTTCGGGAGAGAAGCACCACCGACGCCCGAACCTAGGACGCCTGAACGCTCTAACAATTTTGGGACGCCTGAACGCTCTACTAATTCTGGGACGCTTGAACGCTCTACTAATTCTGGGACGCTTGAACGCTCTACTAATTCTGGGACGCTTGAACGCTCTACCAATTCTACGCCCAATTCTTCGGAATCCTCCTGCCACTTTACTTGCTACGGCTCTTACTGGAGATCTTCTAGCCGCTAGAGCTTGGGCTGGAGCAGGAGCAGGAGCAGGAGCAGGAGCAGCGGCTTCAGCCTGTTTTTCTGCAGCAGCCTGATCAGCTTGCCTCTTTTTGAAAAATGCAAACGCAGCTCCACCTCCACCTAAAAGACTGGCTGAGGAAGAAGAAATTGAGGATGCGGCCACCGCGATCATAATTACCATTTCAGTCATATCGGGAGGATCTTATTATACTATTAGAAAATTTTAGAGTCAGTCTTTTGTAATTGTAAAATCACATATGAAAAATAATTTATTGAGCAACCGTCTTACGAGCAGCCCTAGCCGATCGTATTTTATTGAATATCACATCAACATTCTTCTTTGTTGGGATGAGATTATCCTCCCAATCCCAAAACAGCATATTACCTACGGGGATCTTGTGATCACTTGTCACTAAGCAACTGACAACATCATCCACCTTGTCGGTAAGCTTGGCATTTGGTAAGTCCTTAACTTGTACATATTTCATGCCATGTTTAACGTAGTGCTTACCAGTTACATAAATGTCACCAATCTTATAGTAAGGATCGTTGTAGTTCTTAATTTTCATAACTGCGTCTACAACACTGCCGTTAATGAGAGTATCACCCAACTTCAAGTTCTTGATCTTCACGGTGGTACCATCTTGAAGCTTTATAGGGGTTTCGGGAGAGAAACACCTGAAGAATCTCTTAAATCCACCCCCAACTCTACGTAAAGCTTGTCGTCTTTTTGTAACAAATCTTCCAACACCTCTGACACCCTTCTTCGCGAGATTGAAAGGTGCACTAATAATTTTCTTACCGGCACTAAGTGGATTCATCAGGGTTCTGAAAAATCCCATTATCACATTGAAAAATATAACAATTGGGGCTACAACGAGACCAGACGATGATGAAGACGACACCGACATGGAGCACATCATCAATAGGGGCATCATATTAGCAGCCATCTTTATACCCTTTGTTATATTGTACTGAGAAAAAATTACATAAAAGTTTGGGACGTATTTAGTATATGTATGAAATATACACCGATGGAAGTTGTTTAGGAAATCCAGGTAGGGGTGGTTGGGCTGCGATAAGTAAGGACTTCAAGTTATGTGGGTCTCAACCTAATACTACGAACAATGTGATGGAAATGACAGCTATAGTAAAAGCTCTCGAACAATGTGTGTGGATGGAGGAGAAAAATGTGCGTATTATTACTGATAGTAACTACGTGAAACAGGGAATATCTATCTGGATCCACAATTGGAAGAAGAATGGATGGAAAACTTCCAATGGTGGGGATGTTAAGAACAAGGAGCTATGGGTTAAACTCGATGATTTAAGGATGCGTTTTATTCTGATTGAATGGAAGTGGGTAAAGGCGCATAATGGTACACCCCAAAATGAAGCTGTCGATAAATTAGCCAGGGAATGTGCAAAAAATTTATCCGTATAATCTAAGCCCATGAGTGTTCAAAAACAAGACGAACACTGTGAATGGTGTGAGAAGCAGGAGAAACTGCTAATCAAGTGGGCGGAGAAAGCCGCCGGGTATCGATGGTTACACAACCATGCGCGCCTTTATTATAAAAAGCAAAACGACTGGCTGGCTTATCCGTCTATCGTCATAGCCTCAATAACGGGTGTGGGAGGTTTTGCTGTTCTAAACCCTAGTGGTAATGAGGATGTTTCTCCTGAAACTAAGAACAACATAATGATAATCCAATATTTCTTTGCCTTCCTAAATGTGTTAGGTGGTATTCTTTCGAGTATCTCAAAATTTAGCCAGTCTTTACCTTTATCTGAATCACATTCAACTATGTGTGTAAATTGGTCGAAGTTCTATAGATCAATAGATATGGAATTGTCTCTTGATATTAAGCACAGAACGAATGTCGTTGAGTTTATTATGAAGTCACGTGAAGAGTATGACAAATTATTGGATGATGCTCCGGATATCCCAGCTATATCTATTCAAGCGTTTCTTCTTCAATTTCCCGA
>Ga0099850_1000894_pt1 | contig 13903 bp, 26 predicted proteins | sample CB_VirMetaG_5_FD_79182 | JGI IMG/M metagenome (GOLD analysis project Ga0099850, IMG submission 79182) | Freshwater to marine saline gradient viral communities from Chesapeake Bay - CB_1508_1D Viral MetaG | ecosystem: Environmental > Aquatic > Marine > Coastal | place: USA: Chesapeake Bay... | reverse complement strand
TTATCCTTATCCTTATCCTTATCCTTATCCTTATCCTTATCCTTATCGGGTTCGTTTGGGTTCGTTTGGGGGCGACTGGGTTTTTTAGGTCGTCCACCTGTCAAGCCATTAACCCTATTTCTATCACAAGTCTTTTGGTATTTATCAAAATCCCTTAGTAATTGTGCCGAAAATGGGATAAGAAGAACATTTATCACAGGAGATAACCCACTGGGTTTCTTTGGGTTTTTTGGGTTTTCGTTTAGGCTTAATGAGTATTCATACAAAGCCTTAAACAATTCTCCTGCCTGTTCGTTTGTTAGTCCACGCAATACTTCAAGCGTATCCAGATGGAGCATGAAACTATTTTTTTGTGTATGGTGACAGGTTGGGCTTTTAGCCATAAGACTCCTTATCTGTGTTCCTTGTCATTAAAAAAAGGTGAGGGTGCCGACAAGGAAAAGCGGTTAGGGGATCAATCCTAACTTTTACCCTCACCTGAAATCATATCATACAAAAAACGGCTGTAAAGTGAAATATCAGTTATTTCTCAACTTCTATCACTGCACAATATAGCCCTCTCGCTGTTCCGGTCTCGATGCGTCTGTACGCAACTTCGCAATCTATGCCTCTGCCCTCCATTTCTTTTGCGATCTTGCCACACCACGCCTCATATGACATATCTTCACCTGTTGTCGTGATGGTAGCCCCGACACGTTGCCAGCGAGTAATCATGCTGTCATAACCCTCGGTTTTTGTCTTATACACCGATACCATTTTTCACCTATCCTCTCTGACAGCGTCTAGAATTACCTCTATCGCCTCGGATTCTGTGATGCGATAGATATGTGACATATCACATAAAAGATATTGCCTGAAATCGTAAAAAAGACGAGCCAGTGCTAATATCTCAATATCTGAGTGAAATTTTGCTTGCGGTCCAGTGAGTTCAAACCACCCGTCATCTGTGTACTTTATAAAAAGCCCGTTTTCGAGCATATAGGCTGTCTGAAGTCCATTTAGGACTACATCTGCAGGCATCCGCTCCCCGTTTTCCATCATCGGTGTGCCTAGGGTATGCTCTAGCATCCCCCTGAAAAGCTCTGTCGTTGTGTTGTCGTAGTCTTTCATTGTTTTTCCCTTTCTCACATCGGCAAAGCTGTAAAATACTCTCTCAGCTTGTCGATCATCTTGCCTGCTGAAGTGCCTTCTTTTTTTGCATCGTCGAGAAACTGCTTAGTTTCAGGCGAGATCGTACAACAGATTCTCACCCTTTTTTTGTCGCCTAAAGGCTTTCGCCCGGCGTTGGCTCGTTTTCCGCCTCTGGCTTCCTTTGTCATTTTTTACTTCTTCCTTTCGTTCTGCCCTGTGGGCTGTTTGATTGATGCCTATATCTTATCAACCTTTTTTGATTTTGCAAATACTTTTTTCAAATATTTTTAAAATAATTTTAAAATGCTGAAAAACCTTAGTAAAATCGCAATTTTAGGGCATAAAAAAAGGCGTGCAAGAAAGGAAAAAAACCAACACGCCCCGAGTCGGAGAGACTCTAAGTCAACTTGTGTCTATATATTATCTGTTTTTTCGCCCGTGTAAAGTATGCAAAATATTTTTTTAAAATTGCTCTGTTTTTTATTTTGCATACACCGTTTTTGGTCTATACTGTTTTTTGTCATTTTAAAGAAAGGAAAATATGACAATGTATTTAACCGAAAAGGAAGCCTTGCATCTCATGATTGACGGGAAGCAGGTTGTGAACACCCGAGGCGAGATTGCCGAGTGGGACGGCTACGAATTTTGCAACTACGAAAAGCATGGAAGGTGGCGAGAGTATGAGGGGATGTACTATCTCGTCCTTATGGAGAAGGACGATGTAAGATTTGCGACCTCAACATACAAGAAATTTATTTCAGCTATCGAGGTGAAAAAACAATACCCAGATGCGATCGAAATTTTGCCGGTAGAAGGCTCGGAGGCATGGTAATGACTGATATTGTCAAGGGAATGTCTATGAGCGATTACAGGGCAAATCTAGGGCTTTCTCAAAGCACGATTAAGCGTGCTATAAAGTCGATTAGACACTATTTGACCCCGTTTGGTGAGCCTTCGCCCTCGATGGCACTGGGAACTGCCCTACATACTGAAATTCTGACACCGTGGGAGCGTGACTATATAGTCGCCCCCGTGTGTGATCGCAGAAAAAAAGAGGGAAAAGCGATTTGGGCTAATTTTCAAGCAGAGGCAGAGGGGAAGGCAATCATCACGCAAGAGCAAAACACCGCCCTGGGTTTGATGGTTCAAGCCGTCAAAGGCTGTTTTTCTGCATCGCAGATACTCAGTGCAATCGACAAGAAGGATCGGGAGGTTTCGGCGTTTGGGGGATACCGTGGCTTGGCTGTAAAAGGTCGTGCCGATGCAATCATTGAAAGCACCTGCATCGATGTTAAAACAACCGCAGACGCAAGCCCAGAGGCTTTTTCAAAGTCGATATTTTATTATGGATACGATATACAATTTGCATTGTACAACTATCTTTTCGACTGTGACACTGATGTGATTATAGCAGTTGAAAATCAGGCTCCGTTTTGTTGCGAAACCTACTATCTCGGCGATGAGACACTTGAGCTAGGCAGAAAACGCCTTGATATTTGTATTGATAGAATAATTGAATATCAGCAAACCGAAGAAATAAAATCATATACCGACGGGAAAGAGCCTGTCGAACTTAACGCTCCAAGGTGGGCATTTTTTGAGTAAGAAAGGAAAAAGGAAATGACACAAGCACTAGAAAAAAGACAACAAGCCGTAGCAGTTTTGCAAAGTGAAAACTTTAAAACTCAGTTACAAAACGCCCTACCAAAAATTCTGCCTCTGGAAAAGTTTGTTAGAACCTGCATCACTTCGCTGACTAAAAATCCGAAGCTCTGTGAGTGTTCGCAACAAAGCCTTTTCGGGTCAATTATTCAGCTTGCACAGGTCGGGCTTGAGGCTGACGGGTATCACGCTCACCTCATACCCTACGGCTCTATCTGCACCGCCATTGTTGACTATAAAGGTCTTATTGAACTGATGTACAGAACTGACAAGGTCTCTTCAATCAACGGCTATGTAGTCAAAGAAAATGACGATTTTGATTTTGTTGTAGGTGAAGTTCCTACTCACAAGATCAAGCTAGGCAATCGAGGTAAGACCGTAGGGGCTTATACTGTCGTAACGATGAAAGACGGGTCAAAGTCTGTCGAGGTTATGGGAATTGATGAAATAGAGGCAATAAGGGAAAGGTCAAAAAGCGGAAATAATGGTCCGTGGAAAACTGACTTTGACGAAATGGCAAAAAAGACTGTTCTTCGCCGTCATTCAAAATGGGTTCCGATCTCAGCAGAAGCAAAGGAAATTGTTTTAAAGGAGGTCGAGGCAGAAGTGCAAAACAATAAGCCTTCAAAGGTTACACTTGCAGACATTGTAGGCGGTGAATCTGTGGCAGATGAAAAACAAGCCGAGATTGTAGATGATCTTGGAGACGATTTTGAAAAAGCAACGGAGGTTAAATAATGCCCGAAAAAGAACTGGCAAAAGGGATCTTTTTTAAAGATCCGCACCCTAACGCACCGGATTTTGTGAAGGGTAAGATCTCAATCAGGATCGAAGAGTTTAAAAAGTTTCTTGAAGAAAAGTCTGGTGATGAATGGATCAATCTTCAGATTAGCGAATCCCGAGGAGGCAAAAACTATATCTCTGTTGATAACTGGAAGCCCAACGCAAGCAAGGCAAAAACAGAAAGCTACACTCCGCCTTCTCAGCCTCAGCCGTATGTCGCAGATGATGACATTCCGTTTTAAGAAAGGAAAAAATGATTGTTGATTGTGAAAACTGGCATTTTATTGATTGCAAAAACTGCGATCAAAAAATTTTGATGAAAAAAGAATCAGATGTTACCGTCTGCAAAATCTGTGCAAGTAAGCTTGCGTTTGTTTGCAAAAGCTAGAAAGGAAAAAATGATTGATGTGGATATGATTGAAAAAAAGATAACAGAGGACGCAACAAAGTTGCTCGACTGGGCAAATAGCGCAGGTGAATTTGTCGCAGATCAAGCCCCGATCTATGTTCAGGAGCTTATAAAATGGAAGTTCTTTGATGCGTCTGTTAATGCTGTTGTGATTTCATGCTTGTCATTATTATTAATACTCATAGCAATATATTTAATTCGTGGATGTGTTCGTGCGAGCAAAAAAGATTCTGATTACTATCTTATTTTAGTGCCGATCTCTATTTGTTGGTTTGTTGTACTCATTCCTACATCCATGTCAATAGCACACATAAAGAATGCTGTGAAGTGCAAAATTGCGCCACGAGTTGTTGTTGTTGAAGAGTTGAGCAAAATTATAAAAAAATAAGAAAGGAAAAAAAATGAAGAAAAAAGAATCTCAAAAAGTCTGGGTCGCTCGCTATCTGGTAAAACACGGGAGCATCACAACTGCTCAGTATGTCGGGTGGAAAAAGGGCATTAAGCTTACAAATCGAATTGGTGAAATCGAGGACGCTTCAGGGCAAGAGATTAGCCGTGAGCGTGTGAAGTGGGGAAATACCCACGGAACCAAATACAGCGTTGATCTGGAAGGTCGTATGCGAATCAAAAAGGCGTTCGGTCTATGAGCAAGCTTTTATTTCTAGGGTACTGCCTCGTGTTATGCGGGGCGGTATCCACTGCCTACCTTGCCGAAAAAGCACAAGCCGAAGTCGCTGAAACTGTAAAAGAGGTTCAGTCTATGCGATTGAGAGTGCACAAATTCAGACACGACAATCATCTTTACAAGATTTTTGATCATTGCGACAAACAAGTTTTAGCACATTCCGTTTTCTGTGAATGTAATATTGCTGAAAGGAAATAATGACTATAAAAAAAGAAATACATAAGTTCATCGAGAAAAATAATATAAGCCATAGTGAAGGTGCAAGGCTTTTCGGGTTGCATTTAAACAGTTACAAGGCAGTTATTAAGTCAAACCGTGAGAGCAATATTGAAAAAATCTATAACAAAATAAAGGAGATTCAGAAATGAATCGTGTTTTATTCGACATCTCAAAAAAACAAAGCGACATTCTTTCACGCTGTCTCGAAAAGCTGAAAAGCGATAGTGAGCTAACATATTCCGAAATTGGAGTTATAAAACGCATTCAAAAAAAGATGAGGAATATTGTATGAAGATAGTTTTTAAAGGCGATGCTCGGTCAAAGAAAAATAGTAAGCAAGCAATTTTAATAAGGGGTAAGCCTCGGCTTATCCCCAGTAAGCAATATCAAAAGTGGTATAGGGAAAATGTAAGAGAGCTAAAGGGCAAGCTAGAGAAATGGGAAGGTGATTATCCTGTCGAAATGCGATTTTATTTTTACAGGTCAACCCGTAGGAAGTTTGATTTCGGGAATATGATGGAGGGTATTCAAGATCTACTACAAGATCTCGGAGTGATTGAAGATGACTCTATGAACCATGTTTACCCTATTCCGCTAGGTTGGGCTGTCGATAAAGAAAACCCTAGAACAGAGGTTGAGATTGTGCCTATTCAGAAGTTGTAGAAAACTCCTGATCTGTGATCGAATGTTACAGACGAGCAGTTTGAGTACGAAATTGGGACGAACTTTAGCACTACGCCATAGCAATCAAGGTCGATTACTGCTGATATTTCAGTTCGGTCGGATAATACGTTATCTATCGCAATGCTGTCGCAATAACTTCTGCACTCTGTTGAAGCTATAAGACTCATATCAAGCGTGCTTATTGTGTCCGATACTTCGTATGTGCTATTGACTACATATAATTCAACATCGAACTCAGCCTCGAAAGACACATAAGATGTGTTTGCACTATCAAGCTCAAAATGCTGACCGCACGTATACAGATAAGGGCGAAATTGCGTAGCATCGCCTGTTGCCCCGTCATATCCTACGTTATCTAATATATACAGATTATCGTAAGTGCAATTATTCGAAAATTCCGTGAAGTAAAGAGGGTTAGAATAATAAGTCCAGTTAGTTCCCTCATATCGAAAGGTCGCTGTTGTAGGTGAAACGCTACCTGCTTCTGTTGTGTCAGACACTTCAACTATCATATCAGCAAAATTACATCCTTTTTTTCGAGTAATATATAAGAGCTACTTGTAACTATAGTCCCACTAGGGCAAGATAACTCGCACCCGTATTTGACGCAGTATATGCTTGAATACGTCTCATATTTAAAAGGCGATCCTAAGCCTGAGTTTGACACGCTTGCATCTCCATAGTCATTATCAAAGGATAATGTATCGAATCTAAATAAGCATTGGTTTTCAGGTGTCATTGTGCTGAGCGCAGGTAGGCTTGTTGTATCTATCGGCGTTTGTATCAAATTGCATCGTGTTATATCTTCGATGTGTGGCGCCTGAACTAATCCAGGCTTTGTGATAGAGAAAGAGTTTAATACCCTCGGCATATTCACAAGCGTGAAAGTTGCGTTGATATTGAACTCCTCGGTGACTCCGCTACCGTCTAATGACAGATAATAGTACGCATTGAAAACTATATCATTTGTAGTCGAAAAAGTCCGATCAGTCTTGTATGCAAACTTATAGTAGTCGATCCCGTTAATTGTTTCGTCTGTCAAATCAAAAAGCGTATTTGTTTGAATAGCTACGCCCTGCAATATTATTGCGTTAGAAGGTACGCCACTTCCTGCGCCATACTCTAAGACTATTCCTTTCCCGTCAATCACGACCAAAGCTCACAAGGGTTCTATCACCTGTAATTCCCTGCCCTGATTCTCTCACAGGCTCATACATGACCTGAACATCTTTTATAGCTAGACCTATCGGGATTCCTAAGCCACTAGGTAGAATTATTGAGTCGATCTTATCACCCACACCGTAGCTCTGCACGCCTATCAGCTCGATCGCCCCTGATATTGTCTGTACATCATTATTTAGTTTCAGCTTGATTGCGTATTCCTCAAGCTTTAACGAATCATCAACAATCGTCTCAGTTGTGGAAGATCCATCAGGCGCAGTTCTATAGCTGTTAATTGCTTTCCGATTTTTGAAACGATCAACAACTTTAACTTTAAAAGGGCGAAATTCATCGCTGACCAAATTGGCGAAATTGTTAGAAGATTTCAATTGCCTGCACACGCCCTTGACGGTAACTGTGACCGCTTTTTCGTTGTCTTTCTCGTCAAATTCTATGCCACGATCTCCGGCAATAAATCGAAGGTATATATCATCGACATTAAACGTCAATTTTTTCTCGCCTATGCGAACCCATGAGCTACCACTCTCGATGAAGCCGAAGGCTGTTAAAGACGCTTTTTCATCTCCGCCCGATACCTGAAAAACCTTCCCCATGATTTCCCTGTATGCTTTCGGGCACATACTGCTTATCGTCACGTCATAATTGTCGATATATAGATCTTCTGGGTCGAGCGCATAGCGTGAGTAAACATCAGACTTAGACCCATCAGTTTTTTTCTGGTCTCTTGTGGCTGTACCTGTCCACATCTCTTTTAGCCCTAGTCTGGTTCCTGTCGGTAGCGTCATAATTGTGGTTTCAAATTCAATTACATCACCGAGAGCTATATATTCAACCGCAACGCCCTGCCGTGTAAATGTTAGACTTCCACTAGCTTCGCCTATTGTTGATAGATCTATGTCTGGCATTATTTCACCTTCGCAATACGTATTATGGGAAGACCGTCCTCACCGTCTGGCATCTTCTCTGTGATCACTAGACCGCCTGCAGACTCTACAAGCTCAACGAGTGCCGACCAAAAAGGCTTGCCGACGTAGCTGTACGAATCGACCGGGAAAGAAGATGAAAGAATTGTCTGTGCATCACTATCAATCGAGATTATGCCACTCTGATATAGTTTTTCTATGAAGCTGTAAGGCTTTTTTGTGCCGAGCAACGTTGACGGATTGACAGCAAGCAGAAGCAAGTGGTTTATCACATCGTATAGCGTGAATCTGTCTGTGCGAGTATCGACCTCTTTTGACATATCAATACATGGTGCCGTAATAGATCCAGAAGTCACATTCCCACCCTTATTGCCGTTCCCGTTTCGGTTGAAAATAGGCAAAACCTCTGCCCTGTATCCAATATTATCATCGGCAAGAGCAAAGTAACCGCCTATGCAATCGACCTGATCGAGAAGCCCTGCAAAGCTCACACCGAAAGCGACGGATCTTTCCGTCACGATATCGAATGATACCGACTCTATATATCCGAACCACACGGGTTTATCTTCGCCGTTTATGTCGTGTGTTATCTTAACATAAAGCGGATTCGGGTAGTCAGGCAGATCTGTTATCACTCGATGCCTGCTCGGTGCGTTGTATCGTGTGTATGACTCGTTCTCAATCGTATACTCCGGATCGCCTGGAAAAGCTGTGGGATACAAGGCGAAAGTGCAGGAGCCTAGACTAGATCCGTTTGTATGCGTAGTCGATAGCGGTATAAGTGTCCTTGATCGAGTCCAATATTCACTAGCAATACTTGCAACACTCCGTGCCTCCCATACCTTGATGCCTTCCTGATTCGCTTTGAGGATTGAATCATTTACAATCGGCTGTGATCCTGCGGGCATCTTTATATCCTTTTAAAAGTGAACGGCTGAGAGACTGGTGCTGTTGCGTCAGGCGTGATTGTATCAGATGCACCTGTTGTTTCGCTAGACCCTGCCACCGCAGTGACCTTGACCGTTTTCGATGTTTCGGTATAGGCCCCGATATCCACGGTGTATTGTGATGCACCCGTGTAAGTGACTGTAGTCGCCTCTACGCTATCAACGTAGACTTTAAATGTGGTTGGTGCAATCTCCTGATAAGTTGCGTCATAGCCAAACTCTACACGTATATAGCCGTTCTTGATAGCTTCGAGACGTAGCCCGACAACCTCGTTAGGTATTTTCGGCTGAATTATGCCACTCGCAAGAGTAAAGGTCACAAAAGTTTCGTCTTGCACTAGCTGAAGGTTCGTATACTCATTTTGAGCGAAGCAATATAGGGTATAATCACCGTCAGCTAGACCAGTAAAAACATCGGTAAAAACTGTCTGTGTTGAGTCGCCTAGATACGAATCAACGAGAGTGTCTTGCGAATCCCGAAGCTCGAACAAATATTTTAAGGCACCTGCCCTGCGGATCTCGATATCTGCAAAACTGTTTTCAGTCGCAGTGATATCACGAGTAAGCTTTATACTCTGTGTCGCTGTCTCTGTCGCAGTAATATCACGAGTCAGATTTATAGCTTGCGTAGATGTTTCAGTTGCCACCTTTTAGCCTATTACATTAGCGGAAAAAGTTTTCACTTCTTCATTATTCCAGTCGGGAACAGACACCGCAGTCGCTGTGATTCGGATGTATATGAACACAATACGATTATCTGGTGTCAGATCGAGGTCGGCTGAATTATCACCCGGACTATTTAGCGGTGCAAGTTTTCTTGATAGCGGATAGTCTGTCGCAGGAACGGCTGTTGAATCATACGGGCTAAAAAAAGTAATGCCTGTTGGGTCTGTGCTTTCATCCGCCATCACTGGGGCGACTGTTGAGTTGTCGTTGGTCTGAATGCCGAACTCTACGGAAAGAGAGGAAGGGTATCCCGAAAGACCATCAGCGAGGATTCGACAAGCTGTGATTGTGTCACTTGCTGTCTCTGCTTTAATTGCCACGCAACGCCTACGAACAGAGCTTAAAAGCTGTGCCTCGGTGTATTTGCTGAATAGATTATCATTGCTTGCTGAAAGCTCGGTGGTAGATCTCCAGCCACCAAGAGATGAGTTGGGGTCATTCTGTGCACCACCACCATCGGAGCCGGTGGCATTTCCGCTAGTCAAATAGATCCTTATATCTCTCGCCATTTTTTAAACTCCTATGGTGTCACGGTCGCAGTGATATTTCCTGCTCCGCTTTGCGATAAACTCAAACCATTAATCCTATTCGGAACATCATCAATTATTAGATCCATCGTGCTTGTGCTGTCTGATTCATTTCCGGCACTATCAAAAGCCTTCAGCTTGATCTCGTATGATCCGCTTCCTAGACGATTTGTTCTGTGCGTGTAGCTTGTTTCGCCACCCCTGTAAGGCGTTATTGTCTGCCCTATGTGTAGCTCGTATCTTTCAACATCTGAATCACCTTGCCAGTAGACTAAGCAACGCCTTTGAGGGACATTGTAGGGCAATGCAGGGTCAGTAGAGGTTACCGAATCTGCTACCTGATAAACTGCTCCATTAGTATATGGAAGTGTATATGTGCTGATAGATCCCGATAGACGAGCGACAATTTCGGCATCCTCAAATATGAAAATGTAATCCTCGGTAGATTGCCATTGAAGATAGACCGTTGAGCCTATCACGGTTGTTATAAGATTTTTAACTGTCATGCTACCAACACAAAATCGAGGGTACAGGTTGCGACGCTACCACGAAACGAAGGCAGAGATACTTGACGAAGTAGAACAGAAACGCCAGCTACCTGCACCGTGTCTTTAGTTATCACAAGATCACCTACAGTCGCCTGTAGAGCCTTTATAGCGTCATATTTTGTTCTGACAGATGAAGAGCTTGCACCGAATATTGTCCACGTTCCTGTAAATGGCACGCTGTTTTCAGAGTCCGTAACGATAATCGGATAGTCTCTTGCATTGCTATCATATACGACTGCAATACTGTCTAACACCTTCGGGTATCCGTTCGGAAAGTTTACCATCGACCCGTCGGCGGTAAGATCAACGGCGTTGAATGTAATTTGAGTTGTCATTGTTGGGTTGCTCCCCTGAGTGCGTTTGCTGTGTTGTTGTTGCTTCTATTCATTGCGCTCTGTGTTGCGTTTGATTTTTCAATGCTATCTCGTAGTGCTAAAAGTGTTCTCTCTAAAGATCCGGCACCAGTTCCGGCAATATATCCAAGATTGCTTATAGCTTCCTCTCTGCGTGCCCCCTTTTCCATTGTAGCGTCAAAGGAGCGTCCTGCTATGTCAAAGGCACTACTAACAGAAGATCCTTTTAAAAGCGATTTGTTGAAGTCTAAGAAGCCACCTGTTAATGCCGTTTGTACAGTTGCTATTTTGTTGAATCCATCGGCTATCTTTTCGACAATATAGGCTACAGGAGAAAGCACATCTAAAGCTAGTATTCCAAAATCTGCCAATGCCCCCATGCTCTGTTTAAACATTTCATCAAAACCACCCGATCCTATAGCGTCTCTAACACTTTCGACCGCTGAATTTACAGCAGGAGCAAAAACCGCACCCATATAATCGGATGCCATAGAAACGGTTTCTGATAAAAGACTGAAATTCAAAGATAGATTCATAAGATCTTTGTTCATGTCTTTAGTAATTGCAAACTTGCTCGTAGATTTATCAAATTCGTTTGTGAGATTTTTCCATTCCTTGCCACCGTTTTTTAGTAGTGGCATAAGGAGCGTTAAATCTGATCCCAACGACTCAAGAACAAAAGATATTTTAGAATCATCAACACCTTTACTCTCTAACATCTTTGTTATTTCGAGTATGGCATCAGTCGATGACATTTTAGAAAGTGTCTCGGCTAGGCTTCTAGCCTTCGCATCAGATATTCCCATGACATCTTTGAAGTCTGTAAATGCCCCTGTTCCTACCGAAGCAAATTCGCCCAGTTTTTCTTTCACATCTTTTGAAACATCTGCAAGTTTTTCTGCTGAAATACCCACCGTATCAGTTGCGAAAGATAGCTTTTTAAATTCAGACGATGAAACGCCTGCGAGTCTTGCAAAGTTCGCAAGCTCCTTCTGTGAATTAGCCACACCAAAAGATAATGAAGCGATTTTTGAGGCTACAAGTGATACTGCTGTACCTACCACACCGAATGCAATAGATACGTTTTTTATCCCTGCGGATAATGACCTCATATCCATAGCGGTTTCTTTTGCGTTGCTGTCAAAATCTAGCTTTATTTTTGCCATTTTATCACCTGTAAATCATACCGAAGTATTTTATGCGCATCTTCAAGGCTTGTTGTATACGGATCTAGCCCTTTCGATAGAATTGAAGCCTCGAGCAATTCTTTCATGGTACCAAATCCGTTTTCTATTTTCCCAAATAACGCCCTGTGTATTGCATTATCGTCTCGTGCATAGACTCAAGATCAGGATTTACTTCCTCGTTTTTAACATCGGGATAGTTCAGCCTTACAATCTCAGTTATAAGCTCAAGCGATTCGTTGTTATCAATATTTCCGCTTAAAGCCTTGTCTGTAAGCTCTGAAATCTTTGCGCCTTGGAGTTTTAACGGCATAGTGGGAATAACCCACTCTTTACCGTCAGCAAATTTCACAAGTCGCCCTCGCTTTGTCTTGTCGTCTGCCATTTTTTGTAATTCGTTAATATCCATTATCCGCCTATTTTAAAGTTTTTAAATTCGACCCATCTTATCTGCTCTTTAAACTCCGCATCATTTGCAAGGTTTCTTGTTCTAAAACCTTCAATATCTACTTGGGCAAAAAATCTATACCCATCAATGCCACTGTGACTGCTAAAATGACAAAATATAGTACCACTCGGGAAGTATTTTAACGCCTCCTCTGGTGGTCTACAGTCACCGTTATTGTGAGCAATGATTAATAGCATTAAGTTGCCACTACGATACTAATGGGATCTGTTGAGCCGTCAGAGCTTGAACACTCCCAGTCCATTGTTGCACTTCCTTGTGAAGCATGATTAATACCACCGCTATCGCCTGTTATGATGCACTTTGAGACGGTGACAGTCACATCCTTTTTACTGCCTACGGTAGTGCCTACAACAGTTAAGGTTTCTTCCGTTCCAATATCCACGCCGTCAAAACTTGTAATATCTATCCCGGTAATACTCCCGGATACATCGACATTGGGCACTAATTTGGCGGTGTGGTACGTTTCATCATCAGCCCGATTGCCTACAGATGTTCCGCTTCTGGTGAAGGCAAACGACAAGATGCCGTCCAGCGATGTAGACCCGTGTGTACAGGACTTAATATTGATTACTTGTTCACTCATTACATTACTCCTTTTTTTCTTAAAAGGTGGTTAAAAACTGTAACAGCCATTCTATTGAAAAGTGACGCTTCATTTTTAAATATATGAAACGCCTTGAATTTTTTTGGCCCGCTTTTCGTCTCGATTCCATTGTGTAAACGTTTTCCATACTTAGGCACGGTCGCACTAAGCCGGATATTTCTTCTGCCGATACGTGGCTTCTCGCCTTTTAGAGTTGCCTCTTTTAAGTCGCCTCTCTCGACTAGCTTAATCCCTGTTTTTTTTGCCTTTATAGTTTCAGGTTCGAGCCTCGGAATATTGCCACCACGGTTGGGCTTCTTTTTAAAATGCTGCGCTATAATATCCGCTCCACTTCTGCCCTTGCCTAATAGCTCATCCTGTATCTCTGTGACTAGATCAATGTTGAAATCATCAAAGTTATCTAATAGCGTTATCACTGCTTCGGCTTCTTTGTCGTATGCTACTGACATATCTTACTCAAATACCAACACGCTCTTACACCCCCAATGCAAGGGGGGGTACTGAACATTAGATGAATCTATATCCCACACTTTACCATTCAGACTTGTGCAAATATCGGTAACGGGCGAAGGGTTGAAAAATCTAACCTTTTTCGGCTGAGTTGCCTTGCGCAATACCTCTTTTTTTCTTCGACCTGATAAAGCAGTGAAAGCCGAGGTTATAGCGGTGGCGCCTTTAATACCTAAAGTCTCACCTATCAATGAAGTTATCAGGCTATCACGTGAAATAAACTCCGCTTTAATGGTCAGACCTAGCCCCATAATTCGCCCTCAATATCTCTTTGTATTTTCCTGCTTACCTCGATCATTGCGTTATTGTATACCGTGAAATCCCTGCTCTCGTTTGTGTTTAAAGCCTTCTCAAGCT
>Ga0099850_1000891_pt1 | contig 13948 bp, 4 predicted proteins | sample CB_VirMetaG_5_FD_79182 | JGI IMG/M metagenome (GOLD analysis project Ga0099850, IMG submission 79182) | Freshwater to marine saline gradient viral communities from Chesapeake Bay - CB_1508_1D Viral MetaG | ecosystem: Environmental > Aquatic > Marine > Coastal | place: USA: Chesapeake Bay... | reverse complement strand
TCCGTTTATATTTTGAGTTTGATTGTAGACAATTGGAAGATTGTTTAGCATTGTCCAATCAATTGAACTGGTATGCCATAGTACCTTCTCACTACTCAACCCTGTATGTGCTGGTCTAAAGTAACCTTCACAAGGTATGTCAAGAACAGCGGGGTTACTTCCTGGAAGAGGTTGTGAAGCAAAGTAGTTGTTTATATGATCAACAATTGCCTCAGCAAACTGCACAGAGCCATCCCCTACAGCAGCGTCGAAGGTAGCTACACCACCAGCATCAACAGGGTCGTAATCCTCTCTGAAGTAATCTAGATGCTCAATATAACTCTTATGTAACTCAGGTCTAGCAAGCCAATCATTTACTACGGCTGTTCCTGTACCACCATCCCAAGCAGCGCCCAGGTCTCTCCAGAATACATTAGTGCCATCGCACTCGTACTGTCCGTTCTCCGGGTCTAGTACGCAATTTCCTTCACCAGTACCGCAACCCGTTGAAGGAGAACAACCCTTTCTTCTATAAGCCTTATAGTGACAGTATCCATAAAAGACAACACCATCCATCCCTAGATCAAGAGCAGATGTAATCATGTCAAGCTGCTCTTGAGTTTTCCCTGCACCATACCCGTCGTGATGAGGTCTGGATCCCATGTACTCTAGATTAACATCGTCACTTTTCACTGGGTAGTCCGCAGCGTGGGTAGCAGTTAGAGAGTAATCCTCTCTAATCATATTGTTCCAACCAGTGCAGATTGTCATGTAGACAGGCTTACCGTTAGGATACTCAGGAGTTTTAGACCATTCTTTTAATCTCTCTACAGCCTTAACATTCCATTTAGGATCATCAACTATAATACCTCCTCCAGGGGGGATAGTATCAACCTGATCAGCAGGATCAGGAACAGACCCAAACTGAGCGCCTTGTCTGATAGCAGTGTTCCAGGGATAGTAATCAAATAAGTGACCATCTATAAACTCAGACTCTGCTATATGCTTATAATAATCCGCCCAGGTAGTTCCTATACCATAACCCGTATTGGGGTTGTAAGGTCTAGCGTTTTCGCCGCCTGTTAGGTTTGCTCCTGCAATAGCTATGGCCTTAGAGTGGTACACATAAACTTTTACATCAGGGTGATTTTGTTTGAATAGTTCTGCTAATGCAACAACATCCTGTGCTCTTATAGCTTTTCCTTTTGAAGGATCACCGTCAATATCAAACCAGCCCCTATTTGTAGCTAAAGCATCAGTATAAGTTTTATTAGCAAGATCGTGCTCATGGAATAGCATTACCCACTTTAAATCATCCTCAGTTTCTGGCGTAGGGGGCCACTGATTTTTACCAAAAGTTCCTGCAAAGCTATCAACATTTAATGCAAATCCAAATTCATTATTCCACCATCCAGTACCCCAAGGATTAAACTGAGGAACAGGTGTTATACCTTTAGAAAGTAGATTTGATACTAAGGCATTGTAGTTACCTGGGAAGCTAGGCATTTGTGACCCGTCTGTAGCGTATCTGTTCAACTTGAAATTATCATTAAGCCAAACATCAACACCGTAATCAGCAACCCTTTGAGCAAGGTCTATACCTCCAGCGGAATCTCTGTTAATCCAGGTAGCAAACCTACCTGGAAGAAGTAGGTCAGCATAACCTGCGCCATTACCAGTACCACCACCTGTACCACCTCCTCCACCAGGAGGATCTACATAACCATCAGGAACGGAGCTTAGAATTGTTAGAACTTCATAAAGTTCTGTGTTAGTAGTTTTACTACCTTGAACAACATTCTGACCCTTGTTATAAGGCCAAGTAGGATCATTGGAATTTAAATACTCGGGTATAAACCTGGGCTGTAAATCCCTAGGAACATCAAAGGTTAAGCCTGTACTATCCTCTCTTAATTTATAAGTATCGGACGGATCTGCAATTTCGTTATGAGGTAAAGCCCAGCCAGATTTAGATGAAACTAAACTCTTAATCCCATTTGCAGAGTCTAAGGGATCTATTGTTAAAACAACTCCGTTTTGTCCTACGGGAGTATTTGGTTGAGTAGGATCAGGATACCCTACATTCAAATAGTGTCTGTACCAACCAGTAAAGTTTATCCCCTCATTCAAGCTAAGTCCATCTGCTCCCAAGAATCCTTGGCCCCATTTGTTGTAAGCTGGATCAGTTAGAACATTGTCATAACAGTTTGTATAAGTACTAAGATCTACCTCTTCACCCGTGTTACAGTCTATAGGAATCCAACCTATAGACTCACCAATACCACTAACTGAACTAGGATCTATCATAGATCCATTAATGTAACCACTGTAGTCGTTGTTATACTCTGGCGCTGGGTCTATAGCTGTTACTGTTATTGTACCTCCAGCTACGGCAGGTGCCACCCAGTACTCACCTCCCACAAAGCGTCCTACTTTGTAAGGTTGATCGAAGTACCATGTAATACCTTCATCAGTTGTAACACTGTCAAACCAGCCCCATGAAGGATTCTGACTAACACAAGCATTGGAACCTCCAGTTCCAGTACCTCCTCCTCCGCCAGAGTTTCCTCCACCTCCACCAGGGATCTGGGTATCGTTTACAGTTAAAATATAGGTTTGTGCTGTAGCTACCCCTGTAGGTACAGTGGTATTCGTTATTCTAAAGGTAGTATTAATATTACCAGTGTAACCATCTCCGCTAACCACTATAACGGGAACTTCAAAAGCAGTATCCCCAGAGCTTATGTCTACAGTATAAGGGTTTGGAGATAGTGATACTCTAGGATCAGCATTGTCTGCACTGACCGTAACTGTTCCAGGAGAAGGGGCTGCAAACGATAGTTCTCCTGGAATATAATGCGTAAATTGCGCTAAGTCTGCTCCTCCATTTTCAAACACTGCGTCAGAATTAGAACCCCATCTTACATTTAGATTAACAGTAGCATCTCCATAAGGACCTACCTCATAGTTTTGTTCAATGGAGCTAGGTACTAATGCTTCTTTATATATTGCAACTCTATAGAAGTCTCCATCAAAAGCTCTAGTGATGTTATTAGAGCTATTAAGGTCAGGGAAATCACCCCCTAAAGACATCTTCCATGGAGAAGCTACCCACCTGTCCAAGTTGAAGTTAGTGTTTATATCTTCTATGACAGGGGTGGAGTTGAAGGACTCTGTTTGAGTGCTTCTGTTATCTGCTGAATCATATCTGTTAACATACGCTCTGATAGCAGAAGGCTCGAAGGTCATTACTATATGCTCAAGAGTATTGTTACCTATAGGATCTCCTGCACCACCGTAGTCTTCAGTTTGGAAGGCTGCTCCTGTTCCACTATGCTTAACCCTTATCTGTAATCTTCCTGCCTGAGCCTGTGCGTCCGTGTTTCCACCTTGACAGATAGCCACATTCTTATCATAACCTGGGCCATCATTGCTTACAGTTTGCTCAGTAGGTCCTATGTTTATAATTCTAGAAGGGCCACCGAAAACATTGTTGTTCGATCTGACCCAAAGCTCTATGGTAAAGGCATCAGTTCCCGACAGTTCAGATACGATAAAGTCGTTATCAGCATCAGATGCAAGATACAATGCTTTATCACGGGGTATTTCTAGATAAGATCTACCGTCTAAATCTTCTCTATAAGTAGCCCCGTCAATGTAATCGAGAAGCGTTAGACCATTTATTGAGTCATCCAAAGATGCAAAGTTTGAATCTTTCGTTCCACTAAACAACCAATCAGCAATTATATTGTTAGTGTACCGACTTCCTCCAGGGTTACCACCGCCTGTACCGCAATTGGTCTGGCCTGCATAAGTTTGATTGTTGTAATCGAAAGGGCTCTTAGGATCATATGTTAAGTTATAATCCATATGAATCATTTCAGACACAGCATCATGCAATCCATAGGTAGTAATGTTTTCAGATAACCTTTCTCCTGTATTTTTAGACCATAATGCGTTATAAAGATTTACAGCATTAGGTATTGAGCTAGGTACGGTATCGTTAGTAACCTCATCGCCTCCTACTAAGTTACCTCCACCATCTACGGTTATGGTATTATTAATATAAGGACGCATAAGCATAACTCTAGCCCAGTCTAAGAACTTCTGCTCACCTGTTAGCTTATAAGATAGGTAAAGATCATAAGCATCTCTACCATCCCATAAAGTATTAGAAGGTAGCGGAGAGAAGCCAGACTCAAAGTCCCATGCGATCATATCCTGAGGAGTCTCAAGAACTGAATTTTCTCTACCCATGATTACCGCGTTGGCAAACTTATGAGTATAACTCTCATAATATTTTCTAGCGTCATCAAAGGTATAAGAGTTTCCACCCTTAGCTTCTCTAATGGAATCAAGCCATTGCCACAAACGATAAGTTTGATAAGCAACCGCGTTAAGTAGAGGTTTAATTTCAGTGTTGATATTAGAAGGGTCTATTCCAAAAACAGACTCAGCTAGACCTACTAAACCCCAATCAGCATAGGTTTGTTGATAGTGTTGATGTGCTCCTAATAATGATGAGTCAGGATAGCTAGAGTTGAATATGTTACCCCTTCTAAGAAGCGCCTCAGCAGAAAGGTCAGCAGAAGGTAGGTCTAAAAGATCTTGAATTCCGCTAAAGGTATCGCATCCGCTATAAAAGAAAACATCTTTATAATCTCTAGAGCTAGGCCAAGAAGGTGGGGTCCAATTTACCCATCCACCAGCGCCATCATTATTTAAAAGTGAACCTCCAGGACCCATGAGCTTACCTATGGCTTCCATAACTATGGAAGCCCAAGACGACATAGCCTGCCTATCAGAAGGTTTGGTAATTCTATACGCCTCTGATGCGGCTGTAAGAAGATGACCCTCACCTCTGTTTACTTGGAATAGTTGATCAGGTATTGAGTTGCTGTTGTTTTGGTATTTTCCTCCAAGGTTAGGATAAGGGAATGATATAACATTAAGTATATCATATTCTCTCACACCATAATGATTAGGGTTATATGCTCCACTTGAATGTTGGAACGATGTAGAGTCTACCTCACGATCAGAGATAGTTCTTCTTACAAATTCTCCATGTTCTTTTGATAAGAACTTTGCTAACCCTAAGTTGCAACCCCATACAAGAGATTGTAAAATTGAATAAATTCTAACAAAGTGATCAGAATCTATAGGCTCCCAATAGCTATTACTACCTACTACCTGATGATTTCCAAAGATCTGCCAACCGTCTCCACCAGCGGTTTCGTTATATAAAACATGAGGAGCAGACCCTGGAGTGTTCCACTCTCTTGTTAGAGGAGCTAATGGTGGGTTAGAATTTCCAGCGTCTATATTTTCAACAAACTGATCATTCTTTCTAATTTTTTGGAAGTAAGGCCATCCTCTACTAGGTTGTCCTATGATGTAATCTGTTTCTTTGAAAGGTAGTTTACCGTTTTGATCTAGTAAATCTTCTACAGATACAATATCTCCGTCTGGGGATATGAGTCCGTTAGCTTGGCGTTGAGCAGTGTATTGAGCTATGATTGAAGCGGCTGACCAAAGCTCACTAACATTCTCTATACCGAATCTTAGATTAATATAATCACCGCCGTATTCTCCTCCAAACTTTGTACCCCAAGGTCTCCACCAACCTCTTGTTTTAGGGTCATTCTGTCCAGCGAAGAATCCTTGGTTAAATAACCACATCCCGGTGTTGTCAACATCTATATTAGTTCCATCAATAGAATTGAAGGATGACCTTACTCTACCTAGGTATTCTGAAGCTCTTTCTTTTACAGCTTCAAACCCTGATGCACTATTCCATGTAAAGTAATCGTTAGGCTCAACTAGATAAGATCTTTGAGACCCATAACCTCTTTTCGCATAGTAGCTATAACCTAAAGGCTTACCAGAACCGTCGTATTCTAAAGTTCTTGATGTTCCATAGCCTTTCATACCGTTTATGTTAGAGCATAGAACCCTGTAATCGGTGCTGGGAGTATTTAAAGGAGCTATACAAAGTCTTCTTACTAATCTCTTTCTTCTAGGAATGCATTGTAGATAGAAAGCATTAGGATTGCTTTGAAGACTTCCTTGACCAGGAGTTGCGTTTAAGTTACTTTGATTTACAGGCTCTACCAACCATGCATTTTGATTATTTATACTTGGATCGCTTGTAATAACCTCGCCACCAACAAAGTTACTACCTTCATACATCACATAACCAGCAGGCAACTGCATCTTTATGCCGTAGAAGTAAACATCTCCATTAACTTCAATGTGAGAGTTAGGATCTCTAGCATCAATAACAGGATCGTAGATATCGTTTGATATTATAAACGATACTTCAGCGACATCGTGGTCGTACCTTTGAGTAACAAATGCTGTTACACCTAAAAGCTTATCAGCACCGTTTGCGAACTGTGCAAAGTATCTCTTCTCTGAAATATAGCTTCCGTCCCTAATAGTTTCTTTTAAAGACCAACCATTAAAAGTAGGAGTGGACCATATTCTTAAAGAACCGTCTGGATTTCTTGTATAAAGATTTAATCTTAAGGCTGCTAAATCTACTTCATTTAAAGTTACTGTAGGTACATCCGTAGCTAACTGAAGGATAGCACTTCCGGGTAAGGATTGGAAAGTGGTTGCTCCATAGGAGTAATCGTATCCTGAGGTTGTCATACCTGCAACCTGAACAACATCTACTTTGTCGTCATGAGTGTATGAAACTGGGAATACATCAGCAGGAACACCATCAATTGCAAATCTAGGTAAGCTAGTTAAATCGACTGGATCAATTGGAACAGTAACTTGGATAAGCTCGTTGGTGTTTTGAATATCTGCTCTTTCATAATCTATTAGGTTTCCAACACCAACACCGTTACCAGCAATGTATGTAACTGCTATAGGTAAGTTCTCTGGACTACAGACTCCGTTGGTTACTCTAGCACCTCCTGCGGTGACCGTGGTTACAATTAGGACCTGAGTAATGTCTGAACCTGCTGGTATGTTTAAAGTCCCAGTAACAGGGCCTACAGTCCCTTGAGGGATGGTTATAGAAGCAGGACCAGTTGGAGGAGTTGCAATAACGACATTAGGCTCGTATACTAATGATACAGTTACATCTTGATTAACAGCTTGATCAAGTTCAAATGTCATCACAACATCAGCATCAACAAGATCCGTTACTACTACATTGTTTACATCAGTTGTTAGTGTTAGTGTTGCAGAGACATCATCTTCTGTAATTTGAACCTCAGGTCTATCTGCTGCTGTTATTAATATATTACCTATACCGTCAGATACATCAAATGCGCTAACATTTGCATAGTAAGTCCTATCACCTTGATCAGTTGAGTCGTTAGTTACAGTAGCACTGAATACAAAAGAGGTCTGACCAGCAGTAAGGTCTAGAGATATAGGGTCTAATGTAAAGCCTGCGTCAGTTGCAGGGTCATAAGTTGTTCCGTTAGACGATAAGTAGTTGAAGTCTAAAGTTCCTGAAGTGACGATAGCAGGAGTTATCGTACCGCTAAATTCTATAGTGGGAGCATCACCTTCATAAACTTGGTGAAGTTCGTAGGTTAGATTCAGATCATGTGATGTTATAGTCACACCTTGAATATCTACAAGAACAACATCTTTACCTGCGGCGAACGCGCCTTGAAGTGCATCGTTTACAGATCCTCTTACAGTTACATCATTACCAGCAGGAGAACCGTTCACAGTAAACGCTGCGAAGGTTTTTGATGTTGTACCTGCTGTAAGAGTTGTAGTTGCGGTCTGGCCTGTAATATCTCCTGTAGCCCCAGTGTAAGCTAGATTGATTTGAATATCCTCGGAGTGGGTTCTATTGGAACTTACAGTTAAGTTAACTGTATCACCTCCGTTAGCAGTTATAGCTTGTTGAGTAAAGGATAGTTGGACAGGGTGTTCGTCATCAACAACTGTCATCTCAAAGGTAGATGCAGAACCTATTTGAGGAGTGAATGTTGGAACCGTAGCATAAGACTCAAAGCTTCTGATCTCTAGGGTATCAACAGTGTCCTGTCTTGTAGCTCCTGCATCATCAACCACCTGATACTCTATAACGACAGAGTTAGAACCAGCGGGTACAATGTAATCAATTACATTAACAAACCTTGTAGAAGGTTGAGCAAATACTAGGTCAACTAAGGCTTCCTCAGGAAGTGCTGAATCAAAATTAAGTATAGCACTAAATACAGGTTCGTCTATTTCGTTACCACTAACTGTTGGTGAATCAAAACTAACTTCTATGGGATTTCCAGTACCCGACAGTGTGAAAGATATTGAGTTAACCTGACCGTCGATAGCATTACCTGCAAGGATACCTAGGTCTACTGTCAGCGTTACCCCTGGGAAGGCTCCGTCAAGAACATTTAAGAAAACATCTACACTAGACTCGTATGAATTTATAGAAACCGTTGAGTCTACGAATTCATAGTCCCTACCTGCTACAGCAGTTCCTGTACCGAAAGCTTGAAGATCAACTTGAGTGCTTACTAATCTATCAAGTGAAGCTGTTATCTTTATATTACCATCATTAGATGTTATTGTTTGTCCATTGAAAGCTGACTGGACAGTAAGAGTTGCTTGAATATCGTCATCAGTTATATTGATAGTAATCTGATTAGAATTAGTATCAATCTCTGGGTAGAATAAGGTTGCTTGAATCTGATCTATGCTAACAACCTCAGAGGTGTCGATCTGGTTTAAATCGTCAACAACCTGGATTGGGAATGAGAAAGAGGTAGTGCCTACAGACACTACCAGATCGGAACCGTTATTAATTATAACCCTAGGATCTACAGGATCCTTGAATACTATAGTGGCCTGTCCAGGTATGGGTGAGGTGAATGATCCTGTAAAGGTTTTGGTTGTTCCTTGCCATTCATTGTAGGACTCATTAGCAGGATCTAGACTTGCAATAATTGTCTGACCTGTTCCTTGTAAAGTTACTGTATGAGAATCAAAGCTGTTAACGCAGCAACCGTCCAAGGGGGTTACTTCAAGCTCTACATCAACCTCGGCACCATCAGTACAAGCAGAGGATACATTGAATGTGACAATACCCTCCGTCTCATATGCAGGTATAATAAGAGAAGTAGGTACTGATCCAAAGTTACCTGTGGAAGGCACCCCTGATTGGACACGGAGATTAACATTAGTGTCCACAGAGGTCTGTCTAGGTTGACCTGTAATAGTATCGACAAGTAAAACTTTTATGTTAGGAGGGTTAGAGTTGGATGCGGTAGATGTGGATTGTTCAAATTTAACTTGAACAGGAACTTCATCATCAACAACAGTAGCTACTAATACACCATCTTGAATTATAATTCTATAATTAGATCCGCCTGACCCAATAACGAATGATACAATTTCTACAGTTAAGTTCAGGTCACCCTCTTGAGTAGTGGTGTCAGCCAAACCTAACCCTATTTGAAACTGAGTGGATCCTTGAGGTATAGTTTTGGTAATAGTCGTACCTCCAGCCTCATCTACACAGTCTTCGTCAATACAATCAAAAAAGACTCTATTGTCGGAAGTAGAAACCTTAAGTGTAAGTGTAGCATCTTCAGGTATGGCAGGTGTTACTGTACCTGAAAGAACATAATTACCTTCCCATTCGTATAAATTTATAGCAGCCATAAGAAACCTCTATCAGTCCCATGTTATATAGTATTTGTCAAGATCAGGAGCGCCTTCAGATGAAGGAAGTCTTGCTTCATCGGTATCAACTTGAATGATATTCTTAATCTTTTTTATTTTTGTGCTGTTGGTAACAACAAACTTAGGGCTGGGTATATAAGCCTCAATCCTAATAGTAAACTCCTTTCTTATAATTCTATCTTCCTTATCATTAACCTCTACAACACTGCGATCAGTCTCCTCAGTAAGGAAACATTTCATTACCTGGGTCTCTGGGGTCTTAATCTCTAAATGTGGATTAAATCTTGATCGTATGTTAGAGGATATTTGATCCATATCAGAAACATACTTACACCATAGACTAAGTGTATAGTTAAGAATTACTGGTACATCGGGATAGCTTACAACTCTTTCCGCTCTATTCGTAGCCACATTCCAGAGCGTTCTATAAATAAGAACAGGCTCGTACCTTCTCTTTGTTTTATCCTCCTCAATTAGAGATTGATATATTGTTGCGTAAGGTAGGACTATGTTATTCTCTTGAAACTTTTTAGCTATGGCACGCTCCTGTCTCCCGTGGTGCAAGCTTATTTCTTTATAGGAATCTTGATCATCCACATACCCAAGTTTAATTTGAGATAAAACTCCTCTTAAAATATCTTTATAAAAGTGGTTGTCGTTACCGTGAGTTGACATGTATTCACGAAGCTGTCTTTTAACATACTCTGCTGCACTTTTATTATGAGACTTTGGAGAGAATAGAGAGTTGTCGAAATTCCCAGTCTCCTCTATAAAAACATTATCACTCATCATACACCTCTAAATGACCACCGACAGTATCCACTCTATCTGTTAAGGGTTGGTTGAGGGTTTCTTCGTCCTCGCGGAGAAGCTTAGTCGTACATACTATATGGTAAACACCATACATCTCGAAGCTATCCTCTTGAACCTCAGTAACCTCGTACTTCTGATCTTGGAATTGTGGTTTAATATGATCGCCTATCTCAGGAGTCCTTCCTAAAGAGGCTTCAATATAAGACTTGTTGAATACGAACATCTGATCATTCGTTAATTCAATACCGAAGTTAGATAGAACCTCCTCTACAACAGATGGTTCGTAAAAACCATGTACAGTAATAGGCTCGGATGCTACAGTCTTACTCTTAGATTCAAGGTAAACATCATCGTAGTTCTCCTCTACATAAGATTTAAAATAGTGTAAAGGTGATCCTGAAATCCTAATTAACTCGTCATCAACCAAGTTAAATAAATTTACATCTGGGTTGTTTGGGTCATAAAAGGAAAGAGGTGTTGAACCTTCCAGCTTAGGAAGGTTATCCATTTGTCTGTTAACTTTGAATCGTCTAACCATCAGCCTGTAGTAAACATGGGAGGCTCTTCAACCTCATTCATTAGCTCTTGCTTTAGAGCTTGCTTTTCAGCCTGTGCTTGTTGTAATAACACAGCACCATTTAATTGAGTTCCTCCGCCTGGACCTGGGACTACGGTAAACTTACTTCTAACCTGACCTAGGATTTCTTTAGCGCAGGCAGTGGCGTATTTCTGTACCCAGTTTTTCATCTTAGGAGTTATTGTATAAGGATTTAATCCTCTGTATTCAAGTATAACTACATCGCTTACAGAAGGGGTTGGATACAATTGAAGAAACTGGCCGTCCACAATATCCCAACCACCGTCTTGACCTAAAACTCTTCGTGTAGTTTCTAGAGTAGACTGTAGAAGATAGTAATCACCGATAGAGAAATTATCAAAGAGGTAGTTGTCTTGGAAATACTTTAGAAAGAAATCAAACTCCAAAGTACCAGCTTGAGCCTGTATACTGAGAAGAGTCTTCTTAAAAGTTACATAGTTAAGACTTCTAAGAATGTAATTTGGAACCCTGTATAAATTACAGTTTGCTGATGTGTTAAATGCTACAAATTGTCTTGCGAATTGAGGGGCGTGGTAATCTAATTCTGTAACAGACTCGTCTATACACTGTTTTAGTTGATGATCGTTAAGCTCTACCCTTACTACAGGATGTCCTAACGAAGCTAATGCGTAGTCTCTAACTTGTTCTTCAAAGTTTGTAAACTCTACAACATCAGATTGTTTAGTTTTGTTCAGGTTTTCCAGGTCCAGTTCCTCCGTGTAAGGAACTGAGTGATCCTGTAGGTCCTGGCTCCCCGTCTTGGAGAAGCTGTTTCCGTACCCGCTTAGTCTTGGTGTGCATACTAGAGCCATTAGGCTTCCTACCTTTTGGTTTATCTTGTATAAGCTTTAGATACGCATTTTCTATAGGAGAATCAACCTCTACGATCTGATTAGGTCTTATTTGTAAAATTTCTTGACCAATCTGTAAAAGCATGGAGAATTTGCATGTGCTTCTGTACCTATACATCATACTTATATAGTCCATCTAATAAAAAAAACTGCCCACTCCCCTGGTTTTGAGGAGTGGGCTAGTTAGGTAACACTACCTATCAGACATTATAGAAGGGAGTGTAAATACCCTCAGCACCGACAAAGCGGATCACGCGGAAGAAGCGTGAGGTTGGAGCGACCGCAACCTTACCGTAACGGGTAAGGATACCCTTTCTGGGCTGGAAGCTCTCGGGGTCAGTGATGGCGGGTAGTGCCTGGAATGGAATGTAGGGACAGTAAATGTAACCGCCGTCCATAGGACCACCGCCTTTGTAACCCATGAGGATTTCACCCTCTGGGTAGAGAGGATCGACATAGAGATCGTAACGACCCATGAACTTACCACGGTACTGGATAGTACCGGGACCGAAGTTAGTAGGACCGTCCGCTCTGTCAATACCACCCTGTAGTCTAGAAGCAGACTCAAGAATAGTGGCTACAACAGGAGCACAAAGCATCCAGTTACCAGCACCACGCTGAGTAGTCTTGTAGATGTCCTGTGAAGCGAAGTTAATCACTGCAAGGATATTGGCGTAGGTATCGCCAATGTGGCGAGGAGCAAATGGTAACGCTGTGCTGGCAAGGTCAACAAGCCAAACATTAGAGTTGATGCCTAAAACGCTGCTCATAACTGGAGTGTCCATGGGGTCAGTGCCGTTACCAGGACCTTTGTTAATGAATGAGAAGTTGTCACCAAATGCTGAATCACCGCTGGGATGGAAATCCATTGTGTTGGTGACTTTATCGTGCTGATCAAGCATACTGTAGTTGAAGCTTGAGTTGGCAGGGTTACCAGTAAGGTCATAAGCAATACCACGAAGGTCTTCGATAAGCTCACGGTCTACCTCAAGTCGAATTTCCTTACCAAGAAGATCAGTAAGCTCGCGCTCAAGATCTAGGTTGTGGTAAGCCTTAAGGTCTTGTGAAGCCTCAAGAGTCCAGAGGGCACGCATCTTGCGAGTACGAGCGACAACTGGAGACTGCTCAATCTGAAGGCTGACTTCAGGAATGGCAGTGCCTTGAAGGTTTTCACCAGCGGAGACTGACCAACCTATACCGCTGTTGGAACCAGCCCATTTGTTAATGGCACTAATCATGTTGGTGCCAGTAGCGAACTCATTGTTTAGTGCGGAAGTACCAAAAGCCTGACCGCTAAAGTTTGGATCGGCAGCTATTTGTTCAGCACTGGAAAGGCCACGGCCGCTGAAATCGACCTCACCAGTTACCTTACCACGGTAAGTTAGGTTGTACTTGCTGTACAAGGTTTCACGGGTCGCTCCGATAGAACGAGTAGAACCTAAGTAGAATACCTGTGAGACGGGACCGCTCATAGGTTGAACGCTAACAAGGCTGTTAGCGATTAGTTCGGGGAATACCCGACGAACGAGAGGGAATGCGAACTTTTGGAAAGTACCGAGGTTACCAACGGTAGTAGTACCAGCAGCAACAGCGTCCTCATTGAGGCTTTCCTGCTGAACTGACTTAAGTTGGTTCTCCAAAAGTTGTGCAGTTACTCTCTTGGTATAATCATTTTCGATGTCGTTGACGGCTGGACCCCACTTGGTTACTAGCTCGTCAGATGCACCCATTTCCATAATATCCATAACTACAACTCCTTAAAGTTATATGCTCACTTCATTAGCTTGAGCATTTCTTCGGTTAAGAACTGATTTCCTATACTTTCCAGTTGTTCATCCTCAACCTCTTCGTCTACATTGTTAGTAACGACTACAGCCTGCTCGGTAGACTCGAACAGCATAGCCTCCTTTTCTTCCGCTAGTGTCTGTACGCTCTCATTAAGTGATTCGATTTCTCTTTCACGCTTTGAGACCTTAGATTCTAGCAGTTGAATTGTTTTAGCAAGACGATCTTGCTCTCTTAGTGACTCAGAAAGTTCACGGGC
>Ga0099850_1000890_pt1 | contig 13950 bp, 6 predicted proteins | sample CB_VirMetaG_5_FD_79182 | JGI IMG/M metagenome (GOLD analysis project Ga0099850, IMG submission 79182) | Freshwater to marine saline gradient viral communities from Chesapeake Bay - CB_1508_1D Viral MetaG | ecosystem: Environmental > Aquatic > Marine > Coastal | place: USA: Chesapeake Bay... | reverse complement strand
TATCCTTCTGTTTGGATGCCATTGAAGCAGGATTTGAGATTTGGTGTGATCCTCGTGTTCGTGTGGGGCACGAAAAGACTCGCGTAATCTAATGGCAGAAAAGTATGATATTCTATGTAAAGGACGTAGAATATACAAAAATCTAAGTCAACTTGAATATTTTGAGGTAATGGAGGACCTTGCGGTAGAATACTATCAGACAGGTTCTCCTGATCCTTCGGAACTTGAAACTGAAATTTACAAGGAGTAAAAAAATTATGGCAAAAACTGGTTTTATTAAAAAGGGCAATTATGTGGAAGCCAAGCCCAAGAAGTCTCGTCAAGGAAAAGGGAAGCACACAAAATTGTCCGCAAGTTCTCGTAACTCGGCTAAGAAAAAGTATCGGGGACAAGGTAAAGGTTAAATAAAATGTACCTAGAAGGAAATGAAGAATGGAATCAAATTCATCCTCATGACCTTTGGGTTTATAATAAATTAATTTTAAGTCGGATTTTGGGATATAAGTGTGGTCCTGTTGGAACACAAGTCCCCAAATCCGACTTTTATATTGTTCGTCCTTGTATGAATCTTCTGGGTATGGGGCGATTTGCTCGTATTGAATATATTCATGACAATACTGATAACTATCATCCAGGTGAATTTTGGTGTGAATTATTTAATGGAGAACATATAAGTATTGATTATCAATACCAGAAGCAAAAATTATCAGTAATAGGAACTCGTAATGAAGAAGACCCTATTTACAAGTGGAAAAAATGGCAAAAAATAGAAAGAGATATAGAATTTCCAAACATTTTAAAGAATTTACATGGTAATTATGAATGGATTAACTGCGAATTCATAGGAAACTGTCTTATAGAGGTTCATTTTAGGCAAAATCCAGACTTTAGATTTGGAAATGATGAGGCAATTCCGGTATGGGACAATGAAATTTCAAATGATATGAAAAATTACCAATATATAAGTGATTCTGATTATTATCGCAAAGGTTTTTGGATAAAATAAATAATTTTTAGGGATAGCAACCCCTTTAAAAGTTCTGATTTTCACAAATCAGGAGCTAAAATGTCGAATTTACCAGTCGATAGAAACAAAAACTACATGAGAGAGATGTGGGGAACCACAAAATTGGTTACAGATTATGATTCGTTGTCACCAAAACAGGTCTTGCAGGAAGTTATGCACGATGATTTAAAGAAAGAGTATCAAATACCAGAAAATCGTCTTTCAAGACCTTGTGGCGGAGCACACGGGTTTGATGATTTTGTTGAAAGATGGCACGAATAGCTATAAATAAAGAAAAATCCCTTGTCTGATGGCAATAACTCGCATATCAAGAGCGTTTAAGGACATTAGTTTGTCCTTTGAACCTCATCCTATTACGAAAGACTTGCCAATTCTGAAAAATGAAAGAGCAATTAGTCGCTCAATTCGCAATATTGTAGAAACAATCCCGAATGAAAGATTTTTTAATCCAGATTTAGGATCAGAAGTTCGTTCAAGTTTGTTCGAATTTGCCGATTTTGGAACCGGGTCTATCATTCGGGATCAAATTTTAAATGCAATATCAAATTATGAACCAAGAGTTGAAGATGTTGATGTTTCTGTGGAAGTACTTCCAGATTCAAATGAATTTGAGGTTACAATAGTTTTTAATATTATTGGACAAGAGATTCCAACACAACAGTTTACGTTCATATTAGAGGCAACAAGATAAAATGCCTTTTACAAAGTTTACAAATCTAGATTTTGATCAGATAAAGACTTCAATAAAAGATTATCTCCGTGCAAATTCTACTTTCACGGATTTTGATTTTGAGGGTTCAAACTTTTCTGTTCTGATCGATACGTTAGCATATAATACTTACATTACTGCATTTAATTCGAATTTGGTTGTCAATGAATCATTTTTAGATTCGGCAACAGTTCGAGAGAATGTAGTATCTCTTGCAAGGAATATTGGATATGTTCCTTCATCAAGAACTTCATCCGAGGCAACCGTATCATTTACGGCAACAACAAGTGGAACTGATACATTAACTATACAAGCAGGTTTAGTTTGTATAGGTAATCTTAGAGAAAGTTCTTACGTTTTTTCTGTTCCTGAAAATATTACGGCAACAGTATCCAATGGGGTTGCAACATTTAATAATGTTAAAATCAAAGAAGGAACGTTTTTAAAGAAAACTTTTACAGTTGATGGATCTCTAGATCAAAGATTTGTATTAGATAATTCATTTATAGACACCTCAACAATTGTTGTTTATGTAAAGGGTCCGAATGATAGTGGAAATGGGAATAAGTATGATTTAATTGAAAATATTTTCCAAGTTAATTCAACATCAGAAACGTTTTTAATTCAAGAAGTTCAAGACGAAAAATATGAACTTCTTTTTGGTGATGGATATTTTGGTAAAAAATTAGAAAATGATTCGGTAATTACCGTCACTTATATTGTGACAAATGGAAAAGAAGGTAATGGTGCATCATCATTTTCTTTTGCCGGAGCATTCACTGATGGTAATACTGCAACAGTCAGTGCTATAACAACTATTCAGAGTTCACAAAATGGTTCTGATATTGAATCTATAGATTCTATTCGCAATTTTGCTCCTCGTTTGTATGCTTCTCAATATAGAGCAGTAACTCCTGGGGACTATGAGACAATTATTAAATCAAAAATATTTCCAAACGCAGAATCCGTATCCGTAGTTGGTGGAGAGGAATTAGATCCACCTCAATTTGGAAAGGTAATTATAAGTATTAAACCAAAAGGTGGTACTTATGTTTCAGATTTTAATAAGCAGCAAATAAAAAATAAACTTAAATTATATTCGGTTTCCGGCATTGATGCGGATATCATCGATGCAAAAATACTTTATGTCGAATTAGATTCATCAATATATTATAACTCTTCTCAGGTAGGTAGTGTCGAAGATCTAAAATCTAGAGTTATTAATTCATTGACCGCATATTCAAGATCATCGGAATTAAATTCATTTGGTGGAAGATTTAGATATAGTAAAGTCCTTAGAACCATAGATGCAACAGATGCTGCCATAACATCAAATATTACGAAAGTAAGAATTCGAAGGGATTTGAAGGTTAAAGTCAATTCTCCAACGCAATATGAAATTTGTTTTGGAAATAAATTTCATGCAAATCCTGCCGGAAAAAATATTAAATCTACCGGATTTAAAGTTTTAGGAGAAACCAGTACAGTATACTTTACTGATACTCCAAATGAAGACCTCCGAACAGGCACAATTTCTATCGTAAAGGACGTAGAAACAATCTCTAATGCAGATGGTACTATATCTTCCTCAATACCAGTTGTGGTCCAGTCAGCGGGTACTGTGAACTATGTTACGGGGGAAATACTAATAGGAGCCGTAACCATTACATCTACGTCTTTAACTGGTGATATTGTGGAGATACAAGCATTCCCAGAATCAAATGATATCATTGGTTTAAACGATTTGTATTTGTCCTTCAGCATTGGCAAAAGCAATATAAATATGGTAAAAGATGTTATTGCATCTGGTGATGATATATCAGGAACAGTATTTTCAAGAACTGATTATTATAGATCAAGCTATTCAAACGGGGAATTAAAGAGGATATAACATGATCGAAGCTGGTTTTGAATCTAGAATAAAGATTCAGCAAATAGTTGACAATCAACTCCCAGAATTTATTATAGATGAAAGTCCAAAAACTGCCGAATTTTTAAAGCAGTACTATATCTCTCAAGAATATCAGGGTGGCGTTGTCGATATTATTGACAATCTTGATCAATATTTAAAACTTGATAAGTTCAAACCAGAGGTTATAGTAGATAGTTCTACAACAACACAAGCAGTTCTTGTAGATGATAGTACGATTAGTGTTAGTAGCACAAAAGGATTTCCATCAAAATATGGTCTCATAAAAATTGATGACGAGATCATTACTTACACTGGATCAACTACAACAACTTTTACTGGTTGTGTTCGTGGTTTTAGTGGAATTACCAATTATCATCAAGAATTAAATCAAGAAGACCTCATATTTTCAACATCATCTGCGTCGTCTCATGATGCAAATTCTCCTGTTCAGAATTTAAGTTCTTTATTTTTGAAGGAATTTTATAAAAAAATTAAATATTCTTTAACACCGGGACTAGAAAATTTAAATTTCACTGAAAATTTAAACGTTGGCAACTTTATTAAAGAAGCTAGAACTTTTTATGAGTCTAAAGGAACAGAAGAGTCCTTTAGAATATTGTTCAATGTTCTTTATGGAGAAACTCCAAAGGTAGTTGATCTAGAAAAGTTTTTAAATAAACCATCTTCATCTACATACATCAGAAGAGATGTAGTAGTTGCGGAAGCAATATCAGGAAATCCCTTAAATCTTGCTGGGCAAACTATTATTAAAACAACAGATTCTGGCAGTACAGCACCAGTGTCTGAAGTTGAAATAATTAATAGAAAAGGAAAAACTTACTATAAACTTTTTCTTTTTGTCGGTTTTGATGATGCATTTCCAACAACTACTGGCACATTTAATATTACAGGTAGTAGCAGAAATATAAACGATATCCTGACTACAGATACTGTCATTACGGTAGATAGTACCATTGGTTTTCCAGAGTCCGGAACACTTTATGCAGGAAATAATCAAATAACTTATACAAGTAAGTCTATAAATCAATTTTTTGGATGTTCAAACATTACAGAATATGTTCCTACTGCATCTATAGTTCGTTCTAATGAAACATATTATGGGTATGAAAATGGAGACATTACAAAAAAAGTAGAGTTAAGATTAACTGGCGTTATATCTGAGTATAATTCAGGAAAAGAAGAGTCATCAGTATCAGTTAATGAAAAATTAAAGGTAAAAAATCTTGGAGAAATAATTGAAAATCCAATAGATAATAAAACTTATAAAGAGATATTTGCAAATAGTTGGATTTATAATACAAGTTCCAGGTATGAAATCAATAGTTTTTCATCTGGAGAAACATCTCAAGTAACTTTAAGTAGTGATATTGACAAATCAAGTTTAAAGGTAGGTGATGTAGTAGATATACTTTCAAGAAATTCTCAAAATAAAGAAGAAACTGATTTAGAAATCACATCGATTGCAGGAAGAACAATTTCTTTATCAAAGTCATTTGTACTTAAAAATGGTTTTAAGTATGATATTAGAAGAAAATTAAAGTCCTCTTCATCGAGAAATGTTAATTTAGAATTTAATTCTATAGTATCTGATATTCAAAATGTTTATAATGAAAATGATGAGTTTATGTATGTTGCATCAAATTCATTACCATCATATGAAATAAGTAAAAATATTTTTAGTTATAATGCATCAGGAGTTGGTGGAAAAAATACAAATACTGATCTTTATTCAACGATTACTTTTTCGTCAAAAGTTTCATTCAAAACTGGATCGGAAGTCTATTACTCTGCAACTGGAAACGTAATTTCTGGATTGTCAGAAAGATCGTATTTTGTTGAGGTTTTATCCGACAATCTTTCAATAAGATTGCATGAGTCTAGATCCACATTAGGAACTTCTGGATACAAATATTTTGGTATATTGCCTCCAGGAACTCATAATTTTGTTCTTAAATCTCAAAAAGAAAAAGTTATATCAGCTCAAAAAATATTAAGGAAGTTTCCATTATCGGTCAATATGGGCGATGGAAAATCTGATTTAATAACTCCAGGTTCTATTGGAATGTTAGTCAATGGAGTCGAAATTACAAGCTATAAGACCGATAATAAAATTTATTATGGTCCTTTAGAGTCTGTTAATGTTTTATCTGGTGGATCTGGATACGATGTTATTAATCCTCCACTTCTTTCCGTCGATTCTGGTACTGCTCTTGTCCAACCTGCAATAAGAGGGTCTGTAGAAAAAATATTAGTAGAACCACAAGATTTTGATATTGATGTCATAGTCTCGGTTGTTTTAACAGGTGGTAATGGTAAAGGTGCATCTTTTGAACCTGTTATTAGAAAAAAACGTAGGGAAATAGAGTTTAATGCAGCACAATTATCTAATGGCGGAGGTGTTGATGTTACAAACGAAACTATAACATTTACAAAACCTCATGGTTTAGTTGATGGAGAGCCAATTACTTATCTTGCTAGAACTGGAGTTTCTGCTTTAGGTATAGGAACTTTTAATGGTTCGAATGATAGTACTGGAGAAACCCTTAGCAATAATACAACTTATTATACTAAGTTTATAAGTGATAATACTATTCAACTTTACAAATCATTAGGTGATTATAAGTCTGGTATTAATACTGTAGGATTTACTTCTACTGGTACTTTGGGTATACAAAAGTTTGGCACTCAAGTAAAAAATACATTATCAGAAATTAGAGTTATTAATGGTGGAGAGGGATATGAAAATAGAAAAATTTATGTTGATCCATCAAATATTAGTCCAAAAAATAGAAAAAACTCAATAACTTTTAAAAATCATGGATTTAATAGTGGAGAGTTAGTATCATATACATATGAAACATCTGCTGTTACTGGTCTTTCTTCGGCAAATCAATATTATGTAACTAAAATTGACGATGATACTTTTAAAGTATCTGATGCTGGAATAGGTGGAACCATAAAAACAAATTATGATAGACAAAAATATGTCCGATTAGAATCTGGAGCAAGCGGATATCAAATTTTTAATTATCCAGATATTAGTCTTCAAGTAAATTATGGAGCGGTTGGATTAGGTAGCACGCAATTTAGAGGTTCAATCAGTGCTACACCTATCGTAAGAGGAAAAATTGTTTCTGCATTAGTATATGATCAAGGATCTGATTATGGATCTACTATTTTAAATTATAATAAAAAACCAACAATTGAAATAAAAAATGGAAAAGATTCTCAATTTATTCCCATTATCTCCAATGGCGGTATAGAAAGAGTATCTATTCAAAGTAAAGGTAGAGAATATTATTCAGTACCAGACATTATTGTCAGTGGAAATGGAACCGGAGCTGAGTTAAAACCAGTATTGGTTAATAATAAAATTGATAGTATTATTGTTGTTAATAGTGGTATAGGTTATTCAACTTCAAATACAATAATTCAGGCAAAATCTGCAGGTAGTGGAGCATTACTTGATGCTAATATTCGTTCATTAAATGTAAATAATAATATTTTTTATAATGACGTTACAAGTACAGATGCTGAAGCAAATGAGATTATATCTTCTTCTTACAATAAACTTCAGTATTCTATTTGCGGATATGGAGATGTTATAAAAAATGAACTCGGAGATGTGGGAACAGACGCTTCTCCAGTTCATTCTCCAATTATTGGTTGGGCTTATGACGGTAATCCAATTTATGGTGCGTTTGGATATTCCAATCCAAAAGATATTAAATCAGATACTAAACGTTTGGTTTCAGGATATTCTAAGAGTTTAAGCAATATACCAAATAGACCTTCCGAATCTTCTACTGGTGAGGTTGGATTTTTTATAGAAGATTACAAGTTTACAAATATTGGTGATTTGGATGAATATAATGGTAGATATTGTGTAACACCCGAATTTCCCAATGGAACATATGCTTACTTTGCCACGGCAGTGGAAAATGCCGAAGGAGATAATGTAGGAGTATTTCCATACTTCATAGGAGATAGATATAGATCATCTTTTGTTAGTGAAAATAAAGATTTAAGTCAATCATTTGATTTTAATAATTCGAATTTAATTCGTAATACATTTCCGTATAAACTTTCTGCCGATAATGCTGAGAACGATTTTATTATTGAATCAAACGAAATTGTTAAGCAGAATATTAATGTAGAATCTGTTTCTAAGGGATCTATTGAAAATTTTAATATTATAAACTCAGGAGACAATTATAAAGTTGGCGATACTCTTCAATTTAACGAATCTGAAACAGGGGGTAGCGGTTTAATAGCACAAGTAGGTAGAATTGGTGGAAAACAAATTGAATCAATTGAAACAACGACTTTACCATACAATGATTCAATTTTTGTTTGGAACGATAAAGATAGTGTAAAGGTAAAAGTATCTCCAAGACATTCTTTAGATAATTTAGACTATGTAACTATTTCTGGATTTTCAACTACTTTGACAGAGTTGTTAGGAACACATCAAATAGGAGTAACATCTTATACGACTGTTCTCAATAAAGAAATTCCTGCTGCAGGAGTAGTAACTGATATTTACGTTTCAAGAATACCAAATAATGTTTCTATTGGAAGTAGTATTGAAATTGGATCAGATACTTTTACGTTATTGAATATTTTTAGAAATCAAGGTGTTTTAAGAGTTGATAGAGGATCTGTCGGATCTGCTCATAGTGCATCTACAACAGTTAATTTTATTCCAGATTCATTTACAATTAGTAAGTCATTACAATATTTTGATTCAAAAGAAAACGACTTAGTATATCTCAACCCTAATCAATCTGTTGGTGTTGGAACAACAGCAGGAATTGGAGTTGCTGTAACTTACAATGTTGGTAACCAAACTAATAATATTATTTCCATACCTACTCAATCTATTTTCCTACCCGGACATCCATTTAAAACAAATCAACAAGTAACTTTAACAAAGCCTACAGGATCATCTTCTATTTCTGTAGCAAATACTTCTGCAAGTTCTCCATTTGATTTGCCAGACGGAGATTCTCAAAATGTTTATATTATAAAAAAATCTCCTGATCATATTGGAATCGTTACTGAAGTTGGTTTAACTACAACTACTAATGGGTTATTCTTTATTAATAATGGAGATAATAACTACAAATATTCTTTAGAATCTAATTTTACTCAAATAACTGCGGATATAAAAAGAATTAGATCTCAAGTTTCTGTTTCAACCTCACATGGTCTTACAAATGGAGACTCTATTAATCTAAGTGTTCAACCAAATCTTAATGTTGGTATTGGGACTAGCACATCTGTTGCAATAACTTTAGATGTTACACATAACTTACCCAGCATAAGAACTTATTTTAATCCAGGTGTTAGTGTTGATACTAGTAATGATGAAATAACAATATCTTCGCATGGATATAAAACTGGTGATAAAGTATATTATTCTTATACAACCGGCGGAAGTATTGTTGATACTAATATTGGATCTTACTATATTTACAAAATTGATGATAACACATTTAAACTATGCGAAACCTACTTAGATTCTACCAAAAATCCCCCAATAGTTAGTTCATTAACTAGTAGTGGTGATTCTACAAGTAATTTCCGTTTAATATCTCCCCAAATAGAAGTAATAAAAGGAAATAATTTAGTTTTTGATACTTCAGACTCTAGTTTGTCTGGATATAACTTAAAGGTTTTTTATGATAATGAATTTAAAGATGAATTTATTTCTACAGGTTCAACAGATACTTTCAATGTAATTGCATCAGGAACTCCAGGAAGTGTAGGGTCTGCTTTAACAGTTTATCATGATGAGAATATTCCTACTAAACTTTATTATAACTTAGAGAAATCTGGATACATTAGCACTGCTGATAAAGAAATAAAAAATTATAATGAAATACTATTTGTTGATAGTGTTTATTCTGGAACATATAATATTTCCGGATCTGGAACAACAACCTTTAATATTGTATTAGATAAGGAACCAGAAAAAGTTTCATATGCAAAAACAGAGTGTGATGTATTAAAGTACACTACAAATTCATCATCTGCTTCAGGAAGTGTTTCTGACATCAGAACTATATCATCAGGATTGAATTATAAAAAGATTCCTGATTTTGTTAATATTGAATCTCAGTCAGGAACAGAAGCATATGTTGTTGCCAAATCAGATACTATAGGAAAAGTAAATCAAGTAAAAATTATTAATCAGGGATTTGAATATTCTTCTGATAAAACGTTAAGACCAGAAGCATCTATTGATAAGTTAATAACATTAGATAATTCATATACTATCAGTTCTATTAATGTAACTAATGGAGGTAAAAATTACTTATCAACTCCAGATTTAATTGTTATTGATGGAGATACTGGTAAAGTTAATGATTCTGGGTTATTGCGTGCAAACCTTTCAGGAAACTCAATAATATCAGTTTCGAATGTTGTTTCATCAAAGGGATTAACTTCAAATACTATTGTTAGAGCAATCAATAATACAAATGGTATTGGAATTAATACTTTCTATGCATCATCTTCTGGTATTGTAACTTGTATTCTTACAACTCCAGCTACTGGTTTTGGTGAAGAACCATTCTCTACCGGAGACAAAATATTTGTAGAAGGTCTTGAAAAGAGCAGTTCTGATGGTGATGGATTTAATTCCTCAGATTATGGATATAATTTCTTTACAGTTTCTTCCTATACTAATAGCGGAGTTGGAGTAAATGCAGAACTTGAGTTTGATATTTCAGGTTTAACAACAAATCCAGGTATAGGGCAAACCGTACAAAATGTATATGCTTCGATAGTAAACTTTAATAATTATCCCAAGTTCAATGTTTCCTTAGACTATGCTCAATTTATTATTGGCGAATCTTTAGAAGTTAAAACTAATGTTGGGTTTGTTGAAGTGGATTTGAGAGTTTCCGAATCTAATAAAAACTCCATCAAAGTCAGTGGAGATTACAAAATTAAGAAAGATGATATTATAAGAGGAAGAGAATCTTATACTACAGCAACAATTAATACCATTAAAGAGTCTGTTGGTAGATTTGAAGTTGATTATTTTACCAGACAAGATATTGGATGGTCTGATGATATTGGAAAATTAAATCAAGATACTCAAGTCATTCCAAATAATGATTACTATCAAAATCTATCCTATACTGTAAAGAGTAGACAAAAATGGGAAGATATTGTAAGTCCAGTAAATAAACTTCTCCATACTAGTGGTCTTAAGAATTTTGCGGATACTGAGATAATTAAAAACGTTGAGAGTGGAATAACAACCTCCGTAAGTGCTTCAATAACATTAGTTGATTTGATAAATCAAAATAGAGTAGATACTATCAATAATTTTGATTTTGTTTATGATGTAGACACCATTACTGGTGGATCTAGATATTTAAAATTTAAAAATAAGAGACTATCCGATTACATATATTGCAAAACAAATAGAGTTTTACAAATTGATGATATAAGTAACTTATTTGTAAATAGTGAACAGTCACAGGAATTATCTTCAGCGGTTGATGACTTACAAACATCAAGAAAGTATAATAGATATTTAATTCAAATTACTAGTGATGATTACTCTGAAGTTCAATTTGATGAAATTATTGTCCTAAATGATGATGATGGAAATACATTTACCTTTGAAAAAGGTTCTATATCTAATGTTGGATTAACAACATCGGATCACACTAAAATAGGTGATATTTCTATTGAAGATAAGAATGACATAAAAGTTTTAAAATTTAGTCCAAATAATCCTTACAGCACTGATTATAATATTAAATATTTGAATTCATATTTTACAAGTTTTTCTTCTGGTATCGGAACAGAGTCATTTGGATTTATTGATTTAACATCTTCGGCAAAGATTGTTGGATCTGGAAATACCTCCACATTAATTGGAATTTCAACTTCTAAAATTGAATCAATACATTCTCAAATTCATATTATTGATAACACAAACAATAATATGAATTATGTTGAATTGTTTGTTGATCATGATGGTACAAATACTAATATTTCCGAACTTTATTTTGATACTAATGAAGATGAATTAAGTTCCAACTTTATTGGTTCTTTTGGAGCTTCAATAAGTGGTGGAATTTTAAGTATTGAATATACAAATACAACTGACAACTCAATCATAGTTAGATCTAGAAATGTTGGATTCGGAACTACGGCATCTGGAATTGGTACATATAGATTCAAATCTACTGGTCAACCAGATGAGTCTGAAAAAACAGTTATCTATGATGCATTATATTCAAATATTTCCGCTGCCTCTACAATTAAATCATTTGATGTAAATACATTTACCTCCCTCAAATCAACCGTAAAGGTTGGTGTTGGAACTACAAGTGCATTACACCAAGTGATGTTAATTTCGGATAGAACCAATGTTGTTACTATCCAACACCCATTTTTATCAATAGGAAGCACAAGCGGAATAGGAACATTCGGTGGAGATATAACCGGATCAGTAGTATCTCTAAAGTTTTATCCAGATCCAGAATTTTCTGGAAATCTTGAAATTTTAACATATAACGAACTATTTTATTCAGAAATAGATCAGATAAATGTTCCAAACACATTACAATACAATAATAATGCAGAGTCTGTCAATGTAAATCAATACCTTTCGGGTTTGGATAGAACTATTTTTGATTTAAATTATCAAAATACTCCAATCTTTACAAAATCCTTTGATCCAAACAATGCTTCTCAATTGAATTTGTCTACAGGAGAGTTTAATATACCGAATCATTTCTTCCAAACAAATGAAGAATTGATTTATAGACCAAAATCAACTTTTGTTGGTGTAGGTTCAACACCTATGCAGTATGAATCTGCAACTGGAATAGGGTCATTGCCATCAAGAGTATTTGCTATTAAATCCAACAATAATACATTTAGCATCTCAACAGAAAGAGCAGGAACAGCGGTTACTTTTGTTTCTCCTGGTGAGGGCAATGCTCATGAGTTTGAAATGGTAAAGAAAAATGAAAAAGTAATTATTTCTATTGACAATGTTGTTCAACCTCCATTATCATATTCATTGTTACAATACAATGTAGATAATAATGGTAATAATATTGGATTTACTACCAATATTATTCCTCTGAGTGGAATTTCATCAATTGTTCCTAATGACGTTTTAAAAATTGGTGATGAGTACATGAAAGTATCTAATGTTGGTTTTGGAACCTCAATCTCAGGACCAATATCATTTGGAGGAACTTTCCCACTTGTTCAAGTTGAGAGAGAGTTTGTTGGTACTTCTGCCTCAACATATTCTGACGCAACAACGGTTTCTCTGTATAGAGGTGCGTTTAATATTGCAGGAAACAAAATTCACTTTACAGCACCTCCTACTGGAGTTTTGGAAAATAGATCTGAAGAAGATGATAATAATCTTCCAGATGCAAGATCTTCTTTTGGAGGCAGAGTCTTCTTAAAACAAGATTATACTACAAATAAAATTTATGACAATATTTCAGAAAACTTTACTGGAATTGGACAAACATATCAACTGACAGTTGGTGGAATTAATACAACTGGATTGGGTTCTACGGGAGGAAGTGGAATTGTATTAATTAATGGTATTTTCCAATCTCCAACAACAGAAAATAATCCATCAAATAATTTCTTAATAGAAGAAGATACCGTTGCCGGTATTAGTTCTATTGTATTCTCAGGAATAACTTCAACAGATGGTTCTAAAATAATTTCTGAGTCTGATGTCAACCAGAATCAACTTCCTAGAGGTGGCATGATTGTCTCTCTTGGTTCTACTCCTGGTTTGGGTTATGCACCTCTTGTAGGAGCTTCTGTAACGGCTATAATTTCCGGAGGATCAATTACTTCTATTGGTATCGGTACAACTGGAAATTGGGGATCTGGATATAGAGAACCCGTTTCTATTGCAATTACAGATTCTAGTGGTGGTTCAGGAGCAGATATTAGTGTTATTGTTGGAGCAGGTGGAACACTATCATTTAATGTTTCTAATGGTGGAAGCGGATATAATGAATCTACGACAATAGTTGAATTACCTTCTCCATCTTATGAAAATTTATCAGTTATTGGAGTTTCTAGACTTGGTATTGGAACAACAACAGAAACTGGAATCGGATTATTGTTGAATATTGAAATTGGAGCAAGTCAAACTACAGGCATTGGTTCAACATTATTCCAGGTAAGCGAATTTAGCGTTGTTAGAAGTGGTTATGGATTTAAACCTGGAGATGTTATCACTGCTGTAGGTCTTGTGACTGATTATGG